>Ga0224514_10000042_pt1 | contig 49902 bp, 80 predicted proteins | sample SF_May12_sed_USG_3_FD_169107 | JGI IMG/M metagenome (GOLD analysis project Ga0224514, IMG submission 169107) | Sediment microbial communities from San Francisco Bay, California, United States - SF_May12_sed_USGS_24 | ecosystem: Environmental > Aquatic > Marine > Sediment | place: USA... | reverse complement strand
ATCACGGCAATGGGATCGTTGCCGTCAACGCCGGTAATCATCAGCTTGGTTACGTCTGTTTTTTCTATTTTCATGTTTCCTCTCTTGAAGGGTATCGGTAACCCTAGTAATTCTTTAGCCATCGGTATTGTCCTTGTACCCAACATGGGTGACTGAATCTCTGCTGGTCTGTATCGAAACCATCGGATCGCCGACTATCGGCGTGACTCGCATATATCCGTCAGCGTCTTCATACGTTACATAAGCCTGAACACCATCCAGCTCTACTATTTCTGTTGGTCTCATAATTCCATCCCCATTTGTGCCTCCAGGGCGTGCTCTGGCGAGCAGTAAACTTCTTCCTTCTTGTCGTCCCAGTACAGTGAGTCCGGATAAAACAGATCGACGTGCTCCTGATAATCGAAGTCGACCTGCTCATGGCAGACAGCGCAGCGATACTTCTCGCCTGGGTTTCCCTGTCTGTATGGCCATGGTGCTGGTTTCATCGGTAGATGACGTACTTAAACACTAGGACGCTGAGCACGATCAGCAAAAGCATTACGCGGACTATGAACCAGAATCCCTGCATCTATTTCTCCAGACCTTTCAGGCGATGCAAGCTCTCCAGTATGGCGTTACAGGCTTCTTCTTCTTCGCTTGAGCGAAGACGCCTGCCGCCTGATACCTTGCCGGCGTACCAATCGCGCTCGTTTTCCATGTGCTTGATCTGCTCGTCGAGTGTCACTTCTCAAGCACTCCAAGCGCCTGGGAATACTCCATGTAGTGCTCCATTTTTACTTTCTTTTGTGCCCGGTGATCCTTGTCCATCGCCTTCGACAGAAAGAACGGGTCTTCGGTCATCACGTCTGACTCGACCATTTCCGTGACTGCGCGGAGATCGTTTAACTCCCTGCTCAGTCGGTCGATGTTGGTCTCGTTCGTGTTTGGATACACTTCCATGATCCCGAAACGAATAGCCTTGCTGGCCGCCTTGGCGACCTCGTTCGCCTCTTCCATGAGACAGGTCAGTAAATATTCGCGTCGATTCATTTGTTTCTCCGAAAGAATTTGGTCCACCACCTGGTTGGCGGTGATAGTGATTCTTTTATTGTGTCTATAGCGTCGGCAATAAAATCAGGATCATCTTCTGGAGGCGACAAAGTTAGATATTCTTTATCGCCGATCTTTCCAGTTAATCTGCTCATCCTGACAAAGCGAAAGTCGCCCATTAGCTCCCAGAATCTTTTCGTTGATACCGTTTCCATATCAGACTCGCATCAATACTTGCTTGGCGTATCCATCGGTAAAATCCTTGCCTCGTATCAGGGCGCGTACAGCTGACGGCCCGCCATTATAAGCGGTGAGCGCGTGCTCCAGGTTGCCATTGTTTTCATCCAGGTACGTTCTGAGAATAAAGGCTGAACAGAGTATGTTCGTGTCGCCATTCCGGAGATCGTCCCGTCTTTTTGAGTGAGGGCAGGACTTGTACCAAATATCATACATTATCTGTCCGATACCGCCGGCACCTTCCAGGGACATAGTGATGAATCCTTCCCGGGTATAGTGAATCGCTCTGGATTCAACGTGATACAGGGCCATCAGCACCTCGGTATCAATGCGGTACAGTTCCGATGCTGTTTGAATAGAGCCTGCCCAATTAGATGCGACAACACTGGGTATATGCCGATTCTTCTTTTTTAGCAGCTCCGCGATCTCTATCACTTTTTCGGTACGCTCATCGTGGTAGTCGAGAAGCGTTTTCTGACTGTCGATCCTGGTCTGGTACTTTGCTTCTTCATCAGCATAGACAGCGCCTTGCCAGTAGACGGTGAGGCTCAACAACAAAATTAAAAAAGTCTGGATTCCCATAAGCATGTTTTTCATTTTCATCGGTATTCTCCTTTGCTTCGCTGGTTGGTTCCTACTCAGTTATTCCCTTGATTGCCCACATTACAGATTCTTCCAGCTTAGTGATAGCCAGGGATCGCTTGCGGCCTGCCGGCATAGCATCGATAAAGCGCTCCAGGTCTTCGGCGCAAGTTTTGATACCTTCGACCAATTCCTTTTCGTCGTCTGATAATTCTCGGTAAACAGTTCTAAACGTATTTGCCATGCTCTGCTCCTAAAAAACCCGCCGCCATCATCAGCGGCGGATTTCTGTCTTTAGTTTTTACTTAGCTTACTGTGCGTCCGGGCCTTGTGTATCGACGCCGCCGGTACCCTCAACTTCGGGAACACCTTCGCCGCCGCCTTCACCATCGGCGTCGATTTCAGCTTCCGGGCCGTCATCTTCTTCCTGCTCTTCTTCTTCCTGCTCTTCTTCTTCAGGCTCTTCTTCTTCAGGCTCTTCTTCTTCAGGATCTTCCTGCTCAGCTTCGCCGGCCTTGGTGAAGTCAACATAATACTCATCGCCGACTGCAAACTTGCCGATCAGGTCAGGATTGGCAACAACCAGGCGAACAGCGCCGTCCGGCGTAAACTTCGCATAGGTATTGTTTTCATCGGAGCCGTCTTCGCCGTACTCACTGGCAGCGACAGCCGAGAATTTCAGCACCTGGCTGGTAATTTCCGCGCCATCGCCATTATCGTGGACAGAAGAGACCTGCATTTTTGCTCTCATTTGTGACATTCGTAGTTCCTCATTGGTTGGTTGTTTACTTACTCTTTGATTGGCTTGTAGCCGCCCTCAAAAGCTTTCGCCGGAGAATAAGATTCGTACCCGTCTTCGTATACGACATAGTATCCTCCGGTCTGGGGATCGTGGCGCCGCATGTACTCGCCGCTTACCTTGAATGGTTTATGGCCTCGCTCGGCAGGGATAATGGTTGCAGACCCGTCTGGCGGTCGAACCTTCTCATCGGTAACGTGCAATATCTTCAGCGCCGCTACTTTTTTGTGGCACTGGTAGAGTGGCAGCTTTTTTGCTTCGCTCATCTTCTTCTCCGTCTGGTTACCTGGTAAGCGCTGTCCGCAGATAGGGATCTACGTCTGGCTGGCGCAACAGCCAGGCAACATAGTCTCTGGGCACGTCTTCGACCGGCAGCCCTTTGTGTTTGCCAAACGGCATCACGGTCGGGACTCGCGCCAGTTCTGAGATTTCCCACAATTTCTGAAAATCGATATCCATGGTGCCGTCTGTCAGCTCTTCCAAAATACAGTGAAGAATCTGTTCGCATATCTGCACGTCAGCCGCGGCCGAGTGCGCGTTTTTCAGCTGAGGCCTGGCGCCGATGCCAAACTTGTAATACATCAGCGCGGACTGGGTATGTTCAATATCCGGCCAAAGACTGCGGGCCAAGGCCAGTGTGCAGATTCTGGGAATATCCGGGCTTCCGATAATGCGCCAGTCAAAATCAATGCTGTGGCCGATCAGGAAGTCGACGCCATCAGGCAACTTGAATTCGCTTGGTGGCGGGCAATCAACCAGGTCCAGGTCGTGGATATGGTGAACGCCCATCGCGCCATACGAGATCGGTTTCGTCGGCTTGTACCGCTGGCAGAAGATATCGCCCTGCTGTTCCAGGCTGTCATCCAGCTCCAGCCATGCGATCTCAATCGGCTGCGCGTCTTCCCCTGTATCGGTTGTCTCGGTATCGAGTATCAGCGCCCTCATTGACCGGCACCGGTAAGCAGCTTCAGCTCGCGCTCGATCCTAGACTTCTGGATCTCGTCATACTTCGACAGGCCGACAAGCTTGGCTTTCACTTCCAGATCGTTGAGCTGGTTAACCAGGCTCTTGATCCGCTCGTCCTTGATTGACTTGCTCAGCTCCTGGACAGATTCTGCCACTCGCTGTACGTCAGAAGCCCACGCCAGACTGTTCCAGGCAAGTGCGCCGCCACCGATAACCGCGGCCGTCACAACACTGACGATCACCTTGTTTTTAATCTCTTGCCATACCATCGATATTCTCCTTTTTTTCATCAGATTTGGCCTTCCATTCTCGCGTTAACCAGATGCCGAGAATTAATGCTGTCGCGGCCCCAAACTCAGCAGCAGTAATGAGCTGCTGTACGCCGAGGCTTCCGAGCTTGATCCCTGAGATCAAGAATTTTACCTGTAGGATGGCCCAGCTGATCGTGACAAAAGTCAGGGTCGTGCTTTCTTTGCCGCGTATTTTCAGCAGCCCGATATTCAATGCCATGATCAACCTCCGTTCAGGTCGTGATCGAGATAATGATTCAGCCTGTCCCAGCTCCAGGTTGGCCCCACGTCATTCTTGTCGGGCACGTTCTGGTCTGGATGATTGTGCTGGTATTCCTCGCGGATTCTCTGGTGCGTGGTAACCCGTTCCCGCGGGAATCCCCTGGTTACTATGATCTCAGCCGTAGCGCGATATTGCGCTTCCGTGAAACCATATTCCGGCCCGGACTGCGGTGCGGCGATAAGCTCCACGCCCGCCATGAATTCATTACAATTCTCCACGCCACGGAAAGACGAAAATCCTGCGTGCCAGGTCTTATAGCCGTATGGAACCAGCTCGATGATTTCGCCGTTTGGTGGAACCATCCATTCAGCTGAAGCATAGATACCGTCTGCGTGCCCGTTACCGAGATCGATTGCCCACGGTCCAAACTTTTGCTTATTGCGCGGCAGATTGAGATCGTGGAACAGTTCCCAGCATCGCCGCGGATCGTCCCAGCGATCAGGGTCTGCATTGATGCAGCTGAAATAATGCAGGGCCAAAGAATCCGGTTTCCTGATCTTGCTCGAAAAACAGAAGTTTGGCAGGTGCCCGAGGTTTGCGCTTTCCATCAGATATATATTCCATTCAAGTGATCGACTTCGTGCTGGATGACCCGGGCGATAAAACCGGTATATTTTTTCTGGTACGTCTCTTCTTCCTGGTTCATGTAGGTGACTCTGATCTTTTTGTGGCGTTTGACCTTGGTGCGCACCGTTGGCCGAGACAGGCAGCCTTCGTGCTGGTTCGACAATTTGCCAGGAATAGGGTCAACGACAGGATTGATCATCGGCAGCCAGCGGCCTTCATGCCAGACCACGATTATCCTGGACAAACAACCTATCTGATTCGCAGCCAGGCCGACGCATCCGATTGGTTTCGTTTGATAGTGCTTGGCGGTATCGATCAGGTCTTCGATTATTATTTTCGTTTTCGCCCAGCTGTAGATGGCCTCGCTCTGGATAGCCAGCTGCTTTTTCTCGGTGATGATGGGCCTGATCATGGGGTGGTTAGTTTCCATATCGTAATGCGTCGAGAATGATTTGTCGGCCAACTGCTTTTAATATAGCCAGTTGGAAACCATTCTTTGCCGCGAAGGATTGATCCCCATGCGTTTGGTGATTCCGGTTTAAGGTTGAGCCTGCAAGCTTCGGCCCGCAGATCGTCAGTCGTTACCGATCCATTGTGCCTGGCAAGGCGTCTGGCCACGCTGCGCATGGTCTCAACAAAGTTGGCGTTATTTTCTTCGACCAGGTTCAGGCCTTGCTGTTTCAGGTGATCGCCCAAACGACTGGATGCCGCGCTGGTAGCGCTCATCAGTAGAGCTCCTTGATTTCCTGCGAGAACAGGCAGACAGCGCGATTGTCGTGGATTTCGACCTTGGTTTTGATCGGCTCAAAATAGATCATCCGAATATCATCGATGACGAATATCTCGGCGCCGCTGCCAAGGTAGGTAACGCTAGCCTTTCTTTGGAGAATGTTTTCGTCCCATGGCTCGCCATTAAAATAATGCTTAATGGCTCTTTCGATGGCCCGCTCTTTTTTGTCTGCGAGATCGTTTGCTAGCTTGTATGCTATTTCTTCTACTGTTTCACTCATCGCCGTCTCTCCGGGGATAATTAGGATATTTCTGCCGCCGCCTGATCGGGTTTGGCTAATATCCGGATTGGCGGTTTACGCTGACTCTCGTCAACGAAACAGCCGATTTCATTTTTCTTTGGTTCCATGCCCTTCAGATAGACTGCTACAGGCACGAATGTTTTTCCCTCGATATCGATCTTGTTGCCGTCAACGTCGAGGCCGAAAGAGCTGTCATCATCGATATCAACGGTAACCGTCTCCGCTGTGATCATGGCAGTCCTGAATTTCATCTGCTCTTTGCGCACCTGGCGCTTGTGTTCCATCATGCGCTCGGCCGGACTCATTTCTTTGACCTTGGCCAAGTGCTTGAGCGTTTCCTGGTAATTCTCTTTGGTGAGAACAACCCGGCCTTCTGTTGGATGATGTATTTCTACATTAGGGTGCCCTTCAACGACGAGAAGCTGATGTAATTTCTTACTCAGTTCCTCGTCGCTGGAACACTCGTGGATTTCTGGTTCTTCCATTACTCGACCAGGGTCAGAGCTGCTGGGTTAACGGATGATGCGTAGTCCACACTGGCGCCGGTCACGTCAGCGAAGTCGGCATCCATCTTTGCTGTCAGCGCCACAAAGGCCGCTCGCAGCGCAGTCAGGTCGGTAAGGACTGCGTTTGTAACCCGCTTGAATTCGATCTGTTCCTGAGCGGGCGCATGTTTGAAATGTTGCTTGATTGAGACTGACATAATTTTTTACCTTTTGGTTGCTGTTTCAAGTTTAGGATCGCTGGGCCACCAGCCATGCTCAGTATACAGTCGGCCCTGCAGGAAATATACGCTATCACATATCCGGCATTTCATTGGTTCACCTGCAATGCGGGACTGTCCTTCTTCAAACGTAACGCGGTCAACCCTTAGCCCTTCTCCATCCTGTAAAGCTCTGGTCAGAACGCCGACAATATGCCGTTTTCTCGGGCATTTTATCTGGGTTCCTTTTGGCAGGGTATTCATATTTTCATAGTACCTGATGCACCTTTACAGTCAAACTAAAAAAGCCTCCAGCGCGAGTCCGGCAACCTCCGGAAAGGACATATAACACGCGCCTTCGGCACAACTCTTTTACAGGTCTTTGGCTTCCAGGAACCAGGTGATCAGGAAACAGGTATATTTGTAACTACTGCCTGGCACCTTGAGCCTGCCGATCACCATAGGATCGCCCGCGTTCTGCTGGCAGATTCCTATCTCGTCGAATATCAACTGATCAAATGCCGCGCCTGTTGCCTCAATCACTTGAGGCTTGACCAAAGCAATCGGAAACTCGATCTCGCAAAAATCGACCGGCCAATAATTGTTATGCTTGCGGCCGTCTACTTCCCAGTGCTCGCTTTCGATCATCTGTTGCGCCGCAACATACCGGCCCTGTCCAGCTGGCAACTGCTGTGTTTGCGCCAGCAGAGACTCGCTGTGTCTATAGGTCGCGTGCTTGGCAGCTGGTCGTTCCTTGTTGGTGCGCACCGCGAATATATCAACCGGAAAGTCTGGGATGATGTGATAACCGGCGTGGATTGCGGCCATGATTTTGCTGTAGTAGGTGATTCGCTTTTCTACCAGCTTGACTCGCCGCTTTACAGATACCGAATTCATACCTGCTTTCTCGGTTACGCGAACGAGCTCGTGCATTTCCTTCAGCTCGTCTCCGAGTAGTTCCAGCTTGGCTGTCAGGTATTCTTTCAGCTGCTCACCGGCCGCCTGCATTTCTGCCGGGTTAGTGGCCACCACACTGACGTTATGATTGATCAAGTCCTTGAAGTGCTTTCTGATGTTCTGGTCGTTGCTCATGTTTCCCTCCTGCTGTGAACTGGCCACCAGGCGCTCCAGATTTCGGAAACCTTCAGGTTTTGCTTGGCGGTCAGTTTATGGCCCCGCCCGGTTCTGGTGATCAGGTCGTTGATGAAATTCGACTCCCATGTTGACAGGTGCGCGATATCGTCCTTGAGCTCTTCCAGCATTTCCAAAACTTTGTCGCTCATACCGCTATCCCTGCATAGACTGACGAGCCGGCAATGAAGCCGTCGACGTTCTGATTGATTACCTCGAATTCAACTACCCATACCCACGGGTTTTGATCCCAGCCGAAACCGGTCTTATCGTTGATTGAGTCCCACAAATCTTCAAATGCTTTCTTCGCTGTCGGGCTTATCGGTGAATGATTTAGAATCCCCTGATAGACCTCTCCAAACTCGCCATCATGCAAGATATTTATGCCCTCTGCCGTCGCATCTGTCTCCGAAATATCCTGCACCCGCTCGACACGAACATCGGTGATGCGAAGAGTCAGGCGCGAGGCCCATCGGGGCATGTGGATTGATGGTTTCCACGGCCCTGGAAAATTGGCCGGCGTGGCCATGTATGCGATATCGGTTTCCTTTTCTTCTGCGCCGATTTGCGAAATGATTACTTCCTGAAATGCTTCACGCACCCAAAGCAGATCGCCTGGATTGCCGTAAGGACACTCAATCGATCCGCCAATCATTGTGCCGAATTCGTTCGTCCTTTCGGTCGGGAAAAGAATAACTCTGGAATCCGCAAAACTGGTACCTTCGTATATCTTGTCCGACTGCGGTTTCACCACTCGCCTTGTCTGAGTCTTGCTGCCATCCAGCAGGGCGCGAACCATTGCGGTATTAAACAGGATCGGTTTGTCTTTCATTAATATTTTCCTTTTGGCGGAGATATGGCGGCGATACCTGCCGCAATGGCAAATAATTGTCGCGTGCTCGGAGATAGGTGAGCGTCCCGCGGCCTGGTCTCGATTGTCGCCTTCTTCTTGGCAACAGCGGCCTGCCTACGCTCTTCGTATGTGCCTCTATGCTTGGCTTGGCCCATGATTATTGCTGCGCCTTGTAGTCTGAAAAATCAAAGCCTTTAAACGCGGCCTCGGCCACGGCCTTTGGCAGCCTGGCGCCAGTGATGGCGATCCAGTTGGCGTCAGCCTCTTCAGTAATTCCGGTACCGGCGCCAATGTAGGCCATTTTGTTGTGCTCATGCTGCACCAGCACCATGCCGACTGGGCGGGGCTCGCTCAGCTGCGTATACCAATGGCTGCATAATATTTTTTTATCGCTCATTTATCTCGCCTTGCCCTGTAGGGTCTCCATGGTTTTGTTAAATTTTTCCGTGATCTCGTTCTTTGGCATCGGCAGATGCGTTGAACAGAGATAGTATTTTCTATCGCCGGCACCGCAGGCGTGCAGGCCTTCGGTCGATCCACACTGTCGGCATGAATCCTTGTGTTCCAGGGCTTTCGCCGGCAAGCGCTTCAGCACCTGGTTAGGGGTCGGCCACCGGTCCAGTTCTTCGGCGCACAGGATCAGCGCCTCTTCAAGTCTGTCAGCGTCTCGATCAGTCAGGCCACGCTTGACCATGATCTCCAAAAAAGCGGCAACAGTTATCGCCAGCTCATCGCTATTCGGGGAGTAGTCCAGGCCGAGAGCCAGCATCTTGTAGAATCTGGTTGCTATCGCTCTCTCCAATATTTCTGGTCTGTGCATTTTTTAGTGACTCCGCTGCTCGCTGCATTTTTCCAGGCGGCCCCTTTCTTTCTTGTTCCTTCGGCGCTGACCAGTCATGTTTAAAATGCTCGTCAGGGCCAAAAAAGGTGGCGGCCTGCATTACAAACTCGGTATTCAACTTTCCTGTCGCTTTACAAAAAGCGTGGTACCTGGTCACGCCTCCTAGAAATTCTGTAATCGTACTGCCTTCCTTCAGCCTGGCGTTCATTGACTTGAGCGCTCTTTTTTTCGGATTCGCTCCGGCTCGCTTCGGATATTGGTTCAATATATTTAAAAGCTCTGTATCTGTATTTGCTTCTGTATATGATTGTGTTACCGAATCGTTACATTGCGTTACAGACTTGTTCGCCCTGTGCTTCTGCACTCTGGTTCTGGTTCGTTCCCGAGCCACAATTCTCGTCGCGATCTCTCGATATTTTGTGGCATTTAAAACCACGAATCCGCCAGGCACTCGCTCAATTCTTCGGCCATCATGCTCTGGATCGCCTGATTCAGCGTCCGGAGCCATTAATTTCTCGACGGCTATCCCAGCTTTGTCGAGTGGCACCTGGGCACGAATGGCCAAATTCTGAATGGCCGAAAAGTGCGCGTACCCGTCCTCATCCATTGCCGCCAAAAGCGTGATCCAGACAATCCTTGTGTACGGATCTTCGAGCCAAATTGACGAATCCAGTATCTTTCCAAATAGCTTGTTGTACATTCTGTTTCCTTTCGTTACATATCGTTACCGTAACGGTAGCAGCGTTACCTGTCAATCTCTTTTGGATTTATTCCGCAGAGCAAAGACAGTCTTAACGTGCGCCATAACAGCATCGCGCATGGGTTCCGGCACTTCGGCCAAGCGCGATCTACGCTCTTCCAGGGTGGCGCCAGCGGCACAATAGGAGTTCCACTGGCCCTGAGTTCTGTTCAAGCCTGGGGAGGCGGTACAAAGCCGCAGAGGTCGACAATCGTTACCTGGCCACCGGTAAGCTCTTCGATCTGTTTCGAGTACATGGTTTTGCCGTTGTACTCGGTGCATGGCATTTCATCGTAATCGTGCCAGCGGTCCATTGACTGGTAGCTGATACCCAGTTTTGCCGCCAGTTTTGTTTTGCCAATCATCTTGAAGGCCTTGTCTAGTCCTGCTCTTGTTCCCATTGCTTCTCTCCCGGTTAATTTTGGCGATAGTACGCCAGGGCGGTTGAAAAGGGAAGAGGTAACTATTGCTTATGATATTGCTTGACCCATATAGCACATAGCTATACTATCCATACATAAACAAGGACTAGCCGGAGGTGGCCATGACATATCAGGACAGAGAAGTAACACTTGTAACACCGCATAGCGGCAATCCGGGCTATACGTGGGTTAGAGACAACAAGACCGGCGAGCTGCTGGTTATGAGCGTGAAAGAGTTAACCGCTGCCACGATAAAAAGCTTAAATAACCGATAGGGGCGCAAGCCCCCAACCATGAGGTGACCATGAAAACAGAAGACAGACACGATTACGAAAGCGACCAAGGCCGTGCGGCATGGTGGTCTAAAGATGGAATGTGGCATGTGGCGCTACCAGAGAAAGGGCTGGCTGGCGGCTTCTACTGGCAAGACGAGGCCTTCCACACAAAGCAAGAAGCTATCGACTTTATAAACAAATAACCAACCGGGGCGCAAGCCCCTAACCAGGAGGTGACCATGTTTGAAGTAAAAACCAGCGTTCAGTTTACTGAACAGCAAATACACAATCTGCTCTGTAGTGCGTTCGAGGGCGGATCCAACTACTGGTACAACATTAAGGAATTCATCAAGCCGAAAGATGAAGACCTGTTCAAAAACGATATGAACGAATTGTTCAGGCACCTGGATTATCCGCTGTCACCAGGCGGCGCCCTGATAATCATTGACCTGAACGACTGGGACGAAGACGAAGACCCGGGAGCAGAAAAGACCGAGCAATATCGACTGGATCTTGATTCGCTGAAGAAGGGACTGCAAACCATGGCAGATAAGTTTCCGGACCACTTTAAGGATTTTGTGGACGAAAACGATGACGCGAACACTGGAGACGTGTTTTTACAGTGTTGTTTGTTTGATGACGTAATTTTCGGATAGCCAATCAGCTGGGGCGCAAGCCCCAAAGGGCCGATAAATGAAGCAGGAATATACAGACTACATGATTATGCTGTTACGCACCTCAGCTGTATTGAGGGGCGCCACCCCAGTAGATATCCAGCGTAATGTTAACCGACTGTCAGGGATCGAAGACGATCCGCCACCAGAAGACACCATAGCCTGCGAATTTTGCGGGCACGAATTCGACGAAGGCTGCGGGCGCTACGGCTGTCCTAATTGTCTCGGGGAAGGCCTCGATAAAAGTAGTTGACCTACATAGGGCATAGCTATATCATACTTCCATAAACAACCAGGGAGGCGAAAATGAAAAAGAATTACCGCAATGCTTTTGAAGCGCTGAAGAAAATAGGCGCCCCGGTATTTGAGCGAAGCGATCTGGCAGACAAAGAATCGTTCGGAATCAGCGGGGAAGACAATTACCCGATTTGTTGGGCGGACTATTACGAAGGAAGCGCCTACGCGGACTGTGATGATTCCGGGGTAAACAAAAAGATTGTGGATATCCTGGAAAAATATGGTCTTCATGCGGAATGGGACAATCCGGGAAGCCTGTCAGTTTGGGAAGAATGATGGAAAAAATACACATATTTGAAAAGAGCGGGTTAGGAAAGGCTCCGTTCAAGTTTCTTCGAGTGGAGTCTTTACCGTCACCGGCATTGCTGGAGGCGAACCCGGATGCTTATAACAATGCCATGAAGGCATTGACTCCGGGCTGTCGTCACGGCTCTTGTGCTTATTGCGGCATGCCGTTAACCCACAACTACCTGGTCAGGTCAGCAGACGACAGAATGTTTGTCGTCGGATCTGAGTGCGTAGCGAAGACGGATGATCGAGGACTGATGGACGCGGCCAGGGAGGCCAGGCTTCAGATCGAGCGCGACAAGCGAGAAGCTAAACGAGCTCTGGAAAGAAAAGCCAGGGAAGCCGAAGTCGAGCGAATCCTGGAAGAGCAGAGAGCGGTTAACGGTGGCCTGACCAATGCCGAGCTGGCCCTGAAAAATGAGCGAGAGAAAACCGAAAGACTGGTTGCCATTTTGGGCCCAATAGCGGACGAGCTGGACGATGGCCGCCACGGATTCAGGGGAGACGTTGCCGGCGATCTCCGCAAAGGAAACATACCTTATGGCAGGGGCCGAGATTTAACGGCAGAGATTATCGCTAAGAAATATGGCAAAAAAGACAGCGAGGCCTATGTGACCAAGTATGCGGAAATAACCAAGCTCTTCGAGGCAGCAGTAAAAATAAAGTAACCAGGAGGTGCAATGTTTTATTCATACGAACAGTACGAAGAACATCAGGCAGATTTAGCTGCCGAGCATAAATCAGATCACGAAATTTATCTGGATACCTTGCACGATATTAGATTTCGAGAGGGCGCGGATTATCCTGATCGCGCATGGCTGGCCACGCCTTACGATATGGTATGGGTCGCCAATCCGTATTATACCGGTCCTGCAGTTCCTCATCCTGAAGACGATGAAGACGAAGATACCGGTCCTGCGGATCCTCATTTTGAAGAAGATATCCCTTATTAATCCAGCCGCCCCTTCGGGGGCACAGTGGGGGCAACATGAAATATGACTATCTGGCAGTTGAGCCATCAAAGTATAAAGCTGGCGAATTCGTTGTTTACGGGTTTGGCCGGTATCCGAAATACAGCGTTAATCGCGGGATGCAGAAGAAAACTTATCTGGAATCTTTTGGCAGCGTCAAAGCCGCTCTGGAGAAATACCCGGACGCGAATGTTAGCTCCGGGATCCGACCAGTAGAAAGCGATCCTGGACCAGTGCCACCAGCCTGGTTCGACGCATCAGCGGCAGGGGAGAGTTGGGGCGGCGATTATTAAATGCTTGACCTGCGTAGTGCATAGCTATATTATCTGCTTATGAGTTAACCAGGAGGTGAAACAGTGAGACGAACATTTGATCGAAGTTTTTATGTTCCAAAGGACTATGCCGACAAGGTAACCAAAGAAGGCGTCAAAGCCGAGGTTTATTTGATAGATAACGATAACGGACCGGTGGCGATGGGATTCGCCGGCAGGCGATCTAAGTATGACTTCTATGTTCGCTTTCGTTCTGAGGAATCTAGGGCCGAGTTTGTCGAGAAATATTTTGCCAAGCTGGCCAGACGAGCGGCCGAGAAGGCTGAGCGCCAGGCGAAAGTAAAGGGTTTTGAGCATACCTTGAAGAAGGGCGACGTTCTTTATTCTAGCTGGGGATACGATCAGACCAATATCGATTTTTATGAAGTGGTAGAGGTGGTCGGTAAAAAGTCTGTCAAGATCCAGAAAATCAATAGCGCGATACAGCACAGGGGAGACAGCGGCGCCGATTATGTGGTAGCGGCAAGCGGCAGGTTTAGTGAGGATAGCGAGCCAATGCTCAAGAGAGTGCGCGAGGGCAACAGCATTACCCTGACCAGCTATTCAAGCGCTCACCCATGGGACGGTCGCGAGCTTTATGAGACCAGCCCAGGCTGGGGCCATTAATTAGGACCATGGGCCAAGGATGGCCACTCAGCAAACAAGATCAGTTAAATAACCAGGAGGTGTTCCATGCAATATCAAGAAAAAGACAGAGTAATTTGTAACGGCTACCCGGGCATGATTGTCCGACATTATTCCGAAAATATGTACGAAGTAAAACTTGCCAGAGGGATGGTGTGTGTTGATCAAAGCGCCATCAAGCCGGATCCCGATACAGCCAGGGCGATAAACTTTTCTAAACTGCCGTCGGTTTGTGCTGCCTATCATCCAGATGACAAGCGCCCAATTCTTATCCAGCGCGGGTTTGAAGGTTATAGCGAAATCGATCAGGGAATATTCTCTGTTGAGAAATTCAATCAGGACTTGAATGTAACGCCGGCACAGCGCGAGGCAATGTTAGCTGGATCCATGTTCGGGTTCCATGTTCGCGGCGCCAGCCCTGACCTGTACGATGAAAACGGAAAGCCTAAAAGTGTGTAATCAGGCAAGCTTTCCATTTACCGTAATTCTCTGCACATCGAAGGCGGAAAAGCCGTATTACTATGCGGCTGACTGCCTGGCAGCGTGCCTGGCCGCCAAGGAAAAAAACCGATCTCCGTACAACTTAATTTATATTGTTGTCCGGCCTGACGGTTCAAGGATGACTATCAACGATCAATTCCAATATTTAGCACAGGAGACCAGCCATGTTTGACAATGCAACAACAGCAGACTTGATCGGTATCGCTCTATTCGTCTGGATTTTTCTCGGTGTTTTCGTCGGGTTTATCTTCGGCACCATGGTCAAAAATGGATCGAAAGATGGTGACAGCGAATGAGCTACGCAGCAAAGAATGATCGCCAGCTAGCCGAAGAGCTCGGATATAACCGGACTACCAATACGCAAAATGGTGACACATTCGCCAAGCACGACAAGGCGACAGGTGTCACCAGGCGAGTCTGGTCAGTTGCCAGCCATGGCAGCGGCGATCCTAGCGTCAGCTCTGTCTGGGAAATGTGGCAGACCGCCGATATCATCGGTGGCTCATATCGAAATCACCAGAAATTTACCAGCCTAAAGGAAGCGCTGGAGCGACCAGCATATAGCGGCGATGAATAAGCAATATCTAACCGGCCAATGGAGCGATAAAGAGCTGAGTATAATGAAAGAGCATCTTTACTCCGAGCCTGCCGACATAACGAAAGCACTGGCCGAGGCTGGATACAATCGAAAAAGGGTCGATGTTTCCAAAAAGGTCCGCAGATATATCAATAAGAATTTACCGAAATGCGCCTCGCCTGGTTACCGAAAGCCAGTCGAGCGTATATCGCACAAGGAAAGAAAACAGATCAGAGACGAGCAGGCTGTCGACGTACTGTATGACCGGTTACTGAGATCGTGCGAAGCCGCCAAGCTATCACCGCGGTTGCTGGCCACCGTCTTATGGAAAGCATATAAGCATTATCGAATGTTATCGAAGCCTAATGTTTCCAGGCATCTGTTTTAGTTGGTAGGATGGGTAATCAGTCATTTTCAGGAGAAGTCGCCATGCCTATCATCCAGGACAAAATGAACGCCCTCAAAGAACAATATGGTCCAGAGAAGGGCGAGCGAGTTTACTATGCCATGGAAAACAAGGAAAAAAACAAGCACGGCAAAAAGAAGAAAACGAAAGGAAAATAGTTATTGCATTTAGATAATCTATAGCTATATACTGCACATGCAGTAGGAAGACAATCTAACCAGGAGGTGTTCAGAATGAAACTTTTACTTAAATCCGATGAGGCCAAGCTCTTGGCCAACTCAAAAGCATCTAACGAATCCCCTGAAGGAATAGACCACAAGCCGGTCGTCAAGCTTTTTGGCGGTAGCGCTTGCACCTGGCTGATCTCTGAAATGGACGAAGACGGAATCATGTTCGGCTTGTGTGATCTCGGGTTCGGTACTCCAGAGCTGGGATACGTTAGTTACGATGAGCTCAAGTCCGTCAGATTCCCGCCCTTTGGCCTGCCAATCGAAAGAGATAGAAGCTTCAAGGCAAAGATGGCCCTTGGCGAGTACGCGGACGCGGCCAGATCTGCCGGCAGAATCGCGGCCTAACCAACAGCACCGCTACGGCGGTGCATTTTTCTATCCTAATTTTGTGAGAAAAATATGCTGGACGAAGAAACCATAATCAAAATCGCTGAAAAAGCTGGCCTTGAAATGGGCATGCTTAACCGTCTCAGAATGACGAAGCTCGAAAACGGATACCTTGGTTATCGCAGGGAGCCAGGGCTTACTATTTATGGCGAGAAGCTGGTCAATTTTGCCCAGCTAATCGAAGAACATGCAACAAACAAAGGAGTTAAAAATGGAAGCCAAGACTGAAAAGGCCATATCAACGGTAGCACCAGCCGATAACCACGCCATCCAGGTAGCTGCGCCCTCACCACTGGAAGTAATGCGCCAGGCAAAAGAGGCCGGTCTATCTGTTGACGATATGAAGCAGATGCTGGAGCTACAAAAAGAATACGAGTCCAATGAAGCCAGAAAAGCTTTTCACCTGGCGCTCGCCGAATTCAAAAGAAACCCGCCGCAGGTAGTCAAAGACAAGCTCAATAAACAGTACGGCTCCAGCTATGTGTCTATTGGCAATCTGGTAAATACCGTCAATGAAGCGCTTGGCGATTACGGTCTGAACGCACGCTGGGACTTTCCGGAGCCGAAAGACCCGAACACGATTCTCTGTACCTGCATTTTGTCACACAAGCTCGGGCATGAAGAAAAGGTAACCCTGTCAGGAGCGCCGGATACTTCCGGCACGAAAAACCCGCTCCAGGCTCGCAAGTCAACGCGCACCTATTTGAAGCTGGAAACTTTCGAGGCAGTAACCGGCGTGGCTTCAGTCGAGGGCAATATCGACGATGACGGGAACGGCGCCAGCGCGAAGACAGAACCGGCACCGGTTATCACCGAAGAGCAGGGGCTGAAAATTCACTCCATGCTTACCGAGAACGAGCTCGATATCGATATCTTCAAGAACTGGTTGCAGAAAAATATCGGCGTCTCCGAGATTGCTGATATTCCTGAGCCTAGATTCAAGCAGGTACTGTCAAAAGTTAATGCCGCAATCAAGGCGAAGAAGGCCAAGTGATTATCCACGACTGCGAGCAGGGCACACCTGAATGGAAACTGTTGCGTGCCAGTAAGCCGACGAGTTCGCGCTTTGGCTCGTTGGTAACCGGTACCGGCAAGCCTTCAGACGGCATGGCTGCTTATGCCCTGGAGCTGGCCACCGAGGCCTATATCGGCGGCCCGCTGGATGACGGCTTTGCCGGCAACAAATATACCGAGCGCGGCAAAGAGCTTGAGCCGGTATCGGCAGCCGATTATGAAATGACTCACCAGGTCAAGATCCAGCACGTTGGATTTATTACCGATGATCTGCTGCGATGGGGAACCAGTACCGATGGTCTGGTCGGCAATGACGGCATTGTAGAATTCAAGAACCTGATCGCCAGACGCTTTATGGAATTGCTGGTCAAGGTAAAGAAAACCAACAAAACGCCACCGGTATACATTCCCCAGATTCAGGGCGAACTGTTTATCACCGAGCGGAAATGGTGCGATATCGTTTTCTATCATCCGCAGTTCGAGCCGATTGTTCACCGGCATTACCCGATACCTGAATTCCAGGCCGTGCTGAAGGCCCAGCTGATCGCGTGCCTGGCCGAACGTAACAACATTTTGAAACTTGTAAAATCATAGGAGGCCTCGTGGCTACCAAGAAAAAAGCAAAGAAAACAGCGAAGAAGACTGCCGGCACCGCCAAAAAGGTGGAATCAAAAGAGCTGGCGCCGACCGATCCCGAGTTTCTGCCGGTCCAGTACAGCATGACCGATGCCAAACTGGCCGAGCTGGCCAAGGACTATGACCCGGCGCTGATCCCGAAAGCCGAAGAAAAGGGCGATGACGGCTACCAGATCATCCACGACAAGACGATGGCCATTACCAAGGTACGCACCAGCGTTGAAGCCAAACGCAAGGAGCTGAAGGCTGACGCCATCGAATGGGGAAAGAAGGTCGACGGTGAGGCCAAGCGCATTACGGCCGCTATAGCGGCTCTGGAAGAGCCATGGCGCAAGATTAAGGTCGCCCTGGACGAGAAGGAAGCCCGGGAGGCAGAAGAAGCCAGGCAGCGCGAAATTGATGATATGGCTGAAATCGAGAGAAAGATTGCCGATATCAAGCGCTTGACCTCGGATCTGGTAGGCGCCAGCGCCGAAACCCTGCGGCTGAGAATCGAGCACGTCAACAGCATTGTCATAGACGAGGACGGGTTTGGCCTATTCATGGACGGCGCCAAGCTGGCCAAGCTCACGGTGCTCGATGACCTGACCAAAGCCTACAATGAACGTAAGGAATTTGAGGCTGCTCAGGAAAAACTACGCGAAGACCAGGAGAAGATAGCTGCCGCGCAGAAGAAGATTGACGACCAGCAGGCTGATATAGACCGCCAGAAAGCCGAGCAGGAGGCCCGTGAGCAGGCTGAGCGCGACGAAAAGGAAAAAGCTGAACGCGAGGCCAGGGAAGAAGCCGACCGCCTGCAGCGCGAGGCAGAGGCCCGCCAGGCGGCTGAAAAGAAACTGGCCGACGAGGCTGAGGCAAAGCGTCTCCGCGAAGAAGAGCTGGAGAAACGGAAGCCGGAAGACCAGAAGGTTCGTGAATACGGCCTGGCCTTGGTCAGCGTACCGGTACCGGAGGTAACCGATCCCGATCTGGTCAAGCTTCTCGCCGGTACGCATGAGGACGTGATCGAGATCAACCAATTCATTATTGCCAGCACACAAGGAGAATAACTTGCTGATACTCACAAGGAAAATAGATGAATCGATACTGATCGGCGACGATATCGTGATCACGCTCAAGGATATTGACGGCAGGAGTGCCCGCATCGGTATCTCGGCACCGCCAAACGTGGCCGTCGACCGCGAGGAAATCCGCGAGCTCAAGATCAGGAATCCCGATGGCAAAAAATAAAACAGAAAAAATATACCCTCTGAGTACCGAAGCAGAAAAAGATCGGTTTATGAGGGCGGTCAAAAAGATCGATCTCACAAAAGGAAAGGTATATTCAGCCATGATATGGCTCGGCGACGAAAACCAGAAGCCAAAGGAAAGCCGTAGCTCGAAACAGAATCGACTTTCTTTTTTGTGGTACCGGATACTTGGCGAGACCACCGGGCACGGCATCGAGTACGAGCGGCATTATCATAAGCTGACCTACGGTATTCCGTTGTTGCGAGAAGACGCGGCGTTCAATCATTTTTATCAGACCGCGCTCGGGCACCTGAGCTATGAGCAGCGCCTGATGGCCATGGAGTATGTGCCGGTCACTCGCCTGATGACGGTCAAACAGTTCGCTCAATATCTGAATACCGTTGACCAGGAAAGCGCGAACAAAGGAATCGTTCTGCCGCAGCCAGAGGATTTATACATGGAAGCGCTGATGAAAGATGCGGGATAGAAATATGCTGATGGAAGGCTGGATCAGCTGGCAGTACCTGGTTGATCTCGGCTTTGCCCGCTATGAAATAACAGAGGCAATAAGGTTTGGCTGGCTTACCCCTTACGGCAGCAAAACAAAGCCGAAGTACGATACCGGGTTCTTTCATCCGGAAGAGGTAAGAGATTTTCAATACTACATTAAAGGTAGGCTTCCAAGCTTGATCGATACGCCGATGAAATTGTTGAAATGGTTGGAGCTGACGAGCCTCCAGGAGACGGAAGCATGAAAATCCACCTAACATACTTAAATGCAGACAAGCCTTAGGGCTGGGGGTTTAGATGAACGCTAAAGATATAGCAGAAATGTGGGTGACGCTAGACTTTGAGGACAGGAAAACTATCGTAGCCCAAGCATATCTCTCCCAAGAAAAGAAGATAGAGGGACTTGTGGAGGCTTTGGAGAAAGTGAAAGAAGGCACAGCTCCGAGAGTTGGGCAAGGTCTATACATGAGCCACAAGGATATAAACATCATTATCTGGAAAGCCCTTACCGCCTATAAAGAGGAGAGGTGATATGAGTAGATATACATTAGTCCTAGAAGGAAATGCACCAAGATTCAGGGCCGACACAAAAGTATTCGGAGACACTGTTGTTGCCGTTCAATTTGACGATGCGATACTTTTATCTGAGTCCCTTGAAACAAAGATAGTCGAACTGGAGCAGCAGTTAGCCGAATGGCGCAGACTGAATCCAACCTCGGATGCGCTGCAACGTAAACTCACCGATCAGGAGACTTTACAGCTCAAAATCACAGCCCTTGAGGGTAGATTAAAAAAAGCAGCCAGTGACGGAGCCGATTATCTTGGACTGTACAATGCTGAAACCCTTAGGGTTAAAGCCCTTGAGGGTGAGAAGGAACGGCTGGAGGAAGAATTAAAATCAATCCGTGGCGAGCTTGAAAAAGAAGGTTTCTGTCTCTGGTCTGATTACCAGCATGTAATGAATAACTGGCAGAAATCAGGTAAAGCTAACACCAAGCTACAAAAGCAGGTAGAGGGGTATAGGGAGGCTTTGAGGGAAATCGCCAACAAAGATTATCGAGGCAACAGACCAGAATCATCTGTCATTGCGTACAAAGCCCTTATGATTGCGGATGACACAGAGGGGAAGGAATGATGGATAAGCCTGAATGCAAAAACTCAATGTCTGGAAAGCATGAATGGATGAAGTTATATGGGAAAAATGCAGACAAGCCAGAACAATGCAAATTTTGTCATATATTAAAAATTGACCATACAGCCATGATAGCTAAAGGAGAAGGAAAAGATAATGGGTAAAGAACCAGAACATTATGGATTTTCGTGTGGGACTTGCGGCTTCCCGGAACTGGAGTGCGACTGCAAACAAAGGGAAAAGAAAGCAAGGGAAAAGATAATGGATAAGCTACCCGCCTGCCCGTTTTGTGGCCAGGTAAAGGCCGTGACTCAAGACTCCGGAAGCCCGGACAATACGGCATACGATCACCCTTTCTATGCTGTAGTTTGCTCGACATACGAAGGCGGTTGCGGTGCGACTGGCGGCTGGAAGCCTACGCTGGCCGAGGCTGTCGCAGCATGGAAAACCAGGACCAATGGCTCAGTACCAGTAGAGACCCTGCAAGAGTGGATTGATATTCTCAAGGCTCGCGAAGGCTACGATTCTGTTGGAGCAGACGATGAGGAAAATGATGGCCTGATTCTTAAAATCGAAGCCATGATATCAACCAGCAAACAAGCTTGACTGATATCTAATATAGCTATATCCTACCTACTGATAGAGGGAGTTCCAATGAACAACGCCTACAATTTATTGAACATTGCAATCAACATCGCGGCTGCTGCGCATGCCGGCCATGTGGACAAGGGCGGCAAGCCGTATATCTTGCATCCGATGAGGGTGATGATGAAGATGAAGGGCGTTGACGAAATGGCGGCAGCTGTCTTGCACGATGTTGTAGAAGATACCGAATGGGATATGGACAGATTAAGAAATGCCGGCATCCCTGACAGGATCCTCCACGTTATTGATTTGTTGACCAAAAAGCCGGGCTACAATTACAACGAATATATCGCGAAGATTGCCAGCGATCCGATTGCGGTAGCGGTAAAGCTTGCCGACCTGGAAGACAATATGAACGTCGCCAGGCTGCCGATCCTTACCGATGCCGATATCGCCAGGTTGGCGAAATATCACAAGGCCTATGTAGTTCTTAAAAACTTGTGAGACAAAAACAGGACAAGTACACGCGCAGCGCCCGTGGTAAACCGTGCCAAGTACGGATCCCGGGCGTTTGCAATTTCAATCCCGAGACGACAGTCCTGGCTCACCTGAATGGCGGTGGCGGCGGTACCAAGCACCTGAACATTCACGGTGCCTACGCATGCAGCACCTGTCATACCTGGCTCGATGGCGGCTACGTCAAAACGCATGCCAGAGCAGATCGCGACCTGGCCCACATGGAGGCGATTGTCCGGACTCAAATAATTATGGTCAACGATGGAGTATTAATATTATGAGCACTGAAAAAATATGCCCGCGCATGAGCAGACCTGATGTTATGGGCGGCTCTAATTATAACTATGCTAACAGCGGTCTTGTGTACTGCCAGGGTTCAAAATGTGCGATATGGGCCACTGTTTATACTACGGAAGGGCATCAGGTATCTGGTTGCTCAGAAGAGCTGGCGATTCACATGACTGATGGACAGTATCGAGTATGAAGCCTTTAGCTTATGATGGTCATACCCAGTCTGTCATTCCGTCCAGAGAGCACAACCCAGAACGAATATATTTTCGATATGGCCGTGATATAAAATGCTTTGAGATACTAACTTTTAGCGATTTCCCGAATACGCTTATTGAATATAAACCTGAACCAGCCTTCATCATCATAACGCCAAATGAAGACGCCGCTAAATTATTGATGAACGATCTCTATTACGGTGAATATACAGGCGCATGAAGCACCACGAAGACAGCGAGCAGGTGCTCGTATTTGAATGGGCGGCTTATCATCCAGCCCTGCGATATATGTTCGCGATCCCTAACGGCGGCAACAGGAACAAGATCGAGGCCGCCAGGTTAAAAAAGCAGGGCGTCAAAGCAGGCGTACTCGATATATTTTTACCGGTTGTTCGTGTTCCTTACCATGGCCTGTTTGTAGAAATGAAGCGCAGGAAGCAGGACGGCCCCAGCAAGGTCTCGCCGAAGCAGCTAGACTTTCAAAAGGAAATGGAATTGCAGGGATACAAGTGCGTAATCTGTTATGGTGCTGAGGAAGCAATAAAGGCGATCAGCGAATACATCAAGTTTTAGATCCCTCCCCTGGGAATTTGCCCGGCCCTTATGGGCTGGGTATTTTTTTGCCACTCTCCGCCGCCAGTCTTTCCGCCGCTCGCCAGAGCTGGTTATATTTCAACGCTACTCCGCAGTATTCTTTTTGGGCGTACTTGATGAGCTCGTTGATATCATCGCCGGTAACTTCCGGAAGTCGTTTTTGTAATACGCCGGAACGCTCACTCTCGGGGAGGCCACCGCAATTACGTCCCTCGTTCCACACCCGCTGAGTGGAATCAGTAATGATAACGCGATAATTCCGCTTGTCTTCGGCATCGCGTATAGCCTGGATAGCCTTTTCCATGCTCTTGATTTTTGCAGTCTTGTGATCATTCGATTTAATCGCATCGATCTTCTCCTTTTCCAGCTGGGTTAGTTTGCGCGAGGTATCAGCTGCCTCGCTCTCTCGTTCGTATATTCGTTGGCCAAGGGCGGCAATCTGTTCCTGCATGCCGACTACGGCAATAGCGTGATCGGCCCGCTCCAGGGCGCGACCATATTTGACCAAGCCGAAACCGCCGGCAGACAGCAGGCCGACAATGATTAGTACCGCCCAGAATTTATAAGCGCTGAATATCATTTTGCTTGTCCTATATGGTGATTGCCTGATTTTGATCGATGGCGCTGGAACTCTGTCTCTGTTTTCAGCCATACGTCCAGAAGCTGGAGAAAAAACCCGAGTGAACCGATAGCTGTTATGCCAATAATCTGTATCGCTGTTGCGTCAAGTGAACCAGTGGTCACATATACGGCGACAACTAACAGACCAGTGCTAAACAGCCAGTACCCCAGTAGATAGCGTCTCAACTGCTTCTTTGCTGATTTACGCATCGCTCACCTATTTCAGCCTGAACAATATTGACAGCACACCTTTGAGACCTTCCGTGGCAAACATTCTCGCAGTATTTAATGATGATATGCCTACCAGGTACCCGACTGCAAATGCCATCTGTTCATAACCTGAATCGGCGGCATATTGAGCTGCGAACATTCCCATAGGCATAGAGATAATGAATACCCGAAAGGCCTCACCTTTTATCGTCGTGCCATCGTCTCGAATTCCCATGGCTAGACGTGCGAAGCCTCCGATACCGCCTGCAATGGCGTACCAGAATTCGCGAGGAATATCATCGTGCATCATTCGTAGTACGAGATATCGACTACGGCCGTGGCGGCTGTCTGAAAAAACTGCAAAGCATGTAGATTGCCCTGGTAATCCAGTATTGTACCTATTGCCAAATAAACGCCGACTGTTGCTGATGGCGCTACACCATCATCCCGCCAGCGAACCGGTTGACCGCTACAGGTAATGATTGCTCCCCGGGCACCGGTAGGAGGCGCGGTTGGTACTGCGGCCGTTAGACCGGTTAGCTGCTCGCAGCCCATTGGTTTTCTTTTCTCGTAATTCATGGCTTCCTCGCTGTCTCACGACGGTGATAGTTCATTCTATGTATTTTGTGTTTGGCACGTCTACTGTTTTCTCTTTTTCTTCCATTTCCAGTATTTCCCTGGCAAGGCTTATCGCGCCACGAATCTTGGCCGTTTCCACCGGATCGAGATCGCGCTCGTTATCATCCCTGAGCTCATTCAACTTTTTAATGCAATGAGCTTTCACTCTGAGCCATTCCGTGCTGGCTCTGTCCTGAATTTTGTCTTCCATTATTCCGCCTCGGCCTCTACAGCCTGCTCGTATTGTAGTGAGAATTCCATCATCGTCTGGCGTATTTCTTCACGCTTGTCATTGGCCAGGTCCAGGTCTTCATCCTTGTAAGCTTTGTCACGCTGCTCGCGCAATCGCTTAACCTTGTTTTTATACTTCTTCAGTTTGAGCGAAAGCTTGTGTACTTCCTTGTGCTCTTCACGATATTCGGCCCATCGATCGGTACCTCGATACAGCTTCAGTTGAGCCTCGACGGCGGCGATTTCCTTGACGGCATTATAATATCGCTCGGTATCGTAATGCGGCCCCGGCTTCCCGCCGAGCGTGCGCAGGAAGGGCACGCCTTTTTGTTCGACTTCTTCCCCGGCCATGATGTTAGCCGCCGTTTCGAGCGTTCTGGTGGCCGTCATGCCAGCACCACCGGTCAACCAGCTGATATAATGCTTGGCGATCTCGGGCGAGATATCAATCATTCCGGAATGAGTCTCGTCGCCACCGGTAGCCTCATTAATGAGCGCCATCATTTCTCTCAGCTGCGGATTCGTTGACTTGAAATACTTCTGAGAATCAGGCCGTTCGTAAGCATCAAACGGAAACTCCGGCTTCAACGGCGTGCCCATGAAATTGATATTCCTGGCGTCCTGCTCGAACGGCTTCAGGAAAGTCGGGGTAATCGTATCCAGCATATCCGCACCCTGGATAGGATTGAACGCATTAAGCCCCGCGCTAATCATGTTCATCGTTGTTCTGGCTGCTGACATACGTTCGTTGAACATCATATCGTGCATGGCAATACCGGAATAAAAGAATACGTTGTATCCATACGGCAGCTTGATTTTGGTGTAATTACCAGAGCCATCAGGGTGCATGATGATCAGGTTCGTTTGCTTGGTGTAATCGCTGATCTTGTCCCAGTAAGGAATTTCATCGTCATCGTCTCCGCCTGCGTTACGGTTATACATAGCCAGAGCGAAAGCAGTTGCGGCCACGCCAGCCACAATTTTACGAACACGCGGATTCTTGAGCGCAGTAATGATACGGGCCGATCCCTGAATCGATGCGTTATAAAACAGATAAGCGCTGTTCAGTACCGGAGCCAGTTCACCTTTGCGATTAAAGTTAACGGTCAGATTTTTAGATATGGATGCAGCATAGGCCATTGCTTCAGCCGGACTCTTACCCCTGGCAATCGCTTCGTCTTTGATCACCTTGTAGGCTGCCAGGCGGGCCGCGTTTTCCACGGACAGGTTGGCATCCAGGACAACATCACGGACAGCGAGTATGCCTTGCTTGGTTCTTCCCAGGACGCCATGCCTTTCGATCAGTCGCTGCTGGATCTTCTTGACCTTGGTATCAATATCTTCCAGACCAAAGAATCCGATGGCGCCGCCTTGGTCCTTCATTTCATTAAACAGCTCTCTCCAGACTGACTGACCCTTTGTTTCAAAGGTAGCCTGCCAGATACCGCGAACAGCCTGCGGAATATTCTTCATTACCTTGGCCGCGATCTCGGGGGAGTGCTCGCCGCCCAGGTTAATCATGGCTGTCTGAAAATCTCGCTCAAAGTTAGTGATCACGAACTCCGGGTTCAGCGCGGTATTGATCATGGCCAGATACCGGTTCAACATGCCGAAGCCAGCCACGACAGCATTGAGCTGGGTGCTGTTCATCTTCTTCAGTTGCTCCATCAGTACCTGATCCTTGATCTGGATCAGCAATTCCTCGCCTTCTACCATTACGGCAAATACGTCATCCCGGTGCTTGTAGTTCCTGTCGATCATGTAAACGACCTTGCCTACCGGTTTCCGTCCCTCGGCCTTCGCAGCTGCCCGCTCTTCCTTTGTAATGGCGGTAACCCGGCGATAGTCCAGATTCTCGATCATGCCCTCTGGCGGTTCCTCGTAGCCTTCAAACGGCTCTCCATACAAATCCTCGAATTTCTTGTAGGTACGGGTAGTGACTGTCCAGAAGTCTGGATCTGGATTGTCGCGCATGAGATTGACCAGAGCCTGGCCGACCTTGGTTTTTTCCGTGCGAACAATCGTAGCCTCGGCCTGAGCAAAAGTGTGGGCGGTCGGGCTTTCGGCGATATTACCAGCGCCGCGGCCCATGGCTTTCTTGATGCCGGCGCCGGTTACACTGAATCCACGGCCGAGGCCTGGCCGTTGTTCCTCGCCTTCCTTGCCCTTTAGTGGCACATAATATTTCCAGCGCGATTTCCACTCGTCAACAGTGTCGGCATCCAGGTGACCGCCTGCCACCATATCGTCCAGGGACCGGTTATTTACCGTATAAACGATTGCGGCGGCAGCTTCCATATCAGCCTGCCGATGCGCGTAGCTTGCCAGAATATCGGCCGCTTCCTGGTTCGTCATTCCGGATCCGCCATCAGGCATATCATCATTAATGCTGGCAATGTACCGGTTACGCTCTTGCGCGTGCTTGGCGACAAGGTAAGTATCGAGCTCATCGATGCTGATATTTTTTTCTTTCATCAGCTCCAGCAGCGGCCGCATATATTGTTTGTCGATCTGCTCCAGGCGAGACGCGATTCTTCCGCTTGATCGTTCCTCTGCTCGGTATACATCGGCTTCAGGCCGGACAAGTCCGCCCCTGGCCAGGATTGTTTCCTGCAGAGTCTTCACGCGACTAAATGCGTCTTGAGCCAGGCGCACGAATTTCTCAGTCAGCGTCTCTTCTGGCATGCCGAGTGACTGGCCGACTGGCGCATTATTGGCATTGGTAGCTGCGCGGCTGAACATAATCCTCGGATCTGTTGCGTCGAACCTACCGATATTGCCAATAGCTGACTTGATCTTCTTCGGGTCCAGGGCGATATACCAATCATTGGGACCGCCTTCGCCTGTCTCCATACCAACACCGGAATCAGCCATGGTGTTCTTTAATATTATGCCGTCATACCCCTGCTTTCTAACCCAGGCGAGATATTTGTCTTGGTCGGCCTGGGTCGCGTCCATAATATGTTCGACCCCGGTCACTTCCATGAATTCTTTTTTCAGCACCTGCCAAGCATCGTTTCGACTCGATGTAACAAGTACCATCGGATTCTGGAACGACAGGTAAACCGGATATGTGCCACCGCTACGCGTCTTTTTTGTCTTCCAGTCATACGCCTTGCTGAACCCAGCGGCCTGCTGAGCGTTATCGGTAAACCACGATCCCATAGTATTGAAGAATCCGCCAAAGCTTTTCTTGGCTCCTATTTCTGGATTAAATATATCGATCAATATATTCTGATTGTTTCCGTGAAAAACTACCTTCGGGCTGCCGTCTTCATCCACTACTTTGGAATCACCGAACCATGCCTTGAATTCTGGCGTATTTATTTGGGCGTCAGTTGCCGGCGTCTTTGAATAGAATGGTCCATACTCTGGTATTAAATCGCCAACTGCGCCATAAGATACAGTTGCTGCGCCCTTGCTGATAACAGCGTCAAGCACTCTCAGTCCAGACAGAACGGCCAAATATCTGCTCATATTGCCAATAGCCTCAGCATTAGAAGACAATATAATTACGGCGCCAGCATTGGTTTCATCCAGCGTTTTTAATATTCTCGGTATCTGTTTTCCGTCCCGAAGTTTTTTCATTTCCTTTGAAGTCATCGACAACACGCCAATAATCTGGTGACTGGTATTCATCAAGATGAGTCCATTTTTTGTTTTAGACTCTTTCACAAAATCTACCACCTCAGAAGTGGAGATTAATTTTGTCGTGTCTTCCTTCATTGTATTTTTGCGGACTACTCGCTCTGTTACAGAGACAGTTTCTTTTCTGGGCGCCGGTCTTATTTTTATCTCTCCGGTCGGGTCGCCTTGCTTGTTCATCGTGCCGGCCTTGCCGTAAGCACCAATAACCAGATGACCATTTACCTCCACACCAGATCCGTCCAGGGCATCATTGATTACACCAGTAATATGAATATCCGGATCGCTTGGTTTTATAGATCCTGATGGATGATTGTGGGCAAGCCACACGCTGGTAGCGCCTTCAGTTGCTGCTATCGCCGAAGCAATTTCAACGGCTGCAATATTGGCGCTGCCCTTTGTTCCTTTCGCGTTTCTGATTACGCTGATCACCTTGTTGTCTTTATCAAGAACCGCGGCAGTCATCGTTTCCTGAGCATGTTTTCTGATTGGCGCCAGGACGTGCGCCGCATCTTCGGCGCTGGTAACTGTTGTGATCCCTGTCCTGATTTTCCCGACTTCAACCTGCTTGTATCTGAGCCTGAAATTATCGGTAGCCTGAGCGCGAGCAGTTTCCTTCTCGACATTCTTTGGTGAGAACAGATCCAGCTGAGCCTGGCTTTCTTCTATATCTGTTGATATCGGAGCCACGCCTTGCCAGTAAACATTTTCTGGCTGCTCTTCTGCAAAGGGAACTCCGAGATCGCCGCGAGGGCGAATTTTCCTGCGTAGACTGGCCTCGCTTAATCGAATTAATGACTCGACTTCTGCCTGATTTATTGTGTCGCGAACCAGGCCAACAGCATTAAGCAATTTAATAATCTGATCGTATATCCACTTGAGAAGATTCGAGTCTGTTTTTGTCTCAGCTGCTCGCGCCAGCATTTCGTCGGCGATTTTGCGCACATCATTACTATCGATCAGATCAGGATATGACGCTTCTACCCAGTCATATAGTTCTTTCAGCTCACCATCTTTTGCCTTGTATACGCGATCCAGCAGTTTGTCGTATTGGCCGTCTCCGTTCAGGACTTCGCGTAGGCCATAGTGACCAACGATCTCATGGCGCAACACTTTGATTGCGTCATCGTAATCTTTGATATTCTCGGCAATCAGGACTATTTCATCCGTACCGGAATAGAACCCGCCTTTGATGATACCGTGCTCAGAAACAGAGTTTTTGCCAAAGGCCGCTACCTGGGTAGGGATTATATGAAAGGTAATCTTCCGCATACCGTGATAATCACGCTGCAAGTTTTTCACCAGACGGTTTAATCGTGCTATGGATATAGCTATTTTTGGCTTTGTTTTAGGCGCTTCTCCATGCTGAATAAAATCTGATGGCTCGCGATCAACGCCGGTTGCCGGCAGGGCCACTTTTTTACCATTACGGATTATTGTTTGTGGTATAGTTGGAGGGCCAACTGTAACCGTGGGCCGCCGTGCCGCCGCCCTAATGAACGAGGTAACTATGGATTTTCCGCTAGGCAAGCCGGTTAAGGCTTTTTCTTTTGACAACTTTCCGGCTGTCACTTTCTCTACCCCTGACGGTGCTGCTTCTGCGGCAGCCTTTATCGACGGTGCCTGGGTACCGGTCAGCCTTCTGGAAGTTTCCCTGGAAGCCAAGGCAATCCCGATGAGCTCTTTGGAAAGCTGGGTCGATAGTCTTGACCGGGCCACTTCTGCATAGACGGCAAGCCACTCCTTATTTGTTTCGTCTCCAATCGCTTCGGCATATCCACGAATCATTGATCTCTTTTGCAGATCGGCGAAGAATTCCTTTCCGTTCTTGATTTCTTCCATCCCGGTTTTCGGGTTAACGGAAACATTTTCTCTCCAATCGGAATAAATATCATGCAGGCCAACACCTTCTTTGGCCTCGATAATATTTTTCGTCACCAGTTGGAGCTCGCCGATCTGTCCATTGTCAAACTGAACAAGTATTTTGCGATCAAAATATCCGGTATCTGTAATCGCCCATCCCTCATCGACGCCCGCCAGGCGATCACCGAGCTGGTCAACGATTGCCTCAACATCGGATGGCGACTCAAGAATGAATGTTCCACGAACGATATCTGTCAGTTTTTCCGCGTTACCGTAATATTTTTCTTTTACTTTTCGGGCTGTTGACGATCTTGATTTTTCACCCGCCGCAGACTCGGAGTGTCTTGCCGGAGCATGTTTATACTCGATCCCTATGTTTTCGCTGATATCGGCAGCAATCTCATTCAGGTCGACCTGGTTTACATGAGCCTGCTTGTAATGATCGTCAATGGTCCAGCCTGCCTGCTTTGCCTTCATTTCAGCTACGGCAGCTTCTGTCTCTTCAATCGGCCTGTTTACATTCAGGACAATTCGCCTGCCGGCGGCGCGGAATTCTTTGGCTATTTCTGGATAAGCTGCATCTATCGAGGCCATCATTCCCTGGCGCTCGACTTCAAGTGAGGCAATCGCATCTTCAACAGCCAGGACGGCCGCATCTTCTTGGCTCATGCTCTCTTTGTAAGAATCGAATGAATCCAGGACGGCGGTTACGTCATCACTGTTCAGGCCTGATGTTATTTTAATGCAGTTCTTGAGCGCCATTACATCAACCTTTTTGTAATCATTGCAGCGATTAAGGCTACGATATCATCATCTTCTGCCAAAATCCTTTTCCTGCGAGTTTCCCTGAGTGCGTCTTCGCGGTACTGATCATAGCCTGGCGCCCATTCCCGGTAGATCGGGCCGCTACCGCGACCACCGGAGGGCGGAGGCGTAGGCGTGACCGGTATCTCGGGCACAATCTCGGCAGGCGTCTTTCCGGAGAAAGAGCCGACCCGCATTGCCATGTAACCATTCAAGCCAAGCCGGGTAATAACGCCGACCGGATGCGTGGTTACCGCCGTCTTCCCTGCAAAGCTCCCGGCTGGCCTGGTACCGTATCCGTTGAGGCCGAGACGTGTCGTGGCCATTAGGTTATGACGAAGGTATCACCCGATACCGGAGCGGTTGTTAATGCCGTTACGGTAAGCGCTCCACCAGCCGTTGACGCCGTTATATCCGTGCTCTGGCCTCTGAGGGCTGCCGTAGTCGTATTGGCATCAAAGGTAACGATCTTGCCTTTGAACTGATCTGTGGCGGCTGCGGCCGGGTCCAGGGCACTGGTAACGATATTGGTCGTGGTCGATGCAGCGCCTACCGTACCGTATACATTCGCCTGAGTGGCCTTGCCGAGCCTGGTCGCGCCATCGGTCGATCCTCCAACTGCTACCGCATCTGCCGATATCTTTCCGCCTACCAGCGCTGCCGGTAGTCTTGATTGAATATCCTGGGTATCAATCTCAATCGCGTCAGTGTCCGCCTGAACCGCGGCGATATCAGCTGACATACTCGCACCTGCCGGGGCGCCAAGCTTCGGCTGCATATCGGCGGTATCCGCCAGAATCGCTGGTATATCGGCACCGTTGAATGGGGTCGAGTCTGCCAGGATAGCGTCACGAATCTGATTAACCGGATGAATGTGAGTATGGTAAATGATAAACGTGTCACCATTAGCTGGCGCCGCTCTAAATGCCTCGTCAAAAGTCAGGGCACCACTGGCAGCCAGCGATGATGAAATTGATCTGGCTTGGTTAAGCAATGTTCCGCTCGTAAAGATCAACAGCGCGTCATCCCAGTGTGTATCTGCTTCAGTCAGGTCGGTATCGAATCCGGCTGCTGCTGGCGATACGTCGACAACCGATCCCTTGGTCTGTCTTGAAACCGGAATAACCGCGTAGCTCACATAAACCTGATCAAGATACAGAGTAGCTGAAGTCAGGCCAGAGGCCGCGTACCCACGCACTCTGACCTTGCCGAGATTCGCGCCGGTTCCTGTATGCGGTACCAGCAGATTGAATGATACGAAAACATCGCTCGATGCAGCGGATCCATCTAATTCGCCAATCTGGTCCCATGCCGAAGTAGCCCAGTTCCAGGCGTAAACTCCAATGGTATCGTTTGAGCTGAACAGTCGGCCCCACATTGAGCACTCTGCCGCCACGCCGTCAGAACCAACATCGAACTGATAATACAATTCCATAGCACCGGCCGCGTCCGTGATCTCATGGTAGACGCCATCTTTGGTTGCGGTCGATGCGTAAGTATTAACTTCGGTGCCCGTGGTCAATACCTGGCTCTCGGCAATGATCGAAACCGCTGACGAGCCGGTGGCAATATTTCCTATCAGGGCGAGCAAGGTATCAACATCGGCAGGAATATTAGCTGCATCCAGCTCTGCCAGCCTGGCTTCAGTCGCTACGCTGGCCTGGGCCAATGCTGTTAGGCCAGCACCAGCAGCTCCGATCTCAGCTGTATCGACCAGGATAGCGTCGACATTGGTATCAATAATATCTTGCTTGGTCTCGGTGGCGATATCTTCGGTAGCACCGCCGACCTGGATGGTATCCACCTGTAGGTAATCAGTTGCAGCAGCAGCGAACAGTGAATCATATACATTCGCACTGACCACCATGAAATCATGCCTGACCGGCAAGCATAGGGAGTCATCGTTGATCAATACAGTCAGCATGCCTTCGGTATCAAGCTGCGCTGCCGTGATGGTTAAATTGTAGTAACCGTCAGCGCTTGTGATCGCCGCAAAGGTATTGCCTGAAATACTTGTTACAGCGGCGGCATCATGCTTCATAATTTCGGCTTCGTCTGCCGTGCTCAACGAAAGCGTGGTAACAGGAACATAGCCATCGCCGACTGCAACCACCGGGCCTATTACAACCTTTACTGCCGTATCCGCTTTTAAGTATTGCATTAGAGTTTAGACCCCACGTTATGGTTGTAGTGGTAAGCTGCTATCGGAATAGACAGGCCACCAACGGCCGGGTTAGATGCCGCCCAGCTGTCAAAGTTATCAGATACATCGCCCATGAAGTAGCCCCATTCACCGGCAGCTGTAATTGCATTGTCCGATGACGATATTCGTTCGACGGAATCTATGATCAGCTTTTTAGTAGCGTCCCTGATTTCAAGCAATACGGATCGTGATGTACTCGGCGCATCGCCGTTATAGGTACCAAGCGTGGTCAATGTTCCAGATACGATCTTTTGTAGTCTCCACTCGGGCGCACCGGAAACGTACTGGTATAGGTAGAACGTAGAGGCGCTGGAGCTCATTCTGCCGCATCCGCCACCGGTATTGTCAGCCGATTGGTGAACCGTAGTAATATCCTGATCGACACTTGAAGGGCTGTCTGAACCAGCGTAGTCCACGCCATTCGACCCGACCTGGTTCGTCATCTGGTTGCTCTGAACCTCGTTGACGCCGGTAAAATTTGGGTGCTTGCTCCATACGCTTGAACCGCCTGTCAGTGTATGCGCGGTACTGGCGGTGCCGTTCGTGTCCGTGAAGTCGTCTGATACAGTCGTCAAAACAGGCTCTCCAGATTTGCCATCGGGTCTATTTCATGTAGAGCTCTATCAAGAAAGCTTCTACCGGTAGCCAGTCCACCTTAGGGTATTCCGTATTTCTCCAATAAAGAAACTGCCTTTGTTCTGCTGTTCCCCAGAGGGGTAGCCTGTGTTGCCGCTATCGCCCCTACCTTCGTCTGCACGGGCCCCATTAGTTCCGGCATCAAGGCGTCTACTTGTGGGTGCGCGATAATCCCAGAATGGTCTGAGCGATCAACCATTACCAGCGTCCACCCAGACGGATGCGCACCAGGGCACCTTATGGTCTGCCCTGGCTCCCGCGGCAAATCCATGATCATGGGATGCCAGCCATAAGCCTGTTTTAGTTGGCTGCTCTTCCCATCATCCACCATGGGGCAAAGATAGAATCTGATCATCAGCTGATATTGATCGGTATCGTATAACCGATAAACAGCTCGTTTCGATGACGTGTACTGTTCGTCGATGTTGAATAAGAATGATGGCGATGATGGCCGCTATGAGTAGTTATATTTGTACTTTCTGAATCAAATGATCTTACTCTGGCAATCCACTTTCCATAATTCGCTCCGACAACGATTGCGCCCGCTCCATCACGAACACCGGCACCGAGCATGAATCGAATATGATTCGTGGCCAGGCGCTGCTGCAACATAACGTCGATACCGCTACCACCACCGACATAGGCCTCGATGGCAATGTTGTAATTTTTCTGCGGGATGCGTACGCCGAGCAAGGCCTGTCCGGATAAATTCGAGGCACCTATCGCGCCGTAGGTAATGGTTGGCAATTTCATCATTCGCTTGTCACCGATCTCGCCAGCGACCGCGGCTGTAATGCCCAGAATGAGCAAGGCAAGCGCTACCAATACTGCGATAATCACCGTCTTTGGTTTAAATAGTTCATTTCTCATTTTTCATTCTCCGGTTAATTTAATGTTTTTTTTGAATCTGCTGTGGCGACAATCCTTGTCAGATATCCCTGTTCGTTACGCTCAAAATCAAATACCCACTCCATAGGCGGCTGCGCCGCGTTCATCTGAATATCTGCTATTTGTTTTCTCAAATTTTCCAGCATGACGACAGTATCGTGGCCACTCGTTTCTATTTTCTCGGCCACTAACTTTGACCCAGCATCTGGGCCTGCTATCACCGGCTTTGGAGCTGGTGCCGGTAATTCCTTTTTTTCCGGTTCAGGTATCTTTTCCCCGGCAGCTGTCTTCTTTCTTTTGTCATTAAAAATATTGCCGCTTGCATCAGTAATTCTGGCGCCTTTTGATAGCGCCATTTTTTTTAATTCTGACTTAGACTTGAGTACCTTTTTGACTGTCATTACAAGCACTTCCTCAATTCTGCCAATGCTTCGGTCCTGGCATCAAGATCGCGCATGGCTTCAGCTGCATCTACAGTAACGGTAAATACTTCGCCAGTCGATTCGATCTGTACCTGGTAACTGACTTCCTTACCTTCCATTGAGGCGTATTTTATTTCTTCCGGGGCCGGCCTGGCAGCAAGATCGGGAACGGGCAGCTCCTGGGCCGGCTTGCGGATCATCCTGTCGCCCCTGGTTTCCTCGAATCCATGACGGCCATACCATTTCTTCAGCTGTTTCGTGGACAGGGTTTGTTCCCTACCAAAAGCCTTTGCCGTTAGATCAATCGATAGCCCATGTTTGTCTGCCAGATCGATAAGCATTTTCAGGCCAGCGGCTCCATTGCCTCTGCCTGATTCAGACGAAAGGATGCTGCTTAAATGAATGAGATTTTTCCCTATCGGGCTCACGTCCAGCATTGCGAAGTCGTCCCTTGACTGTAGCGCCTTGTTCATCACAATCCGGTCACGAGGGCTGAACGGATTATTGAAAGTATTCTCGAACCATTCCTCAAAGAAGGCGTCTACATTCTCACCATATTTGCTCTTGCTTTCCTGGACCTCAATCGGCTCACCTTCTTTGGTGATCGGTATAGATTCCAAAATAGTCGCAGACCTTACGCCAATCTCTGGCTCTCGATCATTGAACGATGATTTTCCAAAAACGATATCGGCTTTGTCGAATTCCAGTCTCAGCAGGACTTCGTTATCTGCCAGACCACTGTAATAATCAGTTACATATTTTTGATCATTGCTCAGGAATACGCCCTCGCCAGTCATCGATATAACCTGGCCAGCCTTGTTCCTGAATCTAAGCCTGGAGTCTGCACCAGAGACGACTGACTTGCCGTCCAGGCGCATCACTTTGTAACCTATATATTTTCCGCCTGCTGTTTTCTTCCAGCCGGTAACGGCGGTTTTAGCTTCGGTTCCAGCGTCTTCGCCTTGTTGCCTGACGCTATGGCTAGTTTCAGCAGCGCGTTGGCTATCTGCGGGTCCGACCTGCTCTTTGCTGAATAAGTCTGGGATTCTTTTTTCATCACCATATACCTCTGTAATTCGTTTATTTGCAGCAACGACTATATCGGCCTTGGTTGCTGGCGGTAGATCGAACAATGATTCCTGATGTATGTTAACCAGTTCCTTTTCGAGAAACTTGGCCATTTCCATAAAGCCGACTCCCATGCGCTTCGAGCTTCTGGCGCTGGACTCGATAAACTCTGCCATCTTGGCAACCACGGGATCAACGTCTCCAAACAGGCCGCCCTGGTCTACTATCTGTCGAACACTGGTGCCGTCTGCTTTTGCTTGGCGTATCACATCAATGCCGCCGACGATATCGTTGATTATATCCAGATCGCCGAGATTTTCTTTCACGGCTCGCGCTCGCGCAAAGGCCGGTGCTGCAGTATTCAATGCGCTCAAGATATTTTTAATATCCGGATCCGCTTCTTCAGCTGTCAGCGTCAGCAACCGCTCGTCACCGTATGCCTTATAGAATATAGCTGCCTGTACCCGGTCCGCCATCTGCTTGGTCCATCGGCCATCAGCAGTCGTCAATCCGCCCGCTTCCAGGTCGCCCAGCTTTTTGGCGAATCCCTGGAGAAAGCTTTGATTCGATGGCGCCAGGATATTGCCTTGCTCTGACGGAGCATACAGCTTCATATCCTCATCAGTAATTCTGTCGGCATCTGACTTGGCCTGCTCAACCGGTGACATTGGCGCGATATCGGGCTGATTCGCCTGCCGTGCCAGTTCTGCCCTTTCCTTCATGCTGAGCTCGCCCTGGCGGACGCGGACCAGGACCGGATTCTTTACTGCCTCCATATCGGCCGCTGTGAGCCCGTAGGCGGCTGCGTTATCGATTAGGTGCTGGCGGTAGGCCGAGGCCTTGCCCGTCTTGTAGGCCAGGCGCACGCCAAGCACGCGGGCATTTCCAGACTCGACCACGCCATCGTCGCCGATTATCGGTGCGCCATCAGAAGCCTTTACGGAATCGCCAAGCAGGACTGGATCCAGTTTGCTGGCGATTTTCTTAATCTGAACCTGGGATGCGCCTCGCGACCGGTCACGCGGCTGCAATGCTTCCGGGTAAGCCGGGTTTTTATTGCCGGCATCATCGTTCGACGGGATCAGCGAATCCATATCAACGACTGTAAATTTGGTAGATATTTTCGTTCCTACTGAAGTAGTTACAGTTGATTCCTTACCTTCCGCCTTAATTGTTTCCCGTGGAACAATGGCCCCATATTCTTTGGTTGAATCGCCGGTCTCCAGCCAAGCCTTGAATTCTTCAGGGGTCGCCTGGGTAATCTGCTTCAGGCCTTTCCATCCCTGGGTATAATTGGCCATATACGCATCGCGAGCCTCCTGCTCGGTGGCGAATCCCATCATTACCTTGTGCTCGTCGAACTTCTTGCCAGACGCATCATATTGATCAATAACGAAAATCGGATTGTCTGCCGGAATTTCTTCGCCAGGCTTAACGAATACGTCTACCTGCTCGATCTCGTGCGGCTTCGCTCCAGGCTCTGAGTCCGCACCTACCGTGCGCTTGATGTAACCGTAGTGCTGCTTCAGGGTCGGCCACTCAGGACGGCGCTTGCTGCCTGCCGGGTTCTCGATGGCAATATCAAGTCCCTGGACAGTGGCATGCCCTTTCTTGTAATTACCGGCTTCTTTCTGGGCCTCTGTCGGCGCTGGTAGCTCGTTGGTCGGACTGGTAGCGGCTTCTACCGCTGCCTTGTCGATTTCAGTTTTTGGCTTGCCGAAAGGTTTACGCTCGGCAGCCCGTTTCTTCAGTCGTTCCTTGGCAGCTTCGGCCTCAGCTCCATAGGACGGTAGCGCCCGCTTCAGGTCGTCGAGCCTAGCCCTTTCCTCCGGCGCCATAAAATCAAGCTCGGTTTCTGCCTCATAAGCTGCTCGCTTGCCCTCCCTGAGCTCGTCCATCCTCTCCCGGGCGGCAGCCGATACCTGGTCGATCTCGGCCTGGATCTGCTCAGGCGTCAGCTCAGCCGCTATCTGGGCAGCTCGCTGTTCTGACTCTGGTGCCGGGGCTGGCTCCTGCGGGCGCGTGACAGCCTCTGGAGCTGGTGCCGGTTCTATCGGAGTGATTGGTTCAGCTGCTGGTAGCTCTGCTACAGGCGGCGTGACAGGCTCTGGTATGGCAACTTCAGCCGATGGCCCCATTACTTCAGCCTTGATTGTCGCCGCGACCACGTTAACGTCCATCGACGGATCAACAGCATCAGGGTTGGCCTGAACCTGGGTATCCCTGAAAATGGTGCCATCCGCACGCATATAGGTATCCGGAATAGGCTGGCCGTCCTTGGTTACCCTCTGAACCGGCTGTCCGCTGGCGTCAATATGCGTAGGATTGAACAGCTCTGCCGGCTGTCCTTTCTGATCGAAAGTGCTTGGAACAGCGCCAGGTGCCGCTGGAGCTGCCGCAATATCGGCCGCCATGGACTCATAGGCAGCCTGGTACTCGTCTACTGGTGCGGCATCAGGGATCGTTTCCGGCTCTGCTGGCTTGTTAGCAGCTGTTTCCCGCATCTTTCGCTCGTGCTCTTCATAAGCGGCAGCAAACTTTCTCTGTTCCTTGACCCTTGATATCTCGCCTATGGTGCTGGTACCACCGCCCATGATGGCACCGGTCGGTCCTGCTGCCAGCGTAGCCTGCAACATTCTGTCGATATTTTCATCGATGCCTGGATTCTGGCCAAGCGTGATATCACCGGCTATCTGCACGATTTCCTGTACCAGCTCGGTCGGCATTTCGGTGGCCGTTCCTTTGCCAGTGTCGACGGTAACCTTGCGCAAGCTCATCATCAATTTCGGCCGCTTGGCTATTTCGTTTATCACGTTGTTCGAGAATTGCTTGCCAAGTCCTGCCCGCTCGAAGGCCTTTGTAACCGGCAGCAATTCGAGCACTGAATTGGCGGCGCCGACAGACGTGGCCACATCGACCAAGCGCGCCCACTCAACTGGCGGGATATTGTCTTCGCCGCCATATTTCTTTGCCAGGTACTCTTTATTGCTGGTAAATGAATCGGCTGATTCGAGAGCGAAGCCGGTACCAAGTCCCAGAGCTGGACCGCCAACGACATAGGCGCCAATGGTGGCGATCATGTTGGGCGCATTTTCAGCTGAGACGCTGCCAATCGCCCGGATCGGATCAAGATATAGGTTTTCTCGAAAACTTTTCTCGGTATAGGCCTTACTCGGAGCCCATCCGATATTGTCTTCCAGCCATTCCTGTCCGGATATCTGAGTCTTTTTGCCCCACTTCTGCATGGCTTCAGCGAATTTTTCCACTCGCTGTACGCTGTCTTTCTCGTCCGCTGCCCAGTTGGCTGCCGCGCCTGTTTTCATAAAATCGGGGACAATGGCATCCGCTTCCTGCATCAGAAGACGGACGGTATCTTTCACGCCGCGGGACAGCCTGGCCATATTGAGAATCCCTTCCTCGTTTGGCGGCCTGAAGCTGACTGCTCCAGCGTAATCCCGGCGCTGTTCAGCGCGGGCCTGGGTAATATCCTTCGGGACTTCTTGCAATGCTGCCTGTCGACGCTGCTCGGCTTCTTCTTCTGGCGTTAGGGCAGGCTGCTCGACCGCTCGTCCGGCCAGCTCAGCCGCGCCACCGGCCATCATTCGACCTTGCACATTCGCGCCACGCACGAAAGCCCGGCCTACTTCTGCCGGTCTGCTTAGTTCATACGGTTTTTCTTCCGGGGCCGGAGCTGGTGCCGCTTCTTCTTCTAAGAGAAAAGCGTCATCCAGGAATGTGCTATCGGCACGGCCTGTCGGCTGCTCTTCTTCTTGAAGCAGGAAAGAATCATCGAGTCTGTCAACCATTTATTCATTCCCTGTTAGTAGGACGCCCACTGGGCCTCGATCTGCTTCAATTTATCTTTGCCATGCTGCGATACCATAGCATCAATATATTGTTGTTTCGTGATCGTTCGCGTGCCTATCTGTTTTGATTCTCCGCCTCCAGAAACCTGGGTGAAAGATTTCTCCACTTCGCCAGTGACTTCACCGGTATCCTTGTCCCTCATCTTTTCACTGACAATGCCTGGTTTCGGTTTCGGCGCTGTTTCTGGTTTTGCTTTCTCGGCTGCTACGGCTGCTCGGACTTCGGGATCCTTGTATCCGTATTCATTCCACGGAATCCAGTCTTCTCCCTTGCCGCTTTCGGTCGTCATCTTGGCGGCCATGTTCTTCAGCTCTTCGGTAGAGATATTTTCTTCAACGGGTTCACCGGTATCCGGTTTCACAATACTGTATTTGCCGCCGCCCATATCCTTCAATACGCCCTGCTGCTCAAAGCCTTTTGAGTCGGTATATTTAATCAGCTGCGGATTTCTTGTTTTGCCGGCGCCAATCAATGCACGTTCTTTTGCGCCCGCTTCTCTCTTGGCAGACTCACCGGCAGCAAATTTCTGACCAGCTTCTCTTTCGCTGGTAGCGAATTCACGATCCTCGGCTTTCAGCGTCCTTCGGAGTTCAGCATCCCGCAAGGCATTTGCTTCATCGCGCTCGCTCTGTAGTTTTTCGCCGAGCATCATCTTTCCCACATCGGACATAGCTTTTCCGGCACCACCAATGAATCCTCGGATTATTCCGCCCATGATTATGCTCCCTCTTTCATTGCGCTACCGACAAGACCAGGGCTCGCCATGGCCTGGTCGTTTACCGCCTGGTTAACAGCTGTTGCCATTTTCTTCGGCTTCGGCCCGGCGGACATTTCTTCTGCAATACCTTCTTTGACCTGTTTTCTGGCCATGTTTTTTATTTCTGGCGTGACCTCACCTTCGGCAATCATGCCGTCACCGTAGAATTTAACGCCCCACAACATGGCGTCCTGCAGTTCTTTGTCCTCGCTTTCCTGGTCATCGTACTGGAACACGTCTTTCGCTTTTCCCAGTTTATTCAGATCGTCGAGCACGACTGCGCCCGCATTGATAGCGGCGTCCGGGCTTATTTCTCGGCCCTGCTGTTTGCCTGAATCAACCAGTGACTTGATCAGCATCGACGCTACCTTGCCCATTCCCTTGGCCGGGCTTTCGCTGCTGCCAAGCATTTCCAATATTTTTTCCTTGCCTGGGCCGAAGATCATTTTTCTGGATCTGATGGCAATAAGCTCGTAATCCTGTTGTTCTTCAGGGGTGGCCCGAGCTGGCCCATCATCTACAGGGCTTGACGCTCCACCAAAGCCTCGGGGATTTTCTGTTGCTTCTGTCATGCCTTCCATAATGATCCCCTTATGCAATACGCCCTTGTTTGCTTAAATTAGGCAGTTCCTCTTTTGGAACCATAATCTGCTGCGGCGCCTGCTGTGCGACTGTTGGCGCTGCTATCGGCTGTGTGCCTGCTCCAACTGGTTGCTGCATCTGACTTCCTACTACACCGCCGCCGTATTCCCCGCCATACTTAAAGCCCATCAGGCCGCGCTCTCTTCGTTCAGCCGCGGCTCTGTCTGCGGCTTCCTGTTCAGCTCCAGCAGCTGAAGCTCCGGCTAGTCCTTGCCCGATAACCATTGTCGGTATCGGATTCTTTGCCATCCAGTTAACGATACCGGCACCGGGGTAAGCTGCCGGAGCGGTGGCCGGCAGAGCGCCTGCACCTGGTAATTGTGCGCCAGCCATCGATGGCGTGGTCGGAGCGGTTCCCAGCTGTGCAAGTGTTGGCTCTGCTGCACTGGCCGCACCAGCCCCGGCACCAGCGGCCTCTATTTCTGCGATTGAAGTCGTGGCACCAATGCCCTCAGATGCGGCTGCGGCCTCGGCCGTGATTGAACTGGCCTCGGCTGCGGCTTCTGCTGCGCCACTGGCGGCTGCGTCTGCTCCAAAGAAATTGGTCGTGGCTGTCCACATACTACTCGCCGACGATTGCATGGCTGCCCCCAATCCCGCTTGCGGGGCGGCAAAGTACGCCGTGGCTGTTCCTGCTGTGAACCAAACTGCTGCCGCGACAACAACCGCTTTAAGAACTGGACTGTCCATGATCGCGTCGAATATTTTTCCGATGATTGGGATGCCTGACATAATCAATACCTCTTCATGTGAATACCGCCTACTGCCGGTAATCCAATATCTTCATAAAATTTACCCACTCTGTCAGGATCGCCGATACCGCTGGAGATACCGAGTGTAATCAACACCAAACGCGGCTTACTTTCTGCCCATGCAATAAATTGCTTGACCATTGACGGCGCTAGGTGGCGGTAACCTTCTCTCACATATATAGCTAAATCAGTAGCCATACGTTTTCTGCTAAAAAATAACTCTTCCAATATGCCGAGTAAAAATCCTTGCGGCCTGTCTTCATCATCGACAATGACCAGGACAGTTCCTTGCTTGTGTCCCATCAGGTTGGCAACAAGCAGCCTGAATTTTTCCTGATCTGGCTTGATTCCAGCATATACGCTTTGATCAAGCAATTCCGCTGCCAGGTCGCAGATAGCGTTCATATCCGGTATATCACCTAACCTGATCCCACTCATTCAGTCATGGCTCCTATACAGTTGCCGGTGGCGGAGGCGGTGCGGCGCCAGGTGTAAACTCTGTGCCCCAGTACCAGTCCGACATATTGCTGAGAAGATTCTCATATACAGCAATTTCCGCATCGCGATTTCTCTGAAGCTGCTGGATTGCTGACGCCTGCTGTTCTGCCGATCTATCTGATAAACCAATCTCAGCTATCTGCGCGGCGGTATCACGCACGATGTTATTGATCGTGGACAATGCCTGTATTTTGACCTCATCGCTGAGTTTCTGGCTCTGAAGTGTCGTCTGAAGCCTTGTCTTCAGTTGAGTATCAAGCTTCATTTGATTGGCCCTGAACGTGTCCTCAAGCGAAGCGACTTCCATGTTCAGATCGGCAGCCTGGCGATTCCTTACCAGCTCTTGTTCAGCTGCCTGATTCCTCATTCTGGTTTCGGTCATGGTCTGCGCGTCCTGCTGCGCAATCGGCAACGCGGCGCGGATCGCGGCCTCGGTACCGGCAGCACCGGCCATCGTGGTATTGATCAGGCCACGACTTGCGGCCTGACGTATGGCGTCCTGTCTGGCCAGCTCAGTATATTTGCTGCCCTTCTCGGTAAGTGCTCCGAGACGGCTTTCAACGGTCTCTCCCTCTGGCGCTACCTGGGAGGTAACCGCTTGTGCTGGCGGCGCTTTGAATGTTGGCTCTGGCGCGGCAGGCGCTTCGGCGGCCATTGGTGCGGCACCTGGAGTTGGCGCGACCGCTGGAGCTGGAACAGGCTCAGCTGTCTGTGGAGCAGCAGGTTGAGTGCCTGTTTGATTGCTGACAATCCCGTTCTGCGGCTGCTGTAGATTTGGGTCTGTTATTGGCAGGGCCATGATTGTTCGCCTCCAGCTAGAAATTAATTTTGATTCCGATTCTTGCGTTTGATACTACGCACGATCCGCTCAGTCCGATACTGACATATTGAAACAGTTTTCTGTATTTCGGTTTCAGTTTCCTGGCTACCGCGTAATGCAGCAATGCTCCGGTGAGCATATACGCATGAACCTGATCCGTCGAAGGATGCCTTCCCAGTATCGGGTTGCCTTCGGTGAATCTGTGTGGATTCTTTGCGATATCCAGAGTCTGACCATAATCAATGGCATGTATGATCTGCCAGGCTACTTCGCGCCTGGTATCGTTTTTATCCCACGCCATTGCCTGCAGCGGAAAGATAAACAAAAACATTAATATTAATTTTTTCATACTCTCCTAGTAATAATATTCCATATCAACTTCAGCAGTTGTATCAGCTGTAAAGGTTCCGGCTGATTCTGTCAAAATACCGGTGGTCGTATTTGAAGCTGGGCCAGCATTGTCGCTGATAGCGCTGGCTGCTTCAGAGTATACCAATCTTGTCTGATAATAGGGGCCAATGAAACCATGCGCCAGTGCGCTTACGTCAATTCGCCATACCGCGGTGCCGGTTAATCTTGATACAGATGACGGTTCGCCTGTTTTGGCCTTTCCTTTTGTAGCTACATAAATATCTCCGGAAGTCGGGTCTTCAGTAATTCGGGGGGTTGAAACGCCGGTAAATTCAGCATCCACTAATCTCAAAGCCCATGCAACTGTTCCATCCGAGGCATTTAGTTTCATTGCTACCTGGGCAGTTGAACTGGTATCGAAATCATTCTGACCGCTTACGATTGGGTCATCGCTGCCGTCTACATCGATAGCCAGCGCAGTTAACGTAGTGGAGGCCGTAATATCGCGCTTCCATTGAAGAGTGCCGGAAGCATTATATTTGAATACCCACAATGTATCCGTCGCAGCATCACCATAACCGCACACATAGATTCCGGTTTCAGCAGAATCAACAACTATGCCGGTGCCGTATACATTGCCATCAGTGCCGGTGCCGTCACCTACTGCTCGCTGCCATTGAAGGACATACGAGCTGTTGAACTTCATCAATACTGCTCTCGATGACGTAGTGGTTGTGTCGTAATTTACAAACCAATAAATATTGCCAGATGCGTCCTGGGTTACTGAGGTTGGTTCCACATAGCTATTGGCGCCTTTATAAAGATATCTCAGATCCTGATTCACGCCTGAAGTATTCCAAACGCCGGCAATAGTACGGATATCAGTAGCTGCAAACAGGTGGCTCATGCTCGCGCACACCAGGCCAGTCGTCACATTGTAGGATACACTTGAACGATGATATTTAGCGCCGCGGCTGGTGTTAGTTAGAGTAATTTCTCGCTGCCATTGAATAGTGCCAGAATTGTTATACATGGCCAGACCCCAGATCTCGCCTGCACGATACTTGAAAGTAATAAAAATATCGGTTGTCGCACTCGCCGGGTTGATCGCAATATCCATGGCATCATGCTTGGAATTTGCCACGCTATATATTCTTCTCTCCCACTGTTTTACGCCACTAGAATTGTGCTTGGTCAAATAGATTCGATAATACTCTCCAGGCCCGGGATTGGTGAGCAGCATATACATGAGCGTGTAAACATTTCCGGAGGTATCGACCTTGCTGGTTCCGTAGCTTAATGTTCCGTAAAGGCCTTGATCGAATATATGGCCGAAATAGCCATTGGCCTGCTCCCGATTTCCTATCGATCCGAATTTACCTGCTAAAAGCATTACGCATACGCCTGAGCTGAATCACAAAACCAGGTTGTACCGCCATCTGTCGTCCTGAGCGTAACCCAGTCTATTGCAGACAGGGTTGGCGTCATCACATGATCTACTCCATATGGCCATAGATAGGCTGCCGCCCATGCGATTGTTCTCAATGTGGCCGCATCCTGAATAAACTTGATAATCATTTCGCCATAAACACCGGTTGCTGGTGGATTGGTGATCACTATCGAAGTAATGTTTTCCGTCAGCGTCACCACGAATACATTGCCGAGCGAGTAATCCAGGGTCAACACTCCAGACGAACTACTGGGGCTAGTCAATACTGCTCCGTAATCCTGAATCTTTGGCCGCTGTAGTATGCCATCTGACAGGTTCTGGGTACCGGTGAACGTGTTACCGCCCGCCAGCAGAGCGCGTAACGCTACAGCTGCTGTATTGGCATCGATCTCGCCGAAAGCCTCCTGTAATGCGCCCTCAACATCAGTTGCGGTGATCAGGGCGCCAGCATCTGCAATCGTAACCTGGGCGGCTGCTACCACGGCCGCATCTACCAGCAGCTCCCAGTTCGCGGTATCCGTCAGCAGGGTTCCGGTCGAGGTATGGGTGCTGATACAGATATAGAGATTGTTCAACCCGAGCGCACCGGTTGAATCCTTTACCACGTCCCGGATCTGGTAATCAGTACCGGCGGCGGCCGCGTGGTTGCCTTTCCAGTCGCCTAAGATCGTGGAGGCAGCGATATCGCCGTTCGCATCGAAGGCAAGCAGCTTGTTCGCCCTGGCGGCGGCACTGAGCACGATATCGGTGACTCCTGCCCCGTTTGTAATCTGAACCGCCTTATCGATCTCTGTCTCGACCAGGGCCAGGCCAGCATCAATACCATCAAGATTAGTGTTTACGTCCTCGGCTTTCGCCAGAGTACCCGCGGTAAATCGTGTTACGAAATTCCAGAAAGCTGACATTTTATCTCACCAATTTTCTCAATAAGTAATGATAGGTTACGCCGAATAAGGTATGCGGCTCCGAATAGGTGCTGGTTGACGTGATCTGCAATCCGATGTTTCTGCCTTCTCCATCCAGGTCTCCTTCAACCAAAGTTACATCAGCCGATGACCAGTTGAACTGATTCCAGAATACTTCATTCCAGTAGTATCCGCCAGAATCCATGGATTCCTCCAGAGTAATACCGGATGGCGATTTCCCGCTGGAGTAATCATAAATTGCATTGTATTGAATCAGGGCACCGACCGCGCCATCCGCCTCGATAACAACCTTCTTAAATGCTTTGTTATAAGACGGCGATCCCAGGTGGTGATAGGCCAGAACAAACGTAGCCGACAATACCGCGCCATCGAACGATGTTCCGCTGTCCAGCTGGTAAACATAGCCATCGCTGCCGCCGAGAAACATTACCTCGAACCCGTTACTGTCTTCTCCGTTCGCAGTACAGTTCACATAGAGCGCGGCACCGGCACCGTCCGTATATTTTATCGTGGTAAATCCTGACAGTTTCTTATTGTTGAATGTGGCGACAATGCCCGAGCCATCAGAGAAATAAGTGAGTATCTGATTCTTTTTCTTGCAGATGATCGAGGCCGTCAGCAATTCCTTTTTGGCCGTTACCAAAGGCTCGATTTTTTGACTGTAGGTAGATGCCGCAAAATCACCGTATTCCTGTACCGCTGACAGGTTTATAAACCCGAGATCGTCGAGCCATCTTGATTGACCAATACGCTGCATCGACCATTCAATACCGCCTGACTCTTCTGAGATAGTTCTCAAGTCCCATGGTGAGGCAGTTGTATTCTTTCCATACAGGGCAAAAGTTTTGCTTCTGCAAAGAATGACCAGAGCTGAACCTATTTCTTTCTTGAGTCCAACGATATCGGCACCGACGCCGATCTCGGCCGCGCCGCCGCCTGCCCACTTATAAGGCGTGCCCGTTGACGAGTTTTGCAGGGAACCGTTCGCGAATGCCAGCATCAGATGATATTCGTTGATTGCCAGGTGCGAAGGCGTATCGACTGTATTGGCGGTAATGATCGGCACAAAGACTGAGCCATCCCACTCGAACGCATAATCGACGCCACTGACGCCATACATTCGCCTGGTCTGCGTGGACCCAAAGAAATTGTAATTCTCGAATTCAAAGCGGCCGTTAGGCGCAATCGTATTTGCTGTCTCAGCACCGGTAATCGGTACCGCGCCTGATACTGACCCGGTTGTTGCCTCGGCCTGGAATGGCCCGCTGGTCACGGCACCGATAATGAAATACCCGGCTGCGTCCGTTCCCCAGGCGCCAGATTGCAATACCACCCTGCTTATCACCGCTGAGGCACCGCTGGTCGTGCCTGTAATGGTTTCGCCTTCGACATAGGCCACGCCCGCGCCTGCGTCTGCGAAGCTGATACGGTTACCAAGTGTCTGCTGAACCCACCCTGCAGCAGTCGATTTCCACATCAGGCAGGCAGTACCGGCCGCGTTGTTCCTGAAAGCATAGGTATCGCCCTGAAATACATGCACGCCGAGTACCGCGCCAGAGCCATCAGCTGCGCCTACTTTGCCGATCAGAGCTCGTTGAGTCTCGATAGCGTCCTGTATATGGGTAGCATCATCGGCTGCGCTACTGGCTCCGCGCTCGTCAGCAGTTCCGTTGGCGATAGCTTTCGTTACTGCGCTGACCTGGAGTGCTTCATCGTCCTGGAATACGCCGGTACAGTTTGTCAGCACCAGGTAACCGCTGGCCACGGTTCCAACCTGGTCGAGCAAAGCTACGCCGGTATGGCCGGTCACAAGCCCGGTAACGGTATCACCTTCGGAGATTGCGCCCGTGCCGCCATCGTAGTTCAGAATCCAGTAACTGGCCTCTGACGGCTTTGACTGACCATCAAAGCGCTCATGGCCCTGTATGCGGCGGTATCCATTGGTAGGAAGCAGTTCGTAATTGCGAGCGAGTAGAGCCGATCCTTCCGGAATCGACATAGGTGAATCGACAAGATTGAGTCCGCCTTTTAATGAAAAGCTTTTGGTACGGACAGCCCCATTTGGTTTTCGGGCGAGATTAGATCGGCGCATTACGCAAGGCTCTCTCTGTCCTCGCTAAATACCGGTAGTTGTTCAATTTCAAGCCGGTATAGCAAGTTATCAAAATTAGTCTCGGCTTCTTCCAACACTTCGGGAGCGTTTTCAAAATGACCGTACGTTTTGAGGGCTTGCCACACAACCAGCATGTGAAAGTCGTCGGGGAATCCAGTGAGTTCGTCTGCGTCCAATGCCAGCACCTGGGACGATTTCTTGTACTCGCCTTCAATGGTGTAAATCTTATCAGGCCGTGGCTCCATGCGCACACTGTTATCCGGCATGATCGTGAAGTATTGCGGCCTGGCATCATCCCTGTCGCCCATACCTATGCGATAGGTGCTGCGCCACTGTGAATACGGGAGATAAACAAGTTGATTCTGATCTGATTCTCCAAGCGCGGTCTCGTAAATCATAAACGATCCCGTATCCCAGAGCTTTAAATCGGTAATGCTTACGTCTGCGGCGAGGTAGTCCCGGGTTGCGGCCACTGTCGGAAAGCTGAATTCAGCGTGCATGAACAGCCAGTTCGGCCGCATGAGCTGTATCTCGATCCAGGCCTGCTGAACCCAGTTGACTATTTTTTCCAGCTTCCCTGTTTGGCCGGTAACGGTCGTGGGACCGCTACCCGATACCCCGGCTTCCTGTCTTGCCCTGACGCAGAGTTCGAGGTAATTCACGGTTAGCCGTTAGCCACGATCTGGAAAGGGTAAGTCATTACCTCTTCCTTGTGGATTTCGCCGGTCTCAGTATCCTGAGTAACGATATCCTGTTTGGCGTTTTTCAGAACCTCGACAACAGATTCCGGTACGTCAACATTAATGCCGCGAGGGATGGCATAGCCTACTCCCTGGACACCAACGAAAGCCGGTTCTGCACCGCCCTTCTTATCCTGTTTGGCAACATTGATTGTAATGTATTTGACCTTGCCCTTTTTGTCGGTCTTGCGTGTCTCGATCTTCGCGACCGGGCCGGTAATGCCGTTAGCTTTACAGTGCGCCTGAATCTTCTCGCGCATTGTGTCTTCGTTCATGGTGAGCGGTAGCGATAGGCCAAGCTCTTCTTTGGCATAATACTTCAGCTCATGTTTGTCGGCCGTAGCCAGGTTGAATTCATCGTTCATAAATTACTCCGTCTTCTAGTCGCCCTTTTAAGGGGGGCCATTAGCAGCCTACTACGCTGCGTGGGATTTTCTCGTCTCCCGACGAGCTTACATTAAAACTGGCCGACCGGAGCCGGCCAGGTTCAATTTACTACGATGCTTTGACGATTGAAGCTACAGTCGGTGGAACGACTGCAATATCGAAAAAGCTCGCTACCCGACCAGTAATACCGGTCAAGTCATCCACACCAAGGGTAAAGGCCGCTACACCAACCGCGGAGGTCGGGGTATGTACGATCTTGATCAGACCAAACGGCGCGTAACCTGCTGGGCAGGTGAGCGGATGATCTGACTTATCCTGACTGGCGTTAGAGATTTCAGGCTCGATGATGTACTCGGTTGTACCCTTGCAAGCAAGGATATAGCACTTCGTTTCCGGGTCATCACCAGCTGCTAATGCAGGCATGGCAACCGGAGCCGCCAAGGTCGCACCATCTTTCGCGCTGATAACAGCAACTGTACTCAGATCGATTTCTGCCGTGGCAGGGAAATCAGTCTGGAACACGCCATTGATCGTATGCACGACAGCCGCCGTGGTTTGGACGTTTTCGACGTTCGTGCCGTCTACCGCCAGAACACCAACGGTAAATGCGCGGTCGCCAATCGAGTCGCGGA
>Ga0224514_10000041_pt1 | contig 50218 bp, 48 predicted proteins | sample SF_May12_sed_USG_3_FD_169107 | JGI IMG/M metagenome (GOLD analysis project Ga0224514, IMG submission 169107) | Sediment microbial communities from San Francisco Bay, California, United States - SF_May12_sed_USGS_24 | ecosystem: Environmental > Aquatic > Marine > Sediment | place: USA... | reverse complement strand
AAAATCAAAACTACTTTCTTCTTTACTCATGTCAATTCTCCTTTTTTAGCTGAATATATCAGCTTTGGTTAAATTGACACAGAATTTTGAACACCCTCCTTCCTGCCGGTAGACCCGATCAACGGTCAAGTTAAACTTTGAACCATAGGTGCTCCCTATAATTTCCACATAAATATTTGTACCCGACGGCACTGATGGTTCCGTAAGGCAATATTCATCAACAATACCGGTGTTATTCGATGTGCATAACAAGGCAGTATGACCAATGTCGTCATAAACATTGAGCGTAATATCACCACTAACGGTGGAAAGCCCGACTCGATACAGTTTACCGGTGTTAACAGGAATTTCATATTGAGAAGATGTATCATCAACCTGACCTGCATAGGGAGTGTCTTTATCGGGTGTTTCCAATAAAGTAGTGTTTTCTGCCGTATAAGCAGTGGAAGTGACATTTAGGAAATATTCGGTTCCAATTCCTCCATTAGGGGTCATTCTTATATATAAAGTCGAAGTTGTAGCGGGTTCGAATCGACAAACGACATCTTTTGTAGGATTGCTCCCGGAGAAATCACTGCAATCCCAGGAATTAAAATTAGAAATATTACCTGCATATAGTCCTAACTCACCATCGAGACCACTTCCCCGAACTTCATAAGACTGGTTTGGTGTCACATTTACGCTATAGTAGCTATTTATGCCTCCCACGTGTCCGTGGTAAGGCATTGATCCTGTTATGTCTATTGGTGATACGACTGTTCCTTCACTGATGTATGCCCCATGATCTTCAGTTACAGTCAAGGTATAAGAGGCGCCGACAAGAGTATTGACTTCATCAACACGGATATAAGCGGGCGTCCTTTCAGTCTGGAAAGAACATGCTTCATCAGCTGTCCCTGCATTGTTGGAAGCACACAAAACTTCGCTTATGGAAGATAAAACCACCATTTCTACATCACCTGTGAGACTGGTAATATTCACCGTATATCGTCCGGTAGGAGTAACCGGTATTTCATAAAAACTGATACCATACATCAATGGAGTGAATGCCTCATCATCGTACACATAACGCCCTATTTGGCCGTTATAGGGAGTATTTAAAGGAACAATTATATTATCTGAAGCAGGTTCATCCATGTAGCCGGGTCGAACCGTCAGTGTGTAAGAGGCGCCCCGGTCTGATGTGTCCCTTGTCCCGTTGCCATCGACAATAATATAGAAAATACCCGATACCGGCGCAATTGCAACGCAAAGCTCATCAGCAGTTCCACCCTTGTCTGATGTACATACCACGTTGCTAAAGGCTGCATCATCATAGATCTTAAGACTCACGTCTCTGCTTAGATTCTCAAGGAAGAAATAATAGGCATTATCGGGAGTGACATTTACCGTATAATAACTGTAACCATTAACAGACGGGCCACCGAAGTTTACCTCTCCATTGTGTGCCACATCTTCCGTAATGACGGCAGGTGAGTCAATACTGCCTTCCAGGCCGTAGCTTGACACGTAGACAAATTTGATATCTGAGAGTCCACTGCTGACATGCGTAGCGGTAATACGAGAACTGGAAAAAGTAGCAGTATGGGCAGTTACCAAGCCCGTGGGGGAAAAGGTAATTCCATTTAAAGTGCTGCCAAGCCATGTAACTTCACTCGTAAGATCTAGCTGACCACCATCACTATAATTACCTATGGCATATAATTGAAGGGTTTCGCCTACCTTAACAACAGAGCCTTGAGGCGTAATAGCAATTGATGTGAGCGTGGCTCCTGAGCCTGGTGGCGGATCAATTGAGGGTGGGGCAGGCCCTCCGCCACCCCCCCCCTCCGCCGCCACAAGCGGTCAGGTTTAGGGCCATAGCAATAGCCAGAAGGTAAAAGAATGTACTCAACTGTTTCTTTATCAAAGCGCGCTTATTCATTTTTTCCCTCCCAATCATAAAATTTTAATATGTAAAAACAAAAAAAGCCGCCAAAGGATTTATATTCCTTTGGCGGCTCGACTGGCTTGTCCTGAATGGATTTAGCCTCGTGGCTCTGCGCCCTCAGGTTTCCCGGAGTTTGCTCTTAGCAAAGGATCATTTATAAGCGATAAATATGTTTTTAACGTTTAATTAATGATCAGTTTATATTTATAGCACAAAAAATAAAGTTTGTCGCGATATATATTGCTAAATATGCAACATATATTGCGCTCTTAATACTTTTTTGTTTTGTTGATTGATGAAAAGAAATTGCTGATTCGCAGTTGAAAGTGACTACCTTTCATAGAAGGATGACATTGTTTGGTGCGTGAAGTTATATTTATTTAATTTAAAAGGTCGCTTTTTATTTGGATGCGGTACCGTTCTCTATAATTTGAATAGTTGCGTCAATTCTTTTTACAAAATTATCCCTATTAATAATGGTATCAAATAAGGGGGCAGATAAATTCTGGGATAGTCTAGGTTGAGAAGCGAGTTATCAGCAGCCGGGTTAAAGGCAGGCTTATGTTTTTGATAGTAATGCCGAACCGGTACCGATCATTACAGTGCCTGCAATTTTGTTTATGTTCTGATTGGCTTTTTTACTTTCAAACAGTTGTCTGGCATGAAATGCCGTATATGCATAAAACAGTAAAACTGAAGCAAGCACAAAGGAAACAATAATAGCAATATCAACAGTAGAGAGCTTATCGAGTTCAAGGAAAGTGGGAAGAAAGCCTAAGTAGAAAAGGATTACCTTTGGGTTTCCTAAGGTGATTGATAAGCCGCTCAGGAAGTTGAATTTACCTGACGAGGCGTTTAGGGGAATACCCGATTGTATAGAACCGGATTGCCATAATTTTAAGCCATACCATATTAGATATGCACTGCCAAAATACTTGATGACCGTGAATAAAGTACTGAATGTTTCAGCAATTGCATGTAAACCGTAGATTGCAATGAGAAGGAAGATTAAATCTCCTGCAATAATGCCAATTATGACAGGGATAGATAATTTAAAACCGGAAACAAGCGCTTTGGCTACAGTAGCAAAAACACCGGGACCAGGCGTTACCACTAATATAAACATTGCCATTGCAAGACTGAATATATTAAGTAGAGTCAAATTATTTATCCTTGTATAAATGATTTTGGTCATGCATAGAAACACAGCCAATAATTATAAAGATGTTAGATACTATTATTAATTTTCTAATTATAGTTAACATACAACCTTCCGCCATTGTCTTGAACTGTCCAATCTCTAATATCATCAAAATCAGCATTTAATAAAATGGTTAGATCAATAACGGTCGCTGTCCCTGGTTTCTCTGGTTTCTACCCAGCTGTTATTAATATCCTCGAGGCCGGCGGTAAGCCCACTTCTCAGCCACAACCACAGAATTATCAATAGTCCACGTAAAAAGGTTATTGCGAAATTTGTCCACCATAAAATGGATCTTTACCGTAGCAAACCGTTGCCATTTATCATATTTGTGGCGACGCCAGTAAAAATGTTGTGTTTCATTCCGTTTGGCAGGCAGACGCGGCTTATTTTTTTCCATTGCCTTTAGTACAAGGTTATGTGGGGTTTCTATATGGTCAGTAAATTGATCAGGCTTTTTGCTTCCTTTTACCCCAAGTACCCACACTGATTTGCCTACAGAAGTATTATTAAACTTAAAGTCATCACGGTCTATTGTTAATTTCTCAGTAATAAGTGTTCCTTTAAGACATTGTGCAGTTCCTCCCTTGGAAATCTTGAGCTTGTGTGTAAATTTCGCACCATAGCTCAAAAAGTTTTTTGAAGATGTGCTATCTATGCCAATTGGGTGGGTAAGGGCGCAAAGGAGAGAAATAGCATGTCCATGCGGAAAGCCGGCCTGTAAAGTTCCAGACTGCTCCACCTTTGACAAGGGCCATCCTCTATCTTTGAAAGAGTTGATTTGTGTTTCAGGTCCTCCTCTACGCATAATCATATCGGCAGAACGATCTACCTCCTTTTCATAGTTGTCATTAGGCTTACCAGATCCAAGCAATCGCCCCACAGCCTGATTGCCAACGGAACGTTGCAGGTTCATAATTTTGTCATATGGCTTATTGACGGTGCACTCAAAAGTTTTTTTGGTGCTATTGGATACAGAAGCAGATGATTTTGCGTCTGACCTTTTAGCATAAACAAAGGCTTGTTTTCCCATAATATTTTCTCTTGTCTTCCAGAAAACTTTACTCACTATATATCGTTTAGATTGTGTGGAGGTAACGGGATTTCGCCCGTTACCTCCACCCGATCCCGGCTAACCCCTATTTACCACATATTCTATTTCTTCCTTTTGATAACAAATGGCAAAGTTTCTCAGAGAAGAATATTAAGAAAATCCCGACTGCAATTTTCACAATATATTTTGTAATAAAACCTTTCGAGCCGGCAACCATTTGAGCTTTAGATACGGCATCTACTTCAAATGTGCTAATAGTACGATGATAGGCCACCATGTTTGCAAGAGCCGGGATAGAAACAGCGACCAGTATTACCCCGATAGTTGAAAAAATTAATGATTCTACCTGCCGGCCTTCAAGACCCTCTGGATGTTCAGATGAATTAGTTGAATCCTTAACCATGACTTTTGATAACCGTGGTGCGGAGAACCATAAAATGGTGGAAATGACAAACGTTGTAAATTCATGTGAAATTAAGAACATTACAGGATCAGCAGTACTGATTAAAACTGACATGGGTAAAATAGCAAGAGCCTGCAGCAGCATATATGCTGCTAAAACCCGGATCAGAATTATGGCAATATCTTGTTTGGTAATCATATTTTTAGCCTATAAACGTTTGAATTGTGGGACGGTTTTCTTTTAGGTCTTTTAAAGCTTTTCATATTGGAAAAACAAAAAGCGGAAACTGCTCACATCCGCCATTGACCTTTAAAAGGAACCAAAAGGACTAAACCATATTTGGAGAGAAATTGCAACTTTCTGGTTGTAAGCTGTTGCTTTTTAAGGAAGGTTAATTTTCGTAATTTGAGGCAGTAGATAACAAAAAAGAGAAATGTCCCCTTTTCTGTGCAGGAGTTAACTGATAAAGTACACAAGCAGCTAAATACATAGTTGCAAGCTGTCAATTTCGAGGCAAAACAAAAAATGAATAATAAAAAATCTCTCCCTTTGGCCGAAATGACAGTGTTATTACAAAAACAGGGACATCCATAAAGTAAAGTCAACCTGTAACAGCCCGAATGCGCTTGAAAAAACAGGTCTGCAAACAGGCAACATTGAAAACCATAAGCGAAAATATCTGCATTTTGTTGAACTGTCTGGAAAAGGGAGCTAGACTTATATGATGATGGCCTTTATTGGGGAAGGCAGAAACCGATAGGTTCATTTGGGTTGTTACACCTTAGGCCGTCTCTTCATCTACTATACCGCATCGAGCATCTTCCTGCGTGATTGCCGCCGGCGCCAAAACAGAGCACCTTTACCAAATTTAAAAACAACTAATTAAGTGGAGGTAATTATTATGCAAAAACGTTTATCTATTGTCGCTTTGCTCATAGTATGTATGACAGTGGCCGGCCCGGCTTATTCCATTAATCCCATAAGTGGCATAATCGTGAAAGATACGGTGTGGACATTGGAAGGGAGTCCTTACACTGTCGTCGGCAGTATTCAGGTAGCCCCGGGCATAACCTTGACCATTGATGGCGGGGTTGAAGTGAAGTTTATGGGTGTGCTTGTTCAAACCCATCAGACCCATTTTGATGCTGCCGGCAAAGGCCCGGGCATAACGGGATGCAGTACATGCCATAATTATTCCAAATTCGCCGATGGCCTGCCTTTCGAAACCACCACGGTTTGCGACCAATGCCATAGTCCGGAAGGCGCCTACAACGGCGTCGACTCTACCGGCCTCTCTCAGGGTGCAAAGGATAACTGGCGGGAAGGCGGGGTATATAATGCCGACAATACCCTCAAGCCGGGTAAAGAGATGTGGTGCCTGGGCTGTCATGATGACGACCCCGGCACAACAGAAATTAATGAATCTTCTTATATTCAGGGAATTTTTGCGCCGAACATTGCCGGCGGTTTCTATAATGGAAATAGCTATGGATATTTTGATAAGGGACATGGAAAAAGCCTTGGAAACTGTCTTGATTGCCATGATGCCGGAAAAAGGCATATCGATGGTAATGCGCGGACCTATGAGGTGGATGAATCATCATCCCCCCCTTATGTAACGGTCAATCCCTGGGGAGACAGCTACCGCTTAAAATCGACATCAACGGAACATACGAAAGACTTCTGTCTCGATTGCCATAATGGAAATGAAGTTTTGGGGACATCTTTAGAGGATAAGAGTCACACAAACCTCTGGGATATTAACGCCGATATCCAACCGCCAAGAAATGCCCACAGACAACATTTATCAATGAACTTCGTTACAGCCGATGGAGATTGGGATGGGGTCAAAGGCGCCGATGGTAAGGTCATTCCCGATTCAAAGATGAGCTGTGTTACCTGCCACAATCCCCACGGTTCGCCAACGGGACCGATGATCAGGCATGGTGAGCTTATCAGCGCCCCCGGCACAGTCGATAAAGTACCGGCCCTGAATTTTTCCTATATAGCCGGAAACCCTCCGCTAAGGGACCCTGACGCCACATTGGCTGAAAGTTCGGGAGCCAGTATTGACCCGGCAGGCCAGGGACTCACCAAAAATAATGTCTGCAATACCTGCCACATTTATAAAGACTATACAAGAACTCCATTCCTTGGACCCAAGGTCATCCTGTCAAATATCGAGTCTGCCACCGTTTTAAATGACGGCGCCGGATCAACCGTAATAACGGTTTATGTGGTTGATCCTGACAATGATCATAATAGCATCAGTGTTGAAATTGATCTTACCCCCATTGGTGGCAATTCTAACCAGGCCATGACCTATAATGGTGATAAAAGCTACAGCTACGAGGTAAACATCCCCGCCGGGAGCAGTGATACGTCCAGAGCCTTTGAGGTGACGGCATGGGATATTGACGGTAACATGAGTACCAATAGCGTAACTATCTTTGTGGCGGTTCCGGGCAGTCTCTATCTAAATGACCCGGAGGCAGTCTATGTTGACAGCTGGCCATCGGTTGAGGGGATTTCCAATGCCCATGGGGGTGATGAACATTACCGCACAGCCGGGGATGGAAGCGCAACGGCTACCTGGACGCCGGTTGTTCCGCAGACGGGCCTTTACAATGTCTACGCCAGATGGCCTGCCCATATCAACAGGGCTGACAATGCCCCTTTTAAGATCCAATACGATGGCGGTTCTGCCGTCGTGAGGGTGAACCAGGAAATCAATGACAACCAATGGGTGCTCCTGGAAACCTGTCATTTCACCGCCGGCACATCGGGTTATGTGCAGCTGAGCAATGATGCCAATGGGTATGTTATTGCTGACGCCATCAAGCTGGAACCGGTACCATAGGAGCCTGTCGGACTTAGGAAATGAAATAGAGAAATATCACGCATTCATTTTAATTTAAACATTGAGTTGGAAGACCCTGCCCGGAAGCGCTTCCGGGCAGGCTGTTTTCTTTTTTACGCACGCTGTTGTCATCGCCCTCCCCGACCATGTGCACGCGAAAAGCCTTTTATGAAAAAGGACTCTTCTTATCCTCTGTTGCTGTAAATTCTTTTCTGTTTATCCCGAAGCTGAATCTATATGACTTACTGACAGGGCATTATCGCAAAACTGCATACTCCCCTTTCAAATTGTGCTATTATAATTGGAAAAACCCCTTCTGAATGGAGTCCCCCATGCCATGTGAAGACAGCGCTGCCGAAATATCAATTACCATAGACAAGGACGAAAAAATCCGTTCCTATGAATATGAAAAAATAAGCTGCGGCAAAAACGTCGGCCCGGGGGAGAGCTATCGCAGTTTCTGTATCGGTAAAATTATTGACCACCTTTCGGAAGTTACTTTTGAAGCGGCCAAAAAGGCCTGCCCTTTTGAAAAGAGGGAAGAAGAATTTCTCCTTTACCTGGAGTGGAAGGCAGTGAGGGAAGCGTTGAGAGAATATCTCGGCAAGGAGAGAGGCCCTGATTCAAAGCGGTATAAAATGGCCGAGATCATTGCTGAAAAAGATTGTACCATCCTGAAAATGATTATCCTGGAACCGGATAATATGCCTGAAATCATTCCCTGCGGAGAACAGACACTTAACTGATTTTAACTCCAGTCAAATTGACAGTTTGAATCCTTAAGCCATTTTTTAAAGGCATTGCTCTTTAATGGCTTGCTGATGAAGTAGCCCTGGGCAACAGTACATCCCATATCGGCCAGCTTACCCAGTGATTCCTTGTCTTCCACGCCTTCGGCCACAACCTGCAAGCCGAGATTTTTTCCAAGATTAATGGTGGAACGGACAATGATAATATCATTATTATTGCCGCTCATACCCATGACAAAACCCTTGTCGATTTTTAGTTCATCAACAGGGAGACTGCTTAAATAAGAGAGGGATGAATATCCCTTGCCGAAATCATCGATAGATAGGGAGATCCCCATCCCTTTCAGCTTCATCAGCATTTCCGAGGCATAGAGGGGATCGCTCATGATAGCGTTTTCCGTAATTTCAAAGTTAAGCAAATGGGGATTAATGCGGGCTTCTTTGATGAGTTCTTCCAGTTGAGCAGGGAAGTTGGCGTCATGAATATTTCTGACAGATAAATTAATGGAAAGACGAAGCTTAAGGCCTTCTTTTTCCCATTTTTTTAACTGCTTCATTCCTTCTTTGATAACCCAGGCAGTTAATGAATGAATGACTCCCGTATTTTCCGCCAGGGGAATAAATTCATCGGGAGGAATTATTCCCCGCTCCCGATGCTTCCATCTCAAGAGCGCTTCTGCAGCTGAAACCTTTCCCGTTTTAATGTCAATCTTCGGTTGGTAGAGAAGATACAATTCATTATTATTAATTGCCGATCTCAGTTCCGTCATAAGGGTAAGGCGCTGTTTGCTGAAAGGGTCCCTGTCCGGATCATAAATGGCATAGAGGACGTTCTCCTGTTTTGCCAGTCTGTTTGCCACATCAGCTCGCTGAATGATCATTTCCGCATCGAGGCCATGTTCCGGTGAAAAAGCAACGCCCATGCTTATTTCAATGGTAATGCTGAAATCTTCCACAATAAAGGGAAGTTCAAAAGCATGGGTTATTTTCTTTATAATCGGTGTCAGTAAAACGCGGTCTACGGAGGGCAACAAAATCCCCAGACTCTCGGTGCTTAAACGGGCAACGGTATCGGTCTCCCTGAATTCTTTCTTTAACCTTGTTCCGATCTGCTGCAACAGAAAATCACCGTTACGGTGGCCCAGCGTATCGTTGATTTCATGGAGCCTCAGAATATCAAGAACAATGAGCCCGAGGCACTCTTTGCGGCGTTTGCAGACTTTTACAGCATGCTCTATCCTGTTATGAAGGAGATTTCTGTTGGGAAGGTTTGTATGTGTATCATGAAGGGCAAGATGCTCCAGCGCCCTGATATGCTCTTCCTGCATAACTTCCCTTCTTTCGGCTTCCTCCAGCAGTTTGTCCCGGGAACGTTTCATTTTCTTTTCTGTCCCGGCGGCGATGCCATAAAACAGGAGAATAAGAAGAAGCGCCAGCGTCAGACCCGTAACGGCATTGATCATGGTGGCATACTTTGCCGCTACATGCTGCTCTGTTATATTGTGAAGAGCAAGAATCTTTCCAACTCTTCTCTGCCCTGCATCATGAAGGGGAATAAAGGTGGCAAGATATTTTTTTTCCTTTATATTAAAGGCGAGGTCTTTTTTAATGGGATTCTTTTCCCACTCCGAAAGCCCTGTGGAGATGGCCTCAATCTCGTCATTGATTGAACGATTGATGAGAGCGTAGGAAGGTAAAAGGTCCCAATTACCCTGACGCCCCATCATCTGCATTCCCGCTTCCCACTTTTTGCGGGTTAAATATTCCTTATCAATGAGCACATAAATTTCCGTTTTGGTAATATGCTGAATCAGTTCGATAATATGCTCTATCTCTTCACCCAGTTCCATATAACCGGCCAGCTCAGTCTTGTAATATAAGGGCGTGACAACTCTCAAAGTGAAAGTACCCAGTGGACCAAGCTCAATACCGAAGGCCGTTTGATCCTTTCTCTCGGCATCAAGGGCAGTAAACCTGCTAATGAGATCTCCTGATTTTTCCGGTTTGTGGAGGCGGATAATATTAACGCGGTCCCGATCATGAAAGTAGAAATGAGTAATCCTGTGTTCCCTGCTCATTCGCTTGAAATGAGGCATGGTTATTTTGGCAAGTTCCCCGGAATCCCTGTTTTTAAGGGCAAGACGAAGGGACTCATCATATTCCAGGATCTCGATAACTTCATGCATGAAATCCATATCATTTAGCAGGGTTTGATTAAAAATGCGCTCTATTGTCGCTGATGTTTCCTTAGCCGCCTCATTGACCGCCTTATTATGGTAATAACGGAGAGTGAGCATGAAGACAGCCAGGAAGATTACCGCCGCAATACAAAGAGGGATGAGAATCCTGGCTTTCAGGTTTGGTATGTCACGATATTTGTAAGCAGTGTTATTTTGGCTTGAATCCATTGATCTTTATTAAAATGATAGCCACCGCCTTGCAGGTGGTCAGTCGCTCAGTCCTGAATTTATGTGTAAAAAAAAGAGCACAATAATTTCAGAAATTCGAAATCATTATAGCACAACCGCAATGTCAAATGCATCATAATAGCTTTTTAAAAGTAAAAATGTTTGCCTGCGGCATTTTCATGGAATTGCGGCGGCGCTGAAAAAAGGGGCTTTATGCCCGGTTTTCACAGCCGGTGACAGCGCAGACATAGTTGACACTCTGTCTGACAGGCAAAAACAGGCAGGCCGTGACTTCCGGCAGCGACAGCAGAAAATGGGTGAGAAATGCGGGCCGCGAGGTCCCTGAAAAGGGGGTGGAAATGCTAGATAGTTTTCATCGGTCAAGGGTGCTTTTTCGCAATCTCTGCGTCAATATTCAGATTTGCTTGTGCCATGTACAGTAGTACAATCCGGCGAAACCCCTGACTTCCTTGACCTTGCAAAAAACCCCTCCTTTCCGAATTGAAAACATAGTTTCATGTATTATAGTTTCTGGATGGACACTAGATAGTGAATTCCCAGCCTTCCCGTGCAAGATGACTTTCAGGGAACAGTTTTCTGGCCGGTTCAAGGATCTCTGTTTCAAGAAAATCATCGGAGTGCGTGGGATCATGATGAAACATGTGAAGGGCTTTTACATTTGCCGCTTTTGCCACCTTGACGCCCTCTTTATAGGTAGAATGACCCCAGCCAATTCTTTTTTTGTTCTCATATTCGTCGGGCGTAAAGTTGCAATCGTAAATAAGAAGGTCGGCATCTTTGGCAAGTTCTTTGAGCCGCCAGTCGAGAACGGAATAATGTTCCGTATCGGTAGCGTAAACGAGACTCTTGCCTCCTTCATCTATCCGGTAAGCATAAACCCCGCCCGGGTGTTGAAGTTTCCTGTTTGTTACTTTCGCATTCCCAATGTCGACGGATTCACCGTCTTTCAAGTCAAAGAAATTAAATGTGGCAGGCATTTCACCGAATTCTATGGGAAAATTAAGGGACTGCTGCTGATGGGCCAGAACCTCTTCCAGTGTCGTATGGACGTTAGGTGACCCGTAAAAGTCAAAATTATTCCCTTTAATATAAGCGGGAAGGAAAAAAGGAATGCCCTGGATATGGTCCCAGTGCACATGACTGAAGAAGAAGCTGCAACTGCCGCTTCCTTTGAGAAAACCGTTATCCATAAGATCGATACCGAGCAACCTGATTCCGGACCCGGCATCGAGGATGATCAGATTATGGCCAACCTGAACGCTGACGCATGAAGTATTCCCGCCATACCTGACGGTTGCCGGACCCGGTGTCGGTATAGATCCCCTTGTTCCATAATATTTGACCTTCATCCCCCTCAACCTCCCTTCATGATCAGATATTCTGCGTACAGGCTTATTTCGGTTCCGTCTCTATGGCCAGCCTCGTGACGCCTGATAACTTGGCCATATCCATAACAGATACGACGATACCATGTGAAGTATCTTCATCAGCGCTGATAATAACCGTCGATTCCTTGCTTGTCTTCACCATATCATTAAGGATGACTCTTAAAATATTCATATCGATCTTTTTGTCTTCTACATAAATCTCGCCATCCTTCGATATAGTAACGATAACCTTCTGCTTCTCCATCTTTATTTCTTCAGCGGAAGATTTGGGGAGATTAATATTAATGCCGGGATTGATGATAAAAGTGGTGGAAAGCATGAAAAAAATGAGCAGCAGGAAGACGACATCAATGAGAGGTGTTATATCGGGAGGGACGACAGCTCTTTGTTTTCTCTTGAATTCCATAGCGTAAAACCTTTACAAAAGGACCGGAAAAGTCATGCATTTTAATGAAAAAGCAGAGGAATGCTTTTTAAGAAGAGCCTGGCCTGTCAGCGGTACGGCCTCTGCTTTTCAGGTTTTCCTCTTCTTCTCCCTTTAAAAGTTCTACAACATCCGTTGAGAACTCTTCCATTTCAATAACGAGAATATCAGCCTTGCTCAGAAGAAATTTGTAGCCCACAAAGGTAGGGATGGCAACGGTCAGGCCCGACGCCGTCGTAATAAGCGCCTCCGATATGCCTCCGGCAAGAACGGCAGGATCACCGACACCGACTGAGGAGATAAGATTGAAAGCCTTGATCATGCCTGAAACGGTGCCGAGAAGCCCGAGAAGGGGAGTAATATTGGCAACGGTGCCCATTATTCCCGTATATTTATCCAAAAAGGCCACCTCTCTCCTCCCCACTTCTTCGATGACCTCTTTAACGGCTTCCCTCGACCTGCCGTAGTTTTTAATGCCTACCCTCAGGATCCGGGCCAGAGAAGAACCATTTGCATTGCAAAGTTCAAGCGCTTCATTTATCTTATGGTCAAGGATAAGGACTTTTGTTTCTTCAAAGAGATCAGCGGGGATGATTTTGTCTCTCTTTAATGCCAGCAACCTTTCAACAAAAACAGCAAATCCGATTAAGGAGCAAATGATAATGGGGATCATGACAATGCCCCCCTTGGACAGGAAGGCGGCAGATTCTGATATGTAGCTTATCATTGGTAATGGTCTCCTCTAAATTTGATCACAGTATAAACAGGAAAAGAGACTCATTGCAAGCGAAAGTATTGATTTAATCAGCCCAAAACAGCTTTCTTACCTTTTTTCACCTAAATTAATGAAACTTTTGTTCCCTCTCGTTGACAAAGAGAGGAGCTATGCTTACTTTTAACATAAGGCCTGCCGGCAGGGCCCATGGAAAAACATGATTTTTGAGAAGTTTTGCAACTACATTAAACAGGAAGAAATGATCTCCCCCGGTGAAAAGATCATTGCAGCTCTTTCCGGCGGTATCGATTCCATGGTAATGCTCCATCTCCTGCTCCGTTTTCAGGAAGATAAAGGCGGCACTCTTGTTATTGCCCACCTGAATCACGGCCTTAGAGCTGAAGAATCCGATAGGGATGAAAAATTCGTAAAAAAAACGGCTCTTCATCTTGGACTGGACTGTCATTGCAGGAGAATCAACCTCACAAATCCCCGGAAAACTTTACCCGGCAACCTGCAGGCGGCAGGAAGAGAGGAAAGATACGCTTTTTTCAACGCCATGGCAGAGACGGTAAAGGGAGACAAAATCGCCCTTGGCCACAACGCCGATGATCAGGCAGAGACTGTACTCATGCGCATTATCAGAGGAAGCGGCATCAGCGGTATGGGAGGGATTCCACCGGTAAGGGAAAAGATTATCAGGCCCATGCTCTGCCTGACAAGAAAAGAAATAGCGGCTTATGCCTCAAAAGAGGGGATTTTGTACGTTGAAGACAGCTCAAATCTCAGCAAAAAGTATTTGAGAAACCAAATTCGCCATGAACTGATGCCCCTCCTTAAAAGCTATAATCCCAATATAAAGGGAGAGCTGAATATGCTTTCACAGATCAGCAGGGATGTAAGCTCCTACCTGGACGGCAATGCCGCAGAGGCCTTTCAGAAAATTAAAATAGAGCCCGGTGAAGAGGTTCTTTTTCTTGACCTTGCACAATTTAACCTTCTGCCTGCCGCCCTTAAAGGCAAGGTGGTATCACTTGCCTGTCATGAACTTTCAGGTGCATCCGGCGGACTTTACTCCCGTCACATCCTGCAAGTGAACGTTTTGGCGGGGAGAGGAAAAAGCGCTTCTTCTATCGATCTTCCAGGGGGAATAAAAGTATTTATAGAATATGGAAAGCTTGCCTTTTCTTTGAATGAAGGGGAGGAAATTTCTTCCTTTTCATTTCCTCTCAATCTTGAAGGAGAAACGGCCCTTTCTCAGCTTGGCCTTACCTTTACATCCGAAAGGGTATCAGCCATAGAGGAAAAGGACAGGGATGATAAAAATGTTATCTATCTCGATATGGAACGAATAACAGCGCCATTAATCGTAAGAAACTTCAGGAATGGAGACAGAATAAAAATTAAGGGAATGGAGGGCAGGAAGAAGCTGAAAAATCTTTATATTGATGAAAAGGTGCCTGTCAGGTTTAGAAAAAAAATACCGCTCATTGCCGCAGGAGATGAAATATTGTGGGTCGTCGGATTGAGGCATGGCGGAAACGCCATTGCAGATTGTCGCAGTAAAGATATACTTAAAGTATCAAAAAACTGATTTCTGTTGTAAAAACAGGCTTTTTTATGTTATTTTTTTAGGAATTAGTACTTATAGAAACTTCAGGAGGAAATAGTGAATAATTTTTCGAAGAACCTCACCCTTTGGCTTGTCATGGGGTTAACTCTAATACTTCTTTTCAGTCTCTTCAACCAGCCTCAGCATAAGCCGGACGAGGCTCTGTTCAGTGATTTCATGATTTCAGTTGAACAGGGGGATGTGGCTGACGTTACCATCCAGGGAAGAAACTTAATGGGGAAATATACAGACGGAAGGGAATTTACTTCCTATGCGCCTGATGATCCCGATCTTGTAAGAACACTCAGAGATAAGGGTGTTCGCATCAAGGCAATGCCCCATGAAGAATCCGTGTCCATTTGGACCATATTTATTTCATGGTTCCCCATGCTGCTTCTTATTGCCGTATGGATATTCTTTATGAGGCAGATGCAGTCAGGGGGGGGGAAGGCCATGTCTTTCGGAAAAAGCAGGGCAAAGCTGCTTACCGAAGACCAGCAGAAGGTAACCTTTAAAGATGTTGCCGGCGTGGAGGAAGCAAAGGTCGAACTGGAAGAAATCATTGAATTCCTGAAAAACCCGAAAAAATTTACCAAGCTCGGTGGCAAGATCCCAAAAGGCGTCCTCCTCGTAGGTCCTCCGGGGACAGGAAAAACTCTTCTGGCCAAGGCAATAGCTGGTGAAGCAGGGGTTCCCTTCTTTACCATAAGCGGTTCAGACTTTGTGGAAATGTTTGTCGGCGTCGGCGCTTCAAGAGTAAGAGACCTCTTTACTCAGGGAAAGAAAAATGCGCCCTGCATCATATTTATCGATGAAATCGATGCCGTCGGCCGCCACAGGGGCGCAGGTCTCGGAGGAGGGCATGATGAAAGAGAACAGACCCTCAACCAGCTTCTTGTCGAAATGGATGGTTTTGAATCCAATGAAGGCGTTATTCTTATTTCTGCCACTAACAGGCCGGACGTTCTCGATCCTGCATTGATGAGGCCGGGAAGATTCGACAGGCAGGTCGTTGTGCCAAGACCTGACGTAAAGGGAAGAGAAAAAATCCTGGAAGTTCACACCAAGAATATACCACTGGATGGGCAAATCGATCTTGCCATCATTGCAAGAGGGACACCGGGATTTTCAGGGGCCGATCTTGCCAACCTCGTTAACGAGGCCGCTCTTTTGGCGGCAAGAAGGGACAGAGACAAGGTCAGCATGGTAGAACTGGACGAGGCCAAAGACAAGGTGCTCATGGGTGTTGAAAGAAAGAGTATGATCATCAGCGAAGAAGAGAAAAAGAGCACCGCTTATCATGAAGCCGGTCATACGCTTGTAGCCAAGCTCATTCCCGGTTCCGATCCTATTCATAAAGTATCCATCATTCCCAGGGGCATGGCGCTGGGAATTACGCAGCAATTGCCCATTGACGAAAGGCATACCTACAGCAGAGACGGACTGCTTGCCAGAATTGCCATCCTTATGGGGGGCAGGGTTGCAGAAGAGATTGTTCTCGATGAACTCTCAACAGGAGCGGGCAATGACATTGAAAGAGCGACGGACCTTGCCAGAAAGATGGTTTGTGAATGGGGAATGAGTGATAAAATGGGGCCTCTTGCCTTTGGAAAAAAAGAAGAGCAGATTTTTCTCGGCAGAGAATTTGCCCAGCACAAGGATTATAGCGAAGCAACCGCTATCAGTATAGATGAAGAGGTAAAGCGCATTGTTACCGAAGGCTATGAAAGAGCAACGAATCTGCTAAAGAAAAACATAGACTATCTCTATCGCCTTACGGAAGAACTGCTTGTCAAGGAATCACTTGAAGGTACTGAGGTTGAGGAGATAATAAAGGGCGCCAAGCCTGAGCCTGCCAGAAAAAAGACTGTTGTAAAAAGCAGAAAAAAACCGACGCCTCCTGAACCGGCAGGCGCTATGGCATAAATCGATAATGCTGTTATTGTTTTGCCGGAAGAAGCCTTGCGGCCGGTTTCACAACTGCCCATACCCTTTTCACAGGAACAAAGAGTCAGGAAATGGCTGTCCATAAATTAAAGGAGGTCACCAGTTCTCAAATAAGGAAAAAGGGCAATGAAACTATTTGCCCCCTTAAAAGAGAAAACGTCGACCTTGATTACGGCGGCGGCATATTGCCGCTGGGCGACAGAACCCATATTATGGGGATACTTAATGTGACGCCCGATTCTTTTTCCGACGGGGGAAATTATCTCGATCCCTTTAAGGCCATTGACCAGGCTGCCAGGATGATTGATGACGGGGCTCATATTATCGATATGGGAGGAGAGTCGACAAGACCGGGCGCCGCGCCTGTTTCCGGGGAAGAAGAATTAAAGAGGATTCTTCCCGTCATCAAGGTTCTCGCAAAAAGCGTAAGCGTCCCCATCTCTGTGGATACTTATAAAGCTGAAGTGGCCAGGAGGGTTATAGATGCAGGGGCCCATATCATCAACGATATAAGCGGTCTGCGATTCGACCCCCATATGGCCCGGGTTGCAGCGGAGGCAAATTGCCCTGTCATAGTGATGCATATTAAGGGGAAACCGGGAAACATGCAGATAAATCCTCAGTATGACTCACTTATGGATGAGGTTAAAGGCTACCTTGAAGAATCAATTTTTCTGGCCGAAGAAGCGGGGATAGCCTCTGAAAAGATCATCATCGACCCTGGAATAGGATTTGGAAAGCGCTTTGAAGATAACCTGCAGTTGATTAACAGGCTCGGCGAATTCAACGTTTTGGGTAAGGCAATCCTCATTGGTCCATCAAGAAAATCCTTTGTCGGGCAAATTCTTGACGCTCCACCTGAAGAAAGAGTCGAAGGAACCATAGCAGCTTCAATACTTGCCATTGAAAAAGGCGCCCATATCATAAGGGTCCATGATGTCAGGGAAGCAGCAAAGGCTGTGAAAGTCGCTGATGCAATACTAAAATCTAACTAACGGCAAAGAAGGAGAAGGTCTTGCCCGAACTGCTGAAGGAATTTTCATGGTGGAGGGACACACTGGACATACTTGTTGTCGCCTTCATTATTTACAGGGTACTTCTTCTTATACAGGGGACAAGAGCTGTGCAGATGCTGAAAGGTTTTTCAGTTATCTTTCTTGTCTACTTTATTTCACAAAAAGCAGAGCTTCTGATCCTTCACTGGATCCTGACTAATTTTCTCAGTTCCATAATCCTCGTTATTATCGTCATATTCCAGCATGACATCCGGAGGGCGCTAACCCGCGTAGGAACGGTTCCCTTTTTTACCTATTCTGAAACCGTTGATGAATCGAGGGTTATTGATGAAATCATGAAGGCGGCAGTTTCGCTTGCAAACAAAAAAATAGGCGCCCTTATCGTTCTGGAAAGGGAAATCGGCCTCAAGGATTATGTCGATATTGGGGTAAAGCTCGATGCAGCCGTCAATAAAGAGGTTTTGCACAGCATATTTCTGCCCAACTCTCCCATACATGACGGCGCCATTATCATTCAGGATGGACGCATCACCGCAGCAGGCGCCCTCTTGCCCCTGACGGCAAACCCTGTTTTTGACAAATCGCTGGGAACAAGGCATAAAGCAGCCATGGGACTTACGGAGGAGACAGATGCCGTTGTCATCGTCGTTTCAGAAGAGCGGGGAAGGACCTCCATCGTAGAGGGAGGCATCATCACGCAAGACCTCGATACGAACATATTGAAAGAAAACCTCTTACGGCATTTTAGAAAAAAGGGTCACAAAGGATTGGCAAGTGGCGAAAAATAATCTTACGGCAAGCATAGGAAGGGTCTTTACGGAAAACCTTCACCTCAAGATACTTTCTTTACTTATCGCTATTTTTCTATGGGCCATCGTATCTGGTGAAAGAAACGCAGAGTGGTCATACCTTCTGCCCCTTGAAAAACTCAATCAACCGGAAGCGCTTATTATAACCAACAACATTCCCAATTTTCTTGATGTGCGGCTCCAGGGTCCCCACAGCTTTATAAAGAACCTCAATCCTAAAAACATGGCCATCAATCTTGATCTTGGCGAGCTTAAAGTGGGGAGTAATATCTATCCCCTCACAGCGGACCTCGTTAATACACCAAGGGGGGCAACGATAACGAGGATAAACCCTTCCTACATTACCATTGAGGCGGAAAAACTTATGCGCAAAAAGGTAAATATCAAGGCTGATATTAAGGGAACCCCTGCTAAAGATTTTTTTATCGAAACCATTGAACTTATTCCCTCAGTGATGGAAATAATAGGCGCAGAAAGTGAAGCAAAGGAGGTAGGTTCTCTTAAAACGATACCTGTCCAGGTAGAAGGTATCAAAAGCGATATTCAGTTTGACGCAGCGGTCGATACACGGGGGAGAAAAATAATCCTCACCAGTAATGATCCTGTAAGGGTCAATATTTCCATAAAAGAAGTTATGTCAAAGCTTGAAATAAAAGGCGTTATGCCCGAAATCATCAATGCGAGCTACAAAACAACGCTAAAACCCGGGAAGGTAAACATTCGTATTGAAGGTCCCAAGAGTCTTGTTGCCAAGCTCGGTGAATCAGGCGTGAGGGCAAACGTGAATGTGTCCGGCCTGCGGCCGGGAGTTCACAAGAAAGAGGTTGAACTTATTTTACCTGAGGGAGTAAGGCTTCTTCAGGTTTACCCAAAAACAATAAAAATAAAAATTTCTAAAATCAAACTGTAGAAGGGCATATTCGGGAGGAGTAAATTGAGAAAGTTATTCGGCACTGACGGCGTGCGGGGGGTTGCAAACGTTGAACCCATGACATCGGAAACAGCATTAAAGCTCGGACGAGCCGCAGCGCATATCTTTAAAAACAGTAAGGGCCGCCACAGGATTGTCATCGGTAAAGACACCAGAATATCAGGATATATGATAGAAACGGCCCTGGCTTCGGGGATATGCTCCATGGGAGCAGACGTTCTGCTCGTCGGCCCTCTGCCGACACCGGGCATATCTTTTATAACATCGAGCATGAGGGCAGATGCAGGGGTAGTCATTTCCGCTTCCCATAATCCATACCAGGATAACGGCATCAAGTTTTTCAGCAGGGATGGCTTTAAACTCCCCGACAGCTTGGAAAAAAAGATGGAGGAGCTTATCATTTGTGAGGAACTTCACAAACTGAGACCAACAGCCGATGAAGTGGGTAAAGCCTACAGAGTTGAAGATTCCATCGGCCGCTATATTGTTTTTCTAAAAAACACATTCCCTAAAGAACTGGACCTGACAGGCCTCAAAATAGTCCTCGATTGTGCAAATGGTGCAGGCTACAGGGTAGCGCCGGCGGTTCTTCAGGAACTCGGTGCAGAGGTTATCGCTCTGGGTGTGACTCCTGACGGGAAAAATATCAATGAAGGTTGCGGTTCGCTTCATACAGGGGAAATGTGTGCTAAAGTCAGGGAAACAGGTGCTCACCTGGGCATATCGCTTGACGGCGATGCCGACAGGGTCATTATGTGTGATGAGAATGGAAAGGAAGTTGACGGTGATACGATTATGGGAATATGCGCCGTCAACCTGAAGAAGAAGGGCGCCCTTAATAAGAACACCCTCGTTACTACCATAATGAGCAATATCGGCCTTGATATTGCCATGAATGAGGCCGGTGTGAACCTGGTAAAGACTGACGTTGGGGACAGGTATGTCGTAGCCGAGATGCGTAAGGCCGGCTACAACGTGGGAGGAGAGCAATCGGGCCATATTGTCTTTCTCGATCATAATACAACCGGTGACGGAACCCTTGCGGCCCTGCAACTTTTAAGTGTGCTCAAAAGAGAAGAAAAACCGCTTTCAGAACTGTCGAAAATCGTCACAAAATATCCTCAAACGCTGGTTAATGTGAGAGTAAAGGAAAAAAAATCGCAGGAAGAAATACCCCGCTTCTCAGAGGCTGCATCAGAAATTAAATCAAAGCTTGCAGGTAAAGGAAGGATCCTCATCCGGTATTCGGGAACGGAACCGATCATGAGAATTATGATTGAAGGGGAGGATGAATGCGGCATTCGTCAAATGGCCGACTCTCTTGCCGCTATCGTCAAGGAAGAGATCGGCGCATAAATTTAACAAGATAAAAGCGGAGGGTTTTTTGGCAAAATTAGGCGTTAATATCGATCATGTGGCAACAGTCAGGCAAGCAAGAGGAACTATCGAACCGGAACCCGTACTGGCAGCTTCCATTGCAGAGCTTGCCGGGGCCGACGGCATTACTATTCATCTAAGAGAGGACAGAAGACATATCCAGGATAGAGACCTTGGCATTCTAAGAAAGACGGTGCGGACGAAACTTAACCTGGAGATGGCCGCAACCGATGAAATGGTCGCAATCGCCCTGGAGGTCAGACCTGATACGGTAACGCTTGTACCGGAAAAAAGGCAGGAACTGACGACCGAGGGAGGGCTTGAAGTGAAAAAGGCGGGACCGCAACTAGCCCAATCGATCGGGAAGTTGCGTGATGGAGGCATCCTTGTCTCCCTTTTTGTAGATCCTCTGCCGGATCAAATCGAGGCGGCCTGCAAGACAGGCGCAGAGTATATTGAAATCCATACGGGGAGTTATGCTGAAGCAAAAAGCGGGCAGGAGACAGAGGACCGGTTTGAGGCTATCCTTAAGGGAGTAAAAGCAGCAAATAAGCTCGGTCTGGGTATTAACGCCGGTCACGGCCTTGATTACTGGAATATAAAAAGGCTTCTCGCCATAAAAGAGATAGAAGAATATAATATCGGCCATTCCATCATTTCAAGGGCCCTCATTACAGGCCTTGAAAAAGCGGTAAAAGATATGGTTAATTTAATTGAACAAGGCAACAAATAAGCGTGCCATGATATTGGGAACAGGAATAGATATCGTTGAAATTGCCCGGATAAAGCGCGCTTATGATCGATGGGGAATTCGTTTTGCAGAAAGAGTGCTTACTGCCCCGGAAAGAGAAGCAATGCTTGCAAGAAAGGATGAAGCAACCTATCTGGCATCGAGATTTGCTGCAAAGGAGGCCTTTTTGAAAGCATTGGGAACAGGCTATGCTCATGGAATAAGCTGGCATGACATGGAAGTCCGTCGAAAAAAAGGAGAGAGACCGCATCTGACAATAGGGGGCAGAGCGCATGACTTAATGAAAGAGATGAATGCTGAAACCGTTCACCTCTCTTTGAGCCATGAAAAAAAATTCGCCATTGCCCAGGTTATTCTTGAAAAGCAATCCTTTACGTGAAATGTCCTCCTGAAAAGAAAATACGCATACCTTTAATATTTATTTTTATCTCTTCTAAATAATTGTTATTATATTAAGAGAGCTTCCTTTAAAATTTATCCGCCGCAAGGGGCCGGCATATGAGAGCAATTCGTGAAAAAGTATTGAAATTTCTTTCAGAGTTTGCTGACGAGGATGATAAGCTCATAGATTCTTTGAAAAACCTTGTTGATGATTGCGGAATCGATGCCTACTCTGTAATAATCCATGTATTAACCCATCTTGATTTAGATCCTGAAGAAGCCCGTCATAGCTGGAAAAATATCCTCTCTCACCGTGAAAGCCTTATTAAATCACTTGGCAGAAGCGTTAACCTGAGAACAGCCATTTGCGACTATTTCTGCTCTGTCAGCAAAACAATGAAGAGCCCCATTGTTGTTGAAATCAAGGTTTTTGAAGACAAGCTTAAATCCATTAAATACGACAGCCTTACCGGTCTCTTTAGCAGGGGGTCCTTCGACGAAACCCTCGCCCAGGAAGCGGCCCGCGCAGAGCGCTATGAAACGGATTTGTCTCTATTATTTTACGACCTCGATAATTTCAAACAAATCAATGATACTTATGGGCACTTTGCAGGTGACATGGCCCTGAAAAAGGTTGCGGAAATCATCCTGAAAGAAATCCGCGCTGCTGATTTTGCCGCCAGGTATGGAGGTGAAGAAATTGTGGTGCTCCTTCCAAAAACGGGGAAGGTAAATGCCCTTATGCTTGGAGACAGAATCCGAAAAAGAATTGAAGAGACGAAACTCAGACACAACGGCAAATCATTTAATCTCACCATAAGCGGTGGTCTTGCCTCTTACCCTATTGACGCAATAAACCTCATTGAGTTAATCCAGTTTGCCGATAAGGCATTGTATCGCGCAAAAAACTCCGGTAAAAACAAAATCGTACTCCATTCACCTGATAAACGCCGCTATGTGAGATTGCATTTTAGTACGGAATTTGTGGTACAAAAGATAGGTTTTGAGGGGCATATCGGCACTGTAGCTGTTAATTGCAAGGATATAAGCAGGGCAGGTATTCTCATCGAAAGCAAAGAGCCTTTCGAGATCGGCACAAAGCTTCAGATACAGATCCCTCTTAAAAAAGGGGATGAAAACATATTAATTTTGGGAACAGTTGTCAGGATCGAAGCTTTTGGTGATGAGCAGTACGATATCGGTGTCTCTTTTATAGAAATGAAGGAAGAACTCGATCATTTTATTTCAACCCGTCTGGAAGGGCTGACAACGACATAAACCGGCAACCACCGGATGTGAAGCTTTCCAAAGCCTATGGTCTTTTCCCTGATTATCATTCAGGTCCGCATCAACCTGCCTTTTCATAATTCTCCGGCTGTTTATGGCAATTTACGTTAAATCGAACTTCAGCCAAAGTTAACAATAAGTCCTCCACAAAGACAAAGACCGGATGCAATGCCCTTTCTTCGCAAGTTTGTATTTTCCTTCAAAAATATGATCCCAAAAATAAATACTATTAACAAATCAAGCTGACATATGGCAATAACACCGCCTAATGTGCCCAACTTTAGCGCTGTAATGAGGGCCAATGAAGAAACTATTTTTAAAATGGGAACTAAAATTAACATCCCTTTGCTTTTGACGACCTCCTTCGGAACGCCTGATGCTTTTTGGGGATAGAGAGCAAAAAACATAAGGCCCGAAAAAAAGAATCCCATAAAAGAAATATCCGACACTTCGGCTTGTGAACTCAGCATTTTTTCATTAGCTATTGCAGCCGTATTGGCAAGAACAGCGAGGATTTTCAGTATGGAGCCTTTTTTAACCAAACGGCAATTAAGGTCACAGCTGCTTAAAGAAGCAATAATTATAAGCAAAATCCCGATAAAATCTGAGGAGCTTAGGCTTTCATTGAAAATAATGATGCCGCATAGAGTAAGAACAATGAATTTAAATTTACCGATAATAGCTGACGTATTGAGATCCAGGCATTCTGATGATTTCAGGTTAGCCCAACCGGCAATCCCCCAAAAAAATCCTCCAATGGCGAAAAATAAAATGGTGTAAAGCGAAAAGGAGGAAAACTCGGGAAGTCCGAAGATGGCGGCAAGAAAAAGGCAGGCAAAGAAATCATTAAATATAATAAGCGCATAAACATCTCCCCGATCTCTCATAATAGCTCTTTGAATGGTGCCGCTCGTTACGGCGCAGAGCGTACTTAAAAGAGCAAAAAGAATCGGATAAGACATTACCGGTCTCCTTCCTTATATTTGACAAGCTAAAACAAAATCCATCACATAATCCTTACTAATTCTCAGAATAAATACTTATTTCACAAAATTATGAAATTATTGAAAATATACGTTCTTTATTCATTAATCCCGGAGCATGGGACATGCCACTTTTGTTATACATCCATCAAGCCTGTCTTTTACCGGGAAACATATGGTCCTATCTATTTGTTATAAAAGGACATTAACGAGCTGATAAGGCATGAAAAGATAAACAGCAATTGACATAAGAAACAATAGCCCTAAAAAAGCAATTCCGAAAACAATGAAAAAAATTCATTGCACTACGCTATTAGGCGCAACAATAGATCACGTTATTTCTACTTCAAAGGATATAAAGAAACAAGAAGCCTCAGCTGTACAGGAAGCTTGTTAACAACCGCATCCAGCAGGGACATAATGAAATCAGTCTTTTTTGTTTTGATAAGAAGTAAAAGAACCTTAATCTCACCCCAACTAAACAAGGCTGCGAAAAAAACCTTTAAAACTTAATAAAGTAAAAATATTCAAAAAAAATGCAAAATAAGACAATTCAAGCTAAATAATCTTTCTTTTGTGGACAGAGGAGAGTACTAAAGAAGCATCTTGCAGTTGAACTATATAGAAAATGAGATTCCCTTTATCACCAACCATATTAACTGCCGACTATAGTCCTGTGGCTAAGCATTGATCACTTAAACACTATAAATAACTATAGCAAGAAAATTAACTTTCACAAGGAAGAGGCAAAAAAAAATGGAAAATAACAATATCTGTCGTATAAAAAGCAATATACGTCGCGTCGGGACAGAAAAAAACGAAAAAGAATTGACAAGACAGACCGGCAATATCCCTTAATAAACTTAACGGGGCAAGCGCTGCCATTTCAAAAAAAGGCATTTTAAATTTTACGCTGAAGAAGGTTTTATGAATAGGCGCTGTTACGGTAGAAAGGAAATTTTATAGTAGCATTACAAAGCAAAAATGCTTTGTATTATTAAGGCAGGGGGTAGGATTTCAATGATTATAGGTCACTATGATCTGCAATCCGTCACCTCTAAACTTTCCCGCATTTTCTTGTGGGCCTGAAAAAGCAAGGGCATTTATTCGCCAATCGTCATAGGTTCGCTGCCATCCTAAAAAACTTTGACTTTTATAATTGAACCAGTCATAGGTAATGATTGTATTTACGCTATCCAGTATGTTAACGGCGTAATCAGCGGAAAAGGCCGAGATTGAATTGACGCCGGCCGTCTCGTCCCAGTCAGGCCCGGCAGCCATGAGGAAGTGCTCTCCCAACAAATGTATGCCTGTACCAAAGGTGTAGTCTGCCCCGACAGTTAAGAACTCGGACCAGAGACTTACCCCCCCATCAACCGCTGTTCTTCCTGCAACCGACTCGAACCATAAACCAACACCTATATCCCTGAAGCCGTCACAAGCAATACGGTCTTCCCTGGCGCTTTCCCTTGCGGGCCCCCTGTCGGTAAGCCACACTTTTTTCTCTATTTTTCTGTGATGGTAAGAAAAAGCCAGCTCTCCCTTTTCTACAGGGAACTGATAACGCCCTCCATACTCAGGCGTCTCTTCATCGGTTTCAATGTCTTCGAGACCTTTAACTTCATCGTTCCCATAGAGCCCCCACAACCAGATATTGGAATTGTCCACAAAATAGCGCCGCATTAGGACCCCCTTTACACCTTCGGTGAGACCGAAAGGGTCACGGGGGTCAATCCTGTCAAACCACATGAGTGAACGAAGAATCCTGGCCGGTCCGAAATTAATCTTCTGAAGCCCTCCTCTTGCCTCGAACTGTTTTGTCGACCAGCGTCCCCAGAGCCGGTAGAACTCAACGTCCGAAGTATCGTCATTGACAACAAGCCTGTCTGTGGGCGCTTCAAAACCGGCATTGACAGAGGCCATGAAGTCGAGCTTGCTATTATGAAAAAGTGACGGCGAAAGTGTCACTTCCGGGATGTAACGCATACCGAGGAGATAATCGTCGGGCACATTATCTCTCCAGGTAAGCCAGCCCGAAAGTTCACCTCTTATCTCAAAGGATTGAGCGGTACCGGCATAAGGGAGAGAAAGCATGACCGTTATGATAAATAGAAAAATCTTCATTTTTTCATTCAATGAAATCCCCTTGGACAGGTTAAGGGAACCCTTTAACCCGGAAAGGGCAGCCGGACATGAATTTATAGTGTTCTCTGTCGGTTTTCCGGTGTTTTCAAATAACCTCAGTTCACCCATAGCTTAAGCGGGCATTTTTAAAAAGTGTTGAGGAATCATGAGCTTGTGCCGGAAACCATGATCCAACTGCTGTTTTTAGGTTTAAAGCAAAAAAAGACCGTTAAAACTATTATGGCAGAGTATAAGGGCAAATCAAGGAAGCTTGTCCCCGCAGGCAAAGAAGCCTTAAAAAGGAAAGCCCGGCTTAGCCGGGCAGTTAAGATTATAATAGACAGGTATACAATAAAAACAGGCCAGGAGTCTGTCTGACTCAGGAAATTGTAGCGAAAAAAAGCCCTTTTGAGTCCGTTTTTTTGATTAAATGAGGCGAATATTGAACATATTTAATGAATTTAACCGGATAATCCGGCCAGGAGGCTTTTTCACGGTAGATTTGCCCTAAGTTCGACAGGCTCCTAGTCTGACAAACCGCCCTTAACAATATTTACAAGGGCATCACAACAGCCATGCACCTCCATAGAGAGGTCGTCAAAATTCGGTCCGTAGCAGACAAACCTGGGTGCTTCATCATGATGGGGACAACGAAGGCCTCCCACCTTGCCCGATACGGATTCAACGATTTTTTCGATCTTTGTTTTCATCTCCGGATCAGTGACTTCTCTGGGGTCCACCTCTTTTCCGTCAATTTCAAATGCAAATGCCACTTCGAGCTTGCTCATTTAATTCTCCTGACTTATCTTTGGTGTCCACATTAAACTACATCAGGCCTATTTTATCAAGCCTCTTGGGACATAAGAAGCCTTTCAACCCTTTATGAGGCCAAGAGGCCTTAACCTGACCACTTTTTTTGCAATACCTGCATTTTCTACAACATCGATAACATCCGATATATCTTTATAGGCCTCAGGCATCTCTTCTGCCAGCGTGCTTCTGCCGTGGGCCCTGACAATAATTCCCTTGTCTTCCATCTCCCGGTAAATAGCCCGCCCCTTCGCTTTCTTTACGGCGGCATGCCGGCTCAAGAGCCTCCCTGCGCCATGACAGCAGCTGCCGAAGGTTTCTTCCATGGCTCTCTCAGTTCCTGCCATAACATAGGAGCTTCTCCCCATATCACCGGGAATCAGGATGGGCTGACCGACACTCCTGTAAGCGTGCGGCACTTCGTCATGGCCCGCCGGGAAGGCACGCGTAGCGCCCTTCCTGTGAACACAGAGTGTACGCTTTACACCATCGACGAGATGCTCTTCCTTTTTTGCAATATTGTGGGCAACGTCGTAGACAAGTCTCATCTGCAGGTCTCTTGGAGCCATACCGAGATAGCCTTCAAAAACTTCTCTTGAAAGATGCATGAGCGCCTGACGGTTGGCCCAGGCATAGTTTGCAGCACAGGCCATTGCCGAAAAATACGCCTCCCCCTCAGAGGAATTGAGATAGGCACAGGCAAGCTGCCTGTCGGGAAGGTCGAGAGAGAGGCTTTTTACATGGCGTGTCAGTTTGTAGAGAAAATCATCACAAACCTGGTAGCCGAACCCTCTCGAACCGGAATGGATAAGGACGGTAACCTGCCCTTCATGCAGGCCGAAGGCCGTTGCCATGGAGGAATCGAAAACCCTGTCGACAAGGCCCACTTCGAGAAAGTGGTTGCCCGATCCCAAAGTTCCCAACTGGTCCCTCCCTCTTTCATAGGCCCTTTCACTCACTGCCGAGGGATCAGCCCCGGCAAGCATGCCGCCCTCTTCAGTATGCTCTATATCCTCAGCGGCGCCAAGACCGTTTTTTACGGCCCATTTCGCTCCTTCGAGACAGACCTTTTTTTCATCTGCCACTGAAAGCCTGATCTTTCCCCTCGATCCAACACCCGTCGGTATCTGGTTGAAAAGGGCATCGACAAGACCGCCCATGTGCCCTTTCACATCATTGACCTGCAAGGCTGTGGAAACGAGCCTGCAACCGCAGTTTATGTCATAACCGACACCGCCGGGAGAGATAATACCCTCCTCCGCATCGAAGGCTGCCACGCCGCCGATGGGAAAACCATAGCCCCAGTGCATGTCAGGCATGGCGAGAGAGTATTTTACAATGCCCGGCAGATGGGCCACGTTTGCCACCTGTTTTGGTGATTGATCGAGACTGATATGACGGAGCATCTTTTCACTGCTGTAAATCATGCCCGGCACCCGCATTCCACCGGTACGGGGGATAAGCCACCGGTAATCATCGAGCTTTTCCAGCCTTATCTCCTGCCCCCCGCCGGGGGAACTCTTTTGTCTATTCCCGGAAGTCCTCTCGGAAACAAAGGACCCCTTTTTTTTCTTCTTCATAAATCAAATACCACCCTGGCCATCCACTGGCCATCCTTTTCTTCGATCGCTACATCATGGTAGGTAACAGCCTTGATTTCTTTCTTTATGACATGCCTTTTTTCATCAAAAAACTCCCCCTTTGCATAGCCCTCAATGGAGGTCGCTTCCATACGGGTGATAACAAATTTTTTTAGGAGCATCCCCTTCACCTGATGAAAATAAAGAAGCTCCCTAAGCCAGTTGACGAGGAGGTCCTCTCCATCGATGCCTTCGGCGCTCACGCTGACCTTCTCTACGGCCTTTACCTTTTCAAGATCGGTGATAACATCAAAAAGCCCCGTGGCAGCAGATAAAAAGAGTTCTTCCCCGCTGCCACCGAAAAATTCCATGCCCAGGTCGGCCGTGTGGTCAAATAAATTGTAGCGCATTATTTATAAATTTAGCAGAATAGAGAGGCAAGAACAAAAAAGAGCGAAGATATTATGCCCGATTAACCTTTAAACTGGTCGATAAGGGCAAAAACCCTTTTAATCTCTTCTTCACTGTTGTAAAAGTGAGGTGAAAACCTGATGCCTCCACCTCTCGGCGCGGCAAAGACATCATTTCTACCGAGGTATTCAAAGAGGCCGGCATCTTTTTCACTGCTGCCGGCGCTGAAAATGAGTATGCCCGATTTTTCACTGCACCCTCTCGGGCTTAAAATTTTATACGCCCTTTCTTCAAGGCCTTCTGCCAGGCGATCGGTAAGGAACAATATCCTTTTACCGATTTCCTTCACTCCCATGCCAAGAAGCAACTCCAGGGAGGCGCCGAGGGCGTATGTACCTAGCAGGTTCGGGCTCCCTTCCTCATACTTCCTGGCGTCTTTTCTGATTTTATCAAAATGATAAGGGAGATAATTGGATGGATCATCAACACTATGCCACCCGACAAAGTGAGGATGCAGATTATCGATGACCCTTTGGGAGACATAAAAGATTCCGATTCCTTCGGGAGCAAGGAGCCACTTATGACCGTCCGCCGCAAGGAAATCGATATTGCAGGCCTTAACGTCAATCTCAAAAATGCCGAGTCCCTGAATGGCATCGACACAAAAGTAGATATCATGCTTTTTGCATAGTTGACCGAGCGCCTCGATGTCATTCATAAATCCTGTGGCAAACTCAACCCAACTTGCCGATATCAGCCTCGTTCTTTCATCGATAAGCGCCTCAAAATCCTCCGGGTACAAACGCCTGTCTCTCTCTTTTACAATACGGACCTCGACGCCGCGATCTTTAAGATTAAACCAGGGATAGGCATTGGCCGGAAACTCCCCTTCCGGGATAATCACATTGTCTCCGTCTCTCCACTTGAGTCCCTGGGCAACCATGGAGATACCGGTGGAAGTATTTTTCACAAGGGCAATCTCGGAAGGCCTGCCGCCAAGGAGTTTTGCAGCAAGGGATCTCGTATTTTCCTGATACTTTATCCAGTCCATATAATTTAGACAGCCATTGCTTGTGTAATCGCTCAAAAATTCCCTCACCTTTTCCGAAGTCGACAGGGGGAGCGGCGCTACGGCGGCATGATTAAAGTAGATGAGTTTATCTGTAACGGGAAAGTTTTCTCTTATCTTTTCAATATCCATTTTTACCTGCCTGCTCTTTTAATTTATGGAGAAAAAACTTTAACATGTCAGTCTGAAAAAAACAAATTCAAATCCTTTTTATAAGTTCATTTATCCAGTTTCAACTTGTTAATAGCCTTTAAGATAGTGTAAAGTATAACATTACAAATTATCAGGAGGAAAAACAAATGAGCATGTTTCTCGGGCCGATTCATCAGTGGCTCTACAACAAAATCCAGATTGGAGCCGGAAGGGCGACAGCAATTGAGGAAGCATTTAAAACAGTATTCAGCGCAGAGGCAGAGCAAATTATTGCGGAAGTCGATGATAAATACCCTGCTTTTCCTATCGGCATCGACCTGGAGGACATTATTGGTGATGCGCCGATCCACGGTTTTCTCTCCGGCCTTATAAGAATGGTTGAAAGCAGGGAAGGGGCTCTTATAGGCGCTTTTGCAGGCAAATTTGGTGAAAAAGCCAAAGCGACTGCCATCGCTGCCTCTGAGGATTACGGAAAAAGAACAGGCGAAGGGGCCAGGGATGCTATTGCAGCCGGCAATAAGGAATCCCTGTTCAAGGCGCTCTATGATCGTCAGCTGGACGGCATGCCCTGTGATCAGGGAGCCAGCCCCACCTTTCAAGAGGGGAAGATCACCATAAGACAAAGCGACTGCCTGCACAGCGTTAACTGGCAGGAAGCAGGGGCGCCTCTTGATGTTATGTGTCAGGTAACAGGCGCCTGGATTAAAGGTTTCCTCAAAGGTGCTGCACCTTCCATGAATTTCAATATGGAGGCATCGATCATCGCCGGCGCCGGTGAATGCCAATACGTTATAAACAATTAAAGGAACCTCTAGTATTACCTCTTAGAAGCCCCCTTTTAGCGGGGCTTTCCATCTCATCAACAAGCCCGCAAAAATAAACCATTTGACAGAAGGGGCTTAATCTCATAGAATGTGGATGCGTTTAAGAATCCCATCTCTGAGAAACCTGAACATAAGCCCTTGTCTGAATAGGCAGGGGATAAATAATTCCCATCTGAAGAAATAAATAATGACAGTCGGAAGCTTTTGAGAGCATTGACCGTTAAGGGAGTAAGCAAACTCAACCTGAGGAATGATGCAACGACAGGGGGTTGCTATTTCCGGCACCAGGAGATCGTCTTTTGACTTGATTAATAATAGTTGATATACTTTTATAATGAATTATTTTGGAGGGAGGCATGCTGAAAACATTTAACACAGGGGATATAGCAGTTTATCCGGCTCACGGCGTGGGGGTAATTGAAAATGTAGAAAAAAAGAACATCCTGGGAAAAGAGCAATCATTCCTGATTATGAGGATCTTTGACAATGATATGACCATCATGGTGCCCACAGAGAATATTGGCAAGGTAGGCATCAGGGAACTGATTAACAAAGACCAGATCACCCAGGTCTTCGACATTCTCAGGGAAAAGAGCCCCCAACTGGATGGAAAAACCTGGAACAAGCGCTTCAGGGAATATTCAGAAAAGATCAAGGTAGGCCAGCCAAACGACATTGCAGAAGTAATGAGAGACCTGATGAACCTGAAAAATGAAAAGGGCCTTTCATTCGGCGAAAGAAAGATGCTGGACAATGTAAAGCATCTCCTTTCCCAGGAAATAGCACTGGCCACCAATGACCAGGTTGATACCGTTTTAAATAACATAACAAAGGTCTTCGACAACTAACTCAGATAATCATATCTTTAATCTAAAGCCCGGGAAAACCCTGGGCTTTTTCTTTGATCTTATGCCACATGTAACAGCCGTCATACCTGCCGCAGGCTCGGGAAAAAGAATGGGAGGAAATAAGAGCAAGCAGTACCTTGAAATTGCCTCCAGGCCGATTATTGCTCATACCCTGCAAGTCTTTCAGGAAGCCTCTTTTGTGGATGACATTATTCTTGTTTCCCCTGCCGCAGAAATTCCTTTCTCACGTGAGCTTGTCAGCAACTACGGTATTAGCAAGGTAGTCAGCATCGCCGAAGGCGGAGCAGAGCGGCAAGACTCCATAAAAAAGGGCCTTGAAACCATCGAATCATCAACAGATATTGTCATCGTCCACGACGGCGTCCGTCCCTTTATTAAAAGTGATATATTGAAAGCGTCTGTTAATGTTGCCCTGGAATATGGCGCGGCGCTTGTTGCCGTCCCCGTAAAAGATACGGTTAAAAAAGTTAATGGCGGCTCCGTCATTGAAACGGTTCCCAGAAATAAGCTCTGGCTGGCCCAGACCCCCCAAACTTTCAGCTACGACCTTATCATGGCGGCTTATAAAAACGCCTTTCTTAAAGGAATTATAGGAACTGACGATGCATCTCTCGTGGAAATTCTGGGCAAAGAAGTGAGAATAGTCATGGGCTCCTACGATAATATCAAGATCACCACACCGGAAGACCTTCTCTTTGCAGAAGCCATCTTAAAGGAGAAACAATTATGAGAGCAGGAATCGGCTATGATGTTCACAAGCTTATTGAGGGAAGAGACCTTATTCTAGGCGGCGTAAAGATACCCTTTAAAATGGGCCTCCTCGGCCACTCGGATGCCGATGTTCTCCTCCATGCCATATGCGACGCGCTGCTTGGTGCTGCCGGCGAAGGAGACCTGGGCAGGCACTTTCCCGACAACGATCCTAAATACAAGGGCATTTCCAGCATCAAGTTGCTGGAAGAAGTAAAAATGCTTCTTAAGAGCAAAGGTTACAGCCTCGGCAATCTCGACGCATCCATCATCTGCCAGAAACCGAAGCTAAGCCCCCATATCCGTCGGATGGTGGAAAATATCGCATTGGCGCTTGAATCAGAACCAGACAGAATCAACGTGAAGGCGACAACGACGGAAGAACTCGGCTTTGCCGGGCGAGGCGAAGGAATTGCTGCTTACTGCGTTGTCATAATTGAAAAGAATTAAAGGCGTATTTGACACGGATTTACACAGATTATCTATGATTAAAACCCCTGTTTTCCCCTTGAAGATCTCTCACATGCCTTCGAAATGAAATTTTTAACCGGACATTACTGACTGTAAATTACCGTTCATCAATGGTCATCAGTGTTTAAAGAGAAGCTTTTCTCAAAATAATTGGCGGGCGATGGGGGATTCGAACCCTCGACCTCAGGCTCCGGAGGCCTGCGCTCTATCCAGCTGAGCTAATCGCCCTTGTTTTATATAAACCAGAGACTAAAGATACAAAAAGAGACGGAAAAAGTCCAGTCATAAGGTAAAGTTTAACGTGACCGGTCCTTTAATTCCCGCTCCATATCCTTTCCCATGGCTTTTTTCTTGAGCGTTTCCCGCTTGTCGTGAAGCTTTTTCCCCTTTACCAGGGCTATTTCCACTTTCACCCTTCCTCTGCTGAAATACAGCTTTAAGGGAACAATGGAAAGTCCGCGCTCTTTTGTTTTTCCGAGAAGCCGCTGCAATTCCTTTTTGTTGAGAAGAAGCTTTCTTGTCCTTGTGGGGTCATGATTGTCTCTCGAAGCATGACTGTAATGGGAAATATGGGCATTGAGGAGGAAAAGCTCTTCACCCTGAAAAACGGCATAACTGTCCACAAGCTGGGCCTTCCCGGCGCGAAGCGACTTGACTTCCGTACCGACAAGAACAAGGCCGGCCTCGAAAGTCTCTTCCACAAAATAGTCATGAAATGCCTTTTTGTTCTGGCAGATAATCTTAATTGACATGGCGCTAGCAACCAATTATACGGATGACCTGAGGCTGGTATTCTTTCTTCTTTTCCAGGCTCTTGTTCCAGAGCCTGATCAGGAGAAATGACAAAACGAGACAGGCAATACCGACAGCGCCTGCAACGAGGTCGGGGTCTGAAGCGGGCATATTATTCCGGGCATAATTATCACCGAGAAGGCCACCTGCGATCATGACGATGAGAGGCAAAACGTATACAAGAAAAGAAGATTTTAATAAGACGATGCTGTCTATGGCGACTTTCACCCTGTCACCCACTTGTGCGCCCACACTGTTGATGGCTCTCATTTCCATCAGCCTCCCTCCGGAATCACTCATGGTGTGGCATGACGATTTAGCGCTGCAGCCGTCACAGGAGCTCCCTCTTTCCGTGTGGATGATTGCATAACCACCTTCCAGCTTGACAACTTTTCCTTCTTCTTCAAGCATATAAACTGTTTCCTTTATTCATTCTTCTAAAAAAACCATTTTAAATCAGTATAGTATAAATTCTCAAGCCTTCCATATTCGCCCTTTCTGTTTCCGCCAAAGGTTTGTACTCCAAGGCTTAGATCAATATTCTCAAAAAGGGATGAAACGATCCGGGGAGTAAAGAAAAAGCTCCTGTCGTCAAGATTAACAATAAAAAAATTGTTCCACTTTGTAAGTGGGGTCAAATCATAGCTTGCCTGAAGGCCTGCATAGTCCTCTCCGGAATAATCAATTCCCATCCATGGCGCGCTCCAGCCTCCATTGTGGAAATACTCTAACATAATATAGAGTGAACTTTCAAAGTTATAGTTCCCTGACAGAAGAAGGTTTACCTTCTGATCTCCCCGGTAATCTTCTATGGAAACAAGTTCTCCGTAGACCCCTCCGTCACCTATGTAGCCGGCAAAGTCAATTCCTGCAAAGGTCCTCTCCATATGCCTGCCTGCTGAAAAAGCAAGGTCATAGCTCCCTGCCTGACGAACAAGACGTAGGGCGACAGACTCAGGCGCCTCCCTCTGCGGCAGATAAAGGAGAGAATAAGAAGCTACCCTGCCACTGCTAAGGGTCAGCAGCGCGCCATCGACGCCTTTCCTGTCTTCTCTCTCTACAGCGGTAGAGGCTATAGGGTTGAACATGTCCAGGGGGCTCCAGAACCAGCCCTTCCCCCAGGATACCCTCTGTCTGCCAAGTTTCAGATCAAGGTTTTTATAACGGAGTGTTGCATAAGCCCTGTGTATGGAATGATTCCATCTCAACTTATCTTCTTTTTTTATGTTATGATCCAGTATCCAGCGGGTGCTTTCGGGCATGGCTGCCGAAAACGCTTCATAGGCCATAAATTCACGGCTGGTGAGATAATCACCAAAAATCACATTATTGTCATATTGGATATTATAGGAGAAGGATTCCCAGGGCCCGCCTTTAGCTTCGATTCTCAACCTGTTATTGTCTAAATAGTATTCTTTATTTTCAAGGCGCGTTTTTGAATAAACAAGAAAGTTCCTGTAATGGCCTGAAAAAGACAGCGAAAATGCCTCCGGAGAATAAGAGCAAATGACGAATATAAGTAATAAATAGAGGAATTTAGCTTTCATTACTTTCAAAAATTCGAATTACTTGCAAAATTTGGCAAAACCAAATAATTCCAAAGGTAATTTTAAAAAAAACAGGCCCCGGGCGATCAGATACCTTCCTGACGGTCTGGAGCCTTAAAGACTTTAAGCTTCAGCTGTTTACTTGCACTTACCGTCCATCATCAACAACCTTGCCATCCTGAAGTTTAATCACTCTCCGGGATTTATCCATGACCATCTTTTCATGAGTCGATAAGAGAAAGGTAATTCCATGTTCCTCATTAAGACCAAGCATCATCTCCATCAATGCCTCCCCCGTTTCCGAGTCGAGGTTTGCCGTCGGTTCATCGGCAAGGATGATATCGGGCCTGGACACGACGGCCCGCGCAACGGCAACGCGCTGCTGCTGGCCACCTGAGAGTTCACCGGGCCTGTTATTTTCTTTTCCCTCAAGCCCCACTTCTCTTAACACCTCCAGACTCCGCTCTCTTCGTTCTTTTTTAGAAATACCTTGCAAAAGCATGACATATTCCACATTTTCAAGCGCCGACAGAACGGGGATGAGGTTAAATTCCTGGAAGATAAAACCGATATGCCTTAACCTAAGGTCGGAAAGTTCCCCCTTTTTCATACCCGTAATTTTCATATCGCCAATAAAAGCATCACCGGAACTTGGGCTGTCAAGACCTCCAATAAGATTGAGCAGTGTCGTCTTCCCCGAACCGGAAGGGCCCACAAGCGAGGTAAACTCTCCCTCTTTAACTGAAATGGAGACATCCTTAAGCGCCACCGTTTCCACCATGCCGCTCAGGTAAATTTTACTTAACTTTTCTGTTCTAACCAGTTGCATAATAGCATCACTTTCTGTGGCCAAATGATTAAACATACCTGATCGCCGTCACCGGTTCAAGCCTGCTCGCCCTCACTGCCGGAATAAAGGCCCCGAAAAATGAGGTAATCATAATGGACAGCGCTGAATATAAAATATCGATAAACGCAATGTCAAAATAGATGGTAGCGCCGATACCGAACATTTCCAGCCCTTCAGAAAACATGGTAAGACTGAGGCCTTTCACGGAAAAATAGAATATAAAGGGACAGGAGACTAAAAACCCCGCCGCAAGACCGACCAGCCCGAGGAAAAAGGTCTCCATCATTATCATGGAAAAGATGAAAAAAGGCCTTGTCCCCATGGCTTTGACAATACCCAGTTCATGCATCCTCTCATAAACAGCAATATTTTGCGTATTGATAATGCCAATGGAAAGGATAATAAAAATGGCCGCAAAAAAGATCATGTTCCATCGTTTGCTGATACGCACCATTTCCGCAATGAGCGGTTCCAGTTCAGCCCAGGTAAGGGCATCTATCCGGTGTTGAGGAAAGGTCTCTTCAATTTCCTTTTCCAGCGTTATCATTCCTTCGCCGATATCGGTTCTCACAGCAATGCCGGTAATCCCCCGTTCCATTTCCAGCAGTTTTCTCGCCTTGCCGATGGGGAGGTAGACCATATATTTGTCAAAATCCGATGAAATGGTTTTATAAATGCCCACAACCCTGTAGGCATCGGAAGCAAGTTCATTATTAACAGTCTGCACCGTAAGCACGACCTTGCTCCCAAGGTCAACCTTGAGCTTATGAGCCATTTTTTGGCCAATGAGAATTTCATGCTCACCGGCAGTTTGGAGATAGCGTCCTGAAATAAGGGACCGCTTTACCAGGGTAATATTACCCTCCCGGCCGGCATCGATACCAATAATTCTTACGCCCGACGATGAGTAACCGCTCGATATGAGCCCCCTCCCCTCAATTCTCGGCGCATAATTCCTCACCTTCTCCGACTTACCGAGAAAGGTCAGAATCTCCTCAAAATGGGGAATATTCTTTTTAGGGTCTTTATCATCATAAAATCCTTTTTTGTAGATCTCCATCTCCCCCATATGAAAATCGACGGAATTCCTCACCATCTGCCGTAATATGCCGTTAATATAGGAAAGGGTGATGAGTAGCGCAAAGATACAGACGACAATAGCCGAAATAAGAATGGAAGAACGCCTCGGATTTCGCCAGAGGTTGCGCCATGATATACGGATGAGAAGTCCCATTTAATTCCTTGAGTGAAAGTTCACTCTAAAAGATTACCACAGCTTTTTTATGATTAACACAGATATTCTGGAAAAGAAGATAAGCTTCCTTGTCAAGGGAGGGTTGGAGGGTTGATATTTCAGAGGCTGCTACCCAAAACGTATAAACGCTTCGACAGGCTCAGCACGACAGGATTGTTGTATCTCTGATAGAAAAAAGCCGGTCACTCCGAGCCTGCCGGAGGACCTCTCTCATTTAAGGTTTGGGCACAACCATCACCGAAACAGAGCTACTTCTTCCCTCTGGAAAGAATCTCCACCCCCACAGCAGCCTTTCCAACCTCCTTCACCTCTACCTTATCCCCCACCTTCAGGTCTTTCGGTATTTCCGCCGTTTCAGGGATAAAATAGATTTTCTTCGTTCCTTCATGGTGGAGCACTTCCAGCTTTTTCCCCCCTTCATAGGCCAATACCTTACCTGTCGTATAGCCCGTAATATATTGCGCGCTCTCTGCCTGAATTGCAGTTGAAAAAGAAAAGGCGAATACGAGGGTAATAATAAAAAGTTTAATTCCTTTCATGTTTATCTCCTTTAAAAAATGAAATCCCCGATGAGAACCCATCAAGGCTACTTATATTAATATTTTTTTACCGGAAAGTGAAGTCTCTCTTTGAAAAGGGGGATTTTTATAAATACTAGCCGATCTTCTTCACAAACTCTGATTTCAACTTCATAGCGCCCATGCCGTCAATCTTGCAATCAATATCATGATCACCATCAACAAGGCGGATATTCCTGACCTTGGTACCCACCTTGACTACTGATGATGAACCTTTGATTTTGAGGTCTTTAATGACAGTAATCGTATCACCGTCATTAAGCACATTTCCGTTGGCGTCTTTAATGACACGGTCTTTATCGGTATTTTCCGGAGCGTCATCTTTTGCCCACTCGTGGGCACATTCGGGACAAACATACATAGCGCCGTCTTGGTAGGTATATTCCGAACCACATTCCGGGCAGTTGGGTGAATCACTCATGTTTATTTATCTCCTGATTATATTTGGCTGACAATAAAAGAGGGGCGTAAGGTCCCTGAATGCAGTTCAGCTAATTTAAGGTTTAACATGCCTCTTTGTCAAATTTAAGTTAATGTGAGGTTGGAATCCGGCGTTTAGGAGAAAAGGAGACCATTAACTTTGGGTTAAATATTACGATTTTTTTCTGTATGTGATTAAAAGCTTGAATTACAATCCTGTAGCCTGGATGAAGCAATGCGAAATCGGCGACTCCCATTTCTCCTTAATTTTAACCTCTCTGAGATTCCTTTTTTATCACCCAACGTATAATGAGCCAGATTGCCAGAACGATTATTATTAAGAAAGGTAAAAGCCATAACCAGCTTGACCACCCCCATTGAGAGTCGGGCTCTTCCAGAATTATGCGCACAGAAATTTGAAACAGTAACTCAAAAAGAAAGTCAATAAGTTGGATAATACCATCACCTGTAGATACGCCTATCATTGACGGTTATTATTGCAAGCTCTTTGGAAAGAATAAAGAGGAAAAAAACCTGGAACAATCTTTCAGTACTAAAAAGAGTCCTTTAAGAACTAAAAGAGGGGCTTTTTCAAAGCATTTCCCTTTAATATGAGCCCCTTGACTTGGTCCGACCCGAAGAAGGAAGAAGGGGGAGCTTAAGTGCATTGTGAGGTGATAACTTCTCATGACTTTCTACACTCTGCGCTATCTTTATAAATCAAACTTGTAAGCCACAATAACTGACGGCAACTCTATTTTAAAATCAATGCCGTCAATTGTGGCGCCAGGAGTATATTCTTTAGCCTGGATGACCCAGTTTTTATAGGTATACTCCATTATTATGCCAAATGATATATCATGATCTTTACCATCAATGGATCTGGCAGGTAATCCCGGCCCCTCATCCATCTTCACAAGGCCATCTGCTGTTATATACCCTATGCCAAGTCCCGCACCCATTTTCAATGACCAATCGTTAGGATTCCCTTTGAATAAACTATAAAAAAGAGTGGGTGTTAAGTACAAATAATACCCCTCAAGTTTTGTGTGAACTACTTCTGATCCTGATGTCACATTCCTGTCGACAGCGTATGAATCTATGCCTAATTCGATAAAATAACCAAATGAACTGTTTGCAAAATAGTTATCCATTGATTTTACAGCCAATACAAGCCCCTGGTCTGTATCGCCGGTCATATCCACCACCTCATACCCTGTTGACCGTTCTTTCCCTTTAAGGTGCACCCATTTCGTTGAGACTCCGATAAAAGTCTGTGCTGCATATGTGCAGTTTGCCTGTAAAGAAAATACTATGCCCACAATTAGGGGTAAGCGCCTAATAGCAAGAGGGGAAACTGTTCTCATTAAAGCAGATATCACAGCCATATACGTAAATTTTAAATTGTGCTTTCAGATCAATTATTCCATTGTCCGCATCGAGCTGATAGAAGTCCAGCATATTGTTTAAATTAATGATTGCTAATGGCCTCCGCTGCACCCTGCCGGATGTCCCTTTAGGGATTAATTGCAAGCCCAATCGGTTGGGCGCCTACGCTAATTGTATTAACGACAGTGTTACTGGAGGTATCAATCACCGATACGGTGTTACTGCCTTCATTACTTACATATGCCATATCAGTACCGGGATCAATAATAATAAAGAAGGGATTTGTTCCCACTGTTAACGTATCTGTCACAGTCCCGGTGCTTATGTCGATGACTGAAACTGTTCCGTCACCCTCGTTGGTTACATAGGCCTTCGTACGCGATGAATTAAGAGCCACCCACTGAGGAGCGGTTCCAACGGTTATCGTATCCCCAATGGACCCTGCAACCACATCAATGACTGAAAGGGTATCGCCATCGACTTGAGTGGTATAGACAATATTTGCCGTCGAATCGACGGCAAGCCCGTGAGGGCTATCAGCCACAGCAATGGTGTTGAGGACGGAATTATCAGACAAATCGATAAGCTTCAGGCCCTCAGTAAAATCTGTTACATAGGCTTGACCTGCTGTGGAATTGATGCGGATGTCCTGCACATTGGTGCCAATTGTGACGTCCGCCGTCTCTGTATTGCTTGATGCATCTATGACGTGCATGTTGGTTCCCGGTGAATCCAGAAAATACACCTTTTCATTGGCCGCATCAACGTCGCCCCCTCCGATGGTCGTCGAAAGGGTTATGGATGTCTCAACCGTTCGTGTAATCGTGTTGATAACATGGATTCTGCTTTCACCAAGATCACCGACATATGCCCTGTTAAGTGAAGGAATAATGCTTATATGCCCCGGATTTGTTCCGACATTTATCGTATCGATAACAGAACCACTTTCAGTATCAATAACCGAAATAGAACCATCTCCCATGTTGGTCACGTAAAGCTCAGGACCATCCGACAAAAGGGTGTCATCACGACATGCAATTAAAAATGCTAAAAGCAACACAGTAGATATTAACATTCCCGTAAATGTCAGACTACTTTTCATTATGATTTCCTATTTTCGCAATGTATTATTTGTAATGGATGACATGAATAATCCCACCTGTTTCTTTAGCAATAATCGCTTTAGCTGTACCGCCCTTCCAACCTTTTTTCTCATACTCCCTGGGACTCTTTGTAACAATTTCCTATTTCAACTGTACAGTAACACTTTGATCCCTACCTTCAAGCAGGAGGTCAGTATCATACTTCAAATCCTTTAGTACAAGCTTCATTTGCTGGTCATTTCTACTATAATTAATCAAATCAAATCAAAGCCTGCCAGCTCATCTGCAAGAACCTTCTTCAACGTTATCTCATCAGGCCACTCTCCCGTCATTGAATAATGTTTTATCAATTTGAAGCGTATGGGGGTTGCTCGGCTAAGGCTACTTGCTTTCACAACAGTTGCCAAAGCTGTCAGGCTTATAGATAGCTGGTCAAGGCGCCTGTTTATTTCAAGCACACGTGTCGGGTTGTTACTGTTATCCGCGAGAATCTGCCTGTAGAGATGGCTAACCTGTTTCATTTTATCCCTTATGCTCAATGGGTCTCCCATATTGTTCTTATAGAGAAGGTTGTCAGCTTCAAAAAGGGGAAGCCCATACCTTAATTCATCAGTCGCCATATTGTGCCACTGTTGCTCTGCCTTTGAACTCTCTTTAACGACAATTTCAAAGAGAACACGAGATTCACGGTATTGCTCCTTGCGCTTTAATTGCTGTGCTTCATTAAATATTGAAAGAATTTCCGAATTTGGCTTTGGGCTCTTTTGCTCTCTTTGCCGATTGTCCCCATTCAGCATAGCTATTTTCGTATTTAGACGTTTAGCTGCTTCGGTACCAACATGTTCAAAGGCATCATAAATACCCTGATAGTCCATGCCATGGAGATCTACCGAGACCGTTGAGACATAGGTAACACCATTTTTCATTTGCAAGGTGACCGTCAGTTTCACAACCTCTGCCGTACCGATAAGTGCAATATTAAATTTCAAGCCTCCATCCAGTTGAGAGAGCTTACCTTCCTTATCTTCAATAATTTTGAATTGTCCATTTTCAGTAAATTCAGACAGGGCCCTATCAATAACGGCAGACTTCATCTCTTTTTCCGAGAGTGGATACCCGTTCCCGCTGCTAATAGTGGTTTCACTGGTAATCACATATGGCTTTGCAGAAGCCGAAATTGAACTCAAAAAAAGAATTAAAAAAATGATACTAATACGCATGCTGTTTCCTTTTTATCATCTTGTAAGCATCTTCTCTATAACAACAATTTGTATGATATCAAAAAATGAAGTGAACGCACAATTAGGGCTATTATTTTATGCAAAGCCTTTCTATATCACAAAGCTCTTGTTTTTGTCGCGACATATATTGCTCATTTTTACTTTTTCTCAAGACAAAAGATTGGCCCTGTAGAATGGGTCAAATCAGCTACATGTTCTATGCAATCTAAAAAGTCGCTGTCCGTTCGCAGTAACAACTGCTTATCTAGCGGGTTAAAGTCCCGTCCAAGGAATTATCCGTACGCCTTGGTAGCTCAAGGGAGCGGCGTCTGAGTAATCAGGGGTCGTAAGTTCCCAATTGGCAAAGTTGCAGGCCGCAACGAAAGTGAACCTACATGTAGCCTCGTTAGACTATATTGGAGATGCCGACTCTGTGGACAGAAGGGGAAGGCCGTTGCACACAGACTTAGACAACGGGAGCGGTCTGTGAAATCTCCCGGGGTAGCAGGGGTGGCATGTAACAGAAGATAAACAGTCCAGTGCTGGAGACCCGGTGCAGTGATGCTGGAGGTGCATCAACCTATTCGTATAAGGAGACGAAATCGCATGGGTCTGCATGGGGAGTCGGAGGGGTTCATAGTACCGCTTAGAGGCAAGGGACAACATAACCCTGCCTGAGGGAAGGAACCCCGCTTTGTTCACGCAACTAAAGAGTGGAGGGAGAGGGGATTGCAGATATGCTAACAACCCCTGAAAGAATCAGGACACTACAGAGGAAGCTGTACCGTAAGGCCAAGCAGGAACCAGCCTTTCGTTTCTACGCTTTGTATGACAAGGTTTGTCGTGCGGACATCCTCAGTCACGCCTATAACCTTGTTCGTTCCAAAAGAGGGAGTGCCGGCGTTGACGGTATAACCTTTGAGGATATCGAGGCAGACGAAGGTTTATCCGCCTATCTGGCGGAGCTGGAAGAGGCGCTTAAGAGTAAGACTTATAAACCTGGCCCTGTAAAACGTGTGATGATACCAAAGGACGATGGCAGTGAACGCCCCCTGGGTATCCCAAATATACGTGACAGGGTAGTCCAGATGGCTGTAAAAATGGTCATCGAACCGATCTTTGAAACTGATTTTTGTGGGAGTTCATACGGTTTCCGGCCGAAGAAGTCGGCTCATGATGCAATTGATGATATAGCATATACTCTGAATAAAGGGTACACAAAGGTCATTGATGCCGACTTGTCGAAATATTTCGATACAATTCCCCATGACAAGTTGCTGATAGTGGTGGCTGAGCGTATATCAGATGGAGAAATACTTCGTCTGATAAAGATGTGGCTAAAGGCCCCTGTTGCGGAGGAGGGTAGAGATGGCAAAATTCGATATGTTGGTGGCGGCAAAAGGAGCCGGAAAGGGACCCCGCAAGGTGGTGTCATCTCTCCGCTGTTGTCCAACTTGTACCTGCATCTTCTGGACAGGACATGGGAACGACAGCACGTGGAGAAGAGGTTGGGCGCCCGACTGGTTCGTTATGCCGATGACCTTGTTGTATTATGCAAAGATGGGACACAAAGGCCGCTTGAAGTGGTAATCCGGATATTGGAACGCTTGGAGCTTACTCTGAACGAAAACAAGACGGGTGTAGTGGATACTCATCAGGAAAGTTTTGACTTTCTGGGTTTCGAAATGCGTATGAGAAAGAGTTGGCGGACGGGCAATATCTATCCCCATGTTCAACCCTCAAAGAAGTCTCTGAAGAAGGCAAAAGATCGTATAACTGTGTTAACGCACAGGCGGATGACACCACTACCCATGGATATATTAATGGATCAGGTTAATACAAGCCTGAGAGGATGGACAGGATACTTTCATCATCTCCATTGCGGTAAGGTCTTTGCCCAATTGAAAGAACACGTGCATCAACGCTTGTGTACGCATCTACGGAGAAGGCATAAGATCAGGGACAGGGAGGGAGGTTTTATAAGGTTTCCGAGACGTGTGCTGTATGAAAAATACGGACTCTATAAAGTGCCGATAAAAGCAGGTTGGACAAATGCGCATGCCTTACGGTGAAGAGCATCGGAAAGCCGTGTGCGGGAAAACCGCACGCACGGTTTGATGAGGGAGGGCTGGTCATGGCGGCCAGCTCTCTACTCTACCCGGTTATTATTAAGATATTTGTTTTTAATTCAGGCCGAGTGTAGCGCGGTCTGGGTAGTGGCGGTTTATGGTTTTAATATCTTGCAGCACTTATTATGTAAATATGTCAGTGCCACACATTAAAAGGATTTGCTTTTACCAATAACACCCATATGAGTGCTGGCACAAACATTACCCAGAAAAGACAATGCATGTATTTAATTTTTCTAGCCATCCATGGTTTTGTTGCTCGAAAAAATGCCCAAAAAAATATAGGGGCAAATAATGTTAAAAAAACAAAACTGGATATTTGACGTGCTTTAATAATAGACCACCAAAATAAAAAAATATTGGATAAATCCAGGCAGAAAGAAAATAACGAAAATAGACCCTTGCTGAGCCGATTAAAGAAAGACTGTCTTTTTGAGATGCTCCCATTTTTTTGAACCATCGTTTAAGCTAAGTTTTTTAGAAGGATGGGCACTGCCCATCATTAATACATTACAATTATCAAATATTTTTGTGATGGACGGTACCCATCCCACCCGGTTTGGGGGGTTGGTAACGGGGTGGCTTTTTATTCTTTTAATGTATGAATGACAAATTCGGTATTTCACTATCAGGCCTATCTTTATTTGGAGTATGAGAAGTATCAAATGTTGGGTCCACCGATATCCCATTGACTATCAACAACGCATTCTCGATGTTCATGACAGCTTTTTTAATATATCTGCACCCTTCCGGGCAACTACCATTCCATGAGAGATTTATTTCAAAATGACCGTCCAATAAAAAACTCCAATCAGGCCAGCCAGGTTTGAACAAGACTTCAAAGTCCACTTCATTCTGAAAAGAACCGGATAACTTCTCAAATTTTGCAAACGGCGTAAGTAAGTTTCCAGTAGCCGGCTCAAATCTGTCCGCGAGTTTTATCTTGAATGACACAGGCATTTCGATAGACAGATTTCTTCCATCAATTGATTGGCCTTCTCCCGACTGCGCGAACCCTGCCAAAGAAATTGACACATAATTAATTTTCTGGAAAGAAGTGCCGAGATAGATTGGGAATGTTATTGTTCTATCTGTATTCTTCACTTCTAACATCAATTCTTTGACTTGGAACTTATATTCTTTTCCAGCAACTAGAGTAGGAATTAATATCATAGAAAAGACTAGTAACTGGAAAAATCTTTTATATTGCATTGCTTATCTCTTGGCTTAATTAAAGTATAACGAGTCTGTAGAAAAACTGTTTTGACAAGGGAGGTTTATCGAGGGATGAACAGATTTTTCAAAGTTTTGTTAAAGGTTACATTCTATAGTCATTTTGTCAATTACTTTGACCTTTAATAAAGGGATTCTCTTTTAGGTCTGGCCTCTTCACTGCAACACTATAAACCATTGATATAACGATACTAATTGATTTCATTTGATGAAGCAAAGCGTTAAAGAGAAAAGCCTTAAAGAGAACCGTTTTAATCCTCCTTTTTATCCTTTAGTTTTTATAAATCGCCTTTAACATTTTCAGAGACTAACCTTTCCTTTGCTCTCCTATATGTTGGGATGTCATAAAGGAAGGTATTTTTAGATCTTTGAAGGAGAAAGGAAAAAAGCATTAAAGCCATTCGTGCATTTTTATACTTTCTATAATGTTTAAGCGCCTTTTTCAAAATGGCTAGTGGAGAATTTATTTTTTTTAGCATATCAATATAGAAACAATAAAAATTAAACGGATCACATTTTTTTGGAGAGAACACCAGGTTGCCGGTATCGAAAAAACACCATTCTTTTTCGAAAATTCGCTTGCCATTTTGCATCTGGTCCCAAAGTGGGGTCCCAGGAAAAGGGGTAAGGATATGAGGAACCAGAGAGTCTGCCTCTGAGAGTTGATGGAACTTTACTACAGAATGAAAGGTTTCTTCAGTGTCGTCATCCAGTCCAAAAACTATGTTCACTTGAACTAATGGAATATATTTCTTGATTTTCATTATTTGCCGCATAGTACTTTCTATAAGATTCTCATCTCCCTTAACTGCATTTTTCTTAAACGTTGTTGATAATGACTCGATACCTACTTCAACAGCGATGCAACCACTATCACGGAGAAGTTCCAAATATTCGTCTTCACAAAGAAATGCCAGACTACTTTCCATAACATATCTCTTTTTCAAGGGAACCATCTTTCTGAGCAACTCACTAGTAATTTTTTTGTTAACCCCGAAGTTTGGGTCGCAGAATACAAAGAGACTTTTATCAATATTGTGAACATCCTCAATTACTTCATCAATACTTCTTTTGTAGTATTTTGAATCCCAGTCAACACAAAAATCGCAAATATGGGGACAACCAAGGGAGGACAGGAGCATAGGTATTTTTTTCTTGTCATAAAATTTTTTGTATTCTATATACGGTGGTACAGTTGACATTTCCTGGGATGGAAAAAAAATCCCTCTATCGCGAGATGGTATGATTTCCCTGTATTCAACTGCCCTCAAAAAATTGTGCCATGATTCCTCATTGCAACGATCAAAAACAACATCTACGTGATCTCTTGATTCCTCAACACAGCCTCTCGTATGTGGCCCACCAAGAACGACAATTTTACCTCTTTCCCTGAATCTTTTTGCAATAAGGAAATTTTGGGATGCGAGGTGAGTATATGCACTTAAGCCTACTACATCGCACTTTTTATCATAATCAATGTTATCAAAATCAGTGGAAGCTACCTCTGCTTTCCATCCTATGCGCTCTGACCAGGCAGAAAGAACCGGCAACATTATGCCATTCACCTTTTGGGAAGAAAGACCTTTTCGACTGTCTTTTAGTTCAATAAAGTAGATAATCACTTTTAACAAGTCCTTTCAAAGAAACGACCAAGCATTTATTATAGTTCTTTCATTCTAATTGCTTTTCTTGTAAAAATTAAAAGGAACGGTTGAGAACAACATATGACATCCTCATTGACCCTTCTGGTCATTTCACTACTTTAAGGTTTAATCTCTACCCTATGAGATTTTACGGAGCAAACACTTTGTTTACAGAATACGGCATAATACAGGGCCACATCTTAACAGGCTGTTGTCCAAAGCTAAAGTGCCCCTTCAACAAGCTCAGGGTGGCCGGTTTTTTCTATTAAATATAACCATAATTCTGTCGTGCTGAGCTCGTCGAAGCACTTATCCGATTTGGGCAACAGCCCGTTTAATCTTGAATTCTCAATTCCTTCTATAAATAATACTCACCGTTGAATAGTAAATTCCAAGTGTAGTGCCATTCGGGAGGGTTCTCTTTTAGGTCTGCCCTCTTCACTGCAACACTTTAACCCATTGATATAACGATACTAATTGCTTTCATTTGATGACGTAAAGCGTTAAAGAGAAATATCCCCTTTTCTCCTTCCTGGTTTTTCCGTCTTTTCAGCTTCTGTCTCTTTACCTTTGACCAACCCTTCTTTTGTTTCCAATCCTGCTTCTATATTCTTTTCTTTATCAACTTTAACATCAAGGTCTAGCCTCTGTAATAACCGAGATAAGTAACGGCTGCAATCAAAACAATATAAGCAACAGCCATTAAAATGTATTTGAATTTTGAAGTACTAACATCATCTGGATTCTGACTCATTTACTTTTATCCCTTTCTTAAACAAAAAGCCCGCAACCTGTATCAACAGGCGCGGGCTCTAATATCATTAATTGTTTTTAAGTCCCCCATTTCCCCCTCCTAAAAACTATTGGGTGATATTCTTATCAAATTTTAATTGCGTTTACAAGAAAATAATAACTAAAGAGCTTTGCCAGGGGGTAATGAGGGAAGTTGACACGTCTACAGGCGAAATAATAGAAACTAGCGAAGCTCCTCTTATAAGACCACTTAGAAAAAACGGCTTAGAGGGTAAATATTGGTGAATAAATGGGACGTGAATAAATGGGGTTCTATAACCTATTGATATATCTATATATAACGGTTCTCTTTTCTTAAGAATTTGCTTTATATCTCCCTGTTAGCTATTAACGGGTCAGCAGACTAAATCATATTTGGCTGGAAAATGCAACTTTCTGATGGAGGGTGCTCTTATTTTAAGAAAATTGATATTTAGAGGTGTGGTAAGAGTCGTATAGAAGGAATAGCAATGACTTATCCTGGAGTTTTTCAAACGGCTTCAGTGCACTCGGGTGTATCATTAGCAGGTGAATTAACGAGAGGGGAGACCTGGTAGCATTCCATATCTTTTGATGGACATGGTTCAAGTATGGATTGCAATTCCTCAAGATTTTGGTTGTCGGGATTTAGCCATTCTTTTTCTTTCTCCTTTGGAAGAATGACAGGCATACTGTCCCGAAGCAATATTAAAAGAGGGAAACAAATCCCCGGATACGGGAGAAACATGAAATCTCTCAAAGATATGGGCGGTGCTGACTGTCATTGTAAAAGGACCACACATAATAAAAATGTAGCTTATTGAGGCTGATTAATCAAAAAAAGGAAGAGCCCTATATAGAAAATTGGTTCTGCAGCCTGGATAGAGCCCAGGCGAAACCCGATATTTTCAGGAAGAAATGATAGGTGAATTTTAAAGGTTGCTGTGAGCCCAACTAAAAAATGGTTAGACACTCTCCTTTTATCAGAACAGAAAGGGGATGAAGCGCTTGCTTCTTTTTAAGTATTCGACGTAGGGCGCGCCGAAGTATTCCCTGCACTCGGCTTCTTCGCGAAGTGCGGCAAAGAAGATGGCAATGCTCGCTACGACCACTAGTGCAATGCTGAGCAAAGAAATATCCTTCAGGAAAGCACCCCAGGCAAGAAAGAGCAGGGCCGCGTACATGGGGTGTCGGATGTAGCGATAGGCGCCCGTTGTAACAAGGGTCGACGTTTTTTCGAATGACAGCAGTTCCGGGTCGGACCGGTCTTCGTTGGGGCGGCCCCTACTGCTCAGCAGGCTGACGGCATGTACTGCAAGGATGAGGGAGGCCATTATCAGCATCCATGATGTGGCCTGACGCAGGATGATGGTCTCAAACGTTCGCATTGGGAAATTGAGCAGTGCCAGCACAAGCATGCATTCCCATGCAATAAACCTGTAGAAACCATGCGAAAGCGGCTTGAGCAGTGAGTGCCGGGAGATCCAGACAAATACTGCGGTGCCAACAAGAAAAAGGATCGACTCGTTCATGTTCATTAGTATATATAGGTGTCAATGAAGATAATTGATTTCCTGCACTGTTGCCGCTTCCTAACCTTGGATTATAGGGACATTGTGTCCCTATCCTTTTTATATAAATTAAAACCATAAGCTTATGACTTGTCAAATGAAACGTCCTGTTCTGGCAAAAGTAATATGCGTGTTGTAGGTAGAAAAAACGGGAAAAATTGTTTACCTATTAAAAAATATCCCTATATCATTATTTGACCTTGATAAGATAAGTCATATAAAAATCATTTAAAAACAGAGATATACAATCTTTGTAGATGGTTGTGTCGTAATATATATTCCGAAAAAACGGACAATAGGGGGGTGATATGAAGTTGCTTGATCAGGTTAAAATCACAGTTAAAAGAAGAAAAGGGATATAGCTTAAGCAAATTATCTGAACCAATGAAAAGAGAGCTACCTGTTATAT
>Ga0224514_10000040_pt1 | contig 50818 bp, 48 predicted proteins | sample SF_May12_sed_USG_3_FD_169107 | JGI IMG/M metagenome (GOLD analysis project Ga0224514, IMG submission 169107) | Sediment microbial communities from San Francisco Bay, California, United States - SF_May12_sed_USGS_24 | ecosystem: Environmental > Aquatic > Marine > Sediment | place: USA... | reverse complement strand
GCCGAAATCATAGCCTTCAAGGTAACGCAGTCCGCCATGCACCAGTTTGCTGGAACGGCTGGAGGTGCCGGCGGCCAGCCCGGTCTTTTCCAGCAGCAGCACCGAGTGACCGGCGCAGGCCGCCGCTTGTGCGACGCCGACGCCGTGAATGCCGCCACCCGCGATGACGACATCGTAATGTTCAGTCACGCGCCTTGCCTCCGGGTGCCGGGGTTTTCAGCAATTTGCTGACCACGTTGGTTTCCACCCGTTGCATGCCGCGTTCCAGGAATGGCGGGATCTCCTGTGCGCTGTTGATGGTGTAGACCGTCCATAGCCAGGGCCCCTCCCACAGTACAGCATCATCCGGCAGGCGCTTGCGGTTAACGAACAGGTATTGTGGTGCCAGTGCGGTTGCCCGTGCCCTGCTCGCATCCGACCATTCACTCAGTACCCAGCCGATCGGCAACGTACTTTTGCTCTGTGCGTAGTGCAGCGCATCGGCATCAAAGGAAATCAGTATGCACTGGTCAAGCACATCCCCCAGCGTGGTCAGTACCGTATCTACCACGGTCTCTATGCCAAAGGCTTCCAGGCTGTCCGGCTTGATCTCAACAAAGGCCCTTGCATCCGGCCAGTGCGCCAGTAGTGTGGCAAACTCGTCAAGATGTGCGATGCGCAGATCACCAAAGCGGTCACCAAATTTCTCCGGCTGGCCGGCCGGCAGGTCTTTCAGGTCGGCATAGCGTGTTTGTGCGACTACCAGGTCATGGCCGGTCATTTTGAGTAACGTCGGGTCATGACTGAGTACCGGCACCCGGTCGGAGGTGAGCTGAACATCGGTTTCCAGCAGCCGTGCACCGGCTTCGAGTACGCAGCGGAAACCGGTCAGCGAGTTCTCGGGCCAGGTTTCCGGCTCACCCCGGTGTGCAATCAGTATGGATTTCATGGTTCGTTCCACCAGTCGACAATGACGCGGGCGACATGCGGGTTGACCAGGTATCCGTAGGACTTGTGGACGTTAATGCCCTTGCTGTCGCGATAGTAGTTGTAGACGTCCTTGTTCATGTCGGTAATGCTGCTGGTGTGGTTTTCGCTGGTCATGCCATCGAAATCATCAGCCAGTGACGGGTCCAGCGCAACCAGGTCTCCGCGTGAGGCGATATTGATCCAGCGGCCGACATTTCCGGGGTAGATGCTGTTTCCTTTCTGGCTGTGGCCGATCAGCCGTCGTTGTACATAATTCATCCCCAGCGGGCTGCCGATCGTCAACAGGCAGTCAACACACTGTTTGTAGCCTTCCAGGTGATCGAGTTCCCACAGTGCGTCGTAGGCAATGATCGAGCCCATGCTGTGGCCGATCAGCAGTACCCTGTCGTTGTTGGCGGCAGCGCTGCGCAGCGGATGCTTCTGCAGGTCCCGGATGCGGCAGCCGAGGTTGCCATGGTTCCTGAAGTAGATCTCTGTCTCGCGGATGGATACCTTGACACGCGGGTCCGGGATGAGCGGGATCAACCAGTGTACATGGTCACCAAGTACGTACATGGTTTTCGCCAGCCGGTAACGCGCTGGCCGGGCATCGCGTACATCGTCGTCGCTGTGGGTTTGTTGTGCAAGCAGCCGGTCAATCCATGGAATGTCCTCGCTGATGTCACGTTGACTGTCGTACATCAGGTGACTCCATGCGACCGTGGAGAAGCTGTCCTGTTCCTCGATGTCACCTGCGGCCTGTGGGTCGATGCTCCGGACGCCATGCAGCAGGCAACGCAGCAACTGCTCACGGTGTGCTTTAGCCGGGGGCTTGGGGTTCTTGCCGGGAACGAAGATAATTTTCTTCAAGAGGTGCTATCAGGAACAGTCGATTGTCAGTTGAAACGGCGCCAGTTGCTCGCACGTCGGTTCAGCGCAACAGTACCAGTTCTCGGACAGGCGCGGTATCGGCTTCCCGGTCCCGTCCAGTGTCAGTTCGGGTGCGCCGCTACCGGCATCACTCCACGCGCGTTGATATATGCCCTGGAAGATATCGGGGCGCGACATGCCATCCGCCTCGGCCTGTGTGACCCACTCCTGCACCGATTGCTGCAGTGCATCGACGCGCGGATCGGAGTTTCGCCAGGGGTGTCCCAGTAGTTGCGGATCAAATCTACCGACCTGCGCTGCCATGCCCGGGAGCTTCAGAATATGCGATCCCGCCGGGATCAGCAGGCGGATGGAGAGTTGCACCGGGGCGACCGCCTCGATCAGTTGCAGGTCTGCAATGTGTTGCAGCAGCTCGCGGTAGTTGTCCAGTGTCGTCCACGGGGTAAAGGCAACAAAGGTCGGCGCCAGTGCCAGGCCGGCAGCCTGCATCAATTCCAGCGCCGTGTGCAGGTCGGCGCGGGTGTGTCCCTTGTCGAGTTTTAGCAGGATGTCATCGTCAACCGCCTCGACAGCGGCCAGGATGAACAGGCAACCGCTGGCAGCCAGCTCATGTATCTTGTCCGGGTACTTGACGATGTGTTCTATCTTTATGGTGGCATCGAAGCTGAGTTGCGGAAACTCGTCATGCATGGCGCGCACGATACGCATGGCGTGGCCGGGCCCGTTGAAGAAATCCGGGTCACCGAAGGAGATGTGCTCCGCGCCTGCTGCGACCTGCGCGCGGATATCAGCCAGCACGATGTCGGCCGGTATCACAAAGAAGCGCCCTTCGTAGACAGGGACAACCGGGCAATGTCGACAGAAATATTTACAGCCGCGCGTGGTCTCGGCAAAGCCCACCGTTTTTCTCGTGCCATCCGGCATGATCAGCCCGGCGTATTGTGACAGCGCAGGCAGCTTGCTTCGGTCGGGCAGGATGAATGCAGTATTTTCCATGCGTATCAGCGGGGCAAGGTCTCCGGCTGCCTGTCCGGTACGCAGTTGTTCGACCATTTCCAGCAGACCGTTTTCGAACTCGCCGCCGATAATGAACTGCACCCCGAGTGAGCGAAACAGTTTTGCATTCATGGGCGCATACAGTCCGTACACGCACAGCTTTGCACCGGGTGCAATTTTCTGTATTTCCGGCAGCGCCTCTATCGCGATACGTGTTGCGGTGTGCATGGCTATATAAATGGCGATCACATCGGCGTCGCTGTCGATGCAGGGCTCGAGTTGCTGAATCGACAGGTCGCAGCAGCTGACCGTGCAGCCGGCCTGCTCCAGCAGCGCCGCCGGTTCCGCCAGTCCGAACGGCTGCCGGCCCAGCTCATAGGGGTTGATCAGTGTGATATTCATTTATATACAATATATAAAACAGTCATATGCGTTACTTATCAAGAAATGTTATCAGCGTGTCAGCTGGCGCCGGGAATACCGTACAGGCCGGGCGTGCCGCGCCATTCTACCGCGCCTGCCATGCACAACTGTAGCTGTAGCTGTCGCTTATTGTCTTGTAGAATGCGCACGGACTAAATGGACGCGCAACCTTGCTGCGGCCAGCTTCGAGAGGAACGGGACATGGCGGCATACAAGGGCATCACCGGTTTGGGTTTTTTGCTGCGCCTGGTCGCAGCCATGGTGCTGGTGTTTTCGACCTACAATCCTACCGAATATTCCTATTACTACTGGGTCAGTAACAATCTTTCCGACCCGACGCCGTGGATGGCGCTGGCCGGTATCCTGTTACTGATTGGCTGGACCATCTATCTGCGCGCCACCGCACGCTCCCTTGGTGCGTTTGGTCTGTTTCTCGCGGCCGCATTCTTTGGTGCAATTATCTGGCTAATGATCGACCTGAATTTGATCGAGGCTGACAGTTTCCGTGCTATCACGTGGATCGTGCTGTGCATCCTGTGCGGAATTCTCGCCATCGGTATCTCCTGGTCACACATTCGTCGCCGCATGACCGGACAGGTCGACGTTGATGAAGTGGATGGTGACGTTTGAGTAACACCGGCCACGGCGACCAACCGGTACTCTACGTCGATACGCCGGCGGCGCTTGACAGCCTGTGTGCGCAACTCGCCGACGCCAGCTGGTTCGCCCTGGATACCGAGTTCCTGCGCGAGAAGACTTACTACCCGAAACTGTGCCTGTTACAGATCGCCACACCGGACGTGGTTGCCTGCGTCGATCCACTGGCCCTGGACGACCTGGCGCCGTTGCTGGAGCTGCTCGCCGACCGCAACATCACCAAGGTGTTGCACTCCGCCCGCCAGGACATGGAGATCTTCTACCATCTGGCCGGTAGCCCGCCTGCGCCCGTATTTGATACGCAAATTGCAGCCCCCCTGCTTGGCCTTGCTGACCAGATTGGTTATGCCAACCTGGTTAAAGAGATGCTCGGCGTAACGCTGGACAAGCTGCATACGCGGGCTGACTGGTCGCTGCGGCCGCTGGGAGAAGAGCAATTACGCTATGCCGCTGATGACGTGATTTACCTCGCGGCGCTCTATCAGCCACTGCTGGAGCGCTTGCAGTCTCACGGGCGACTGGGATGGCTGGACGAGGACTTCCGCCAGCTTGCCAGCCCGGAGCTGTATGCAATCAACCCCGAAAATGCCTGGCTCAAGGTAAAGGGCGGGAACCGTCTAAAGGGTGCCAGCCTGTCCATTCTGCAGGCGCTGGCCAACTGGCGTGAACAACAGGCAAGCCAGAAGGACCGCCCGCGTGGCTGGATGCTGCGCGATGATGCCATGGTGGAAATCGCCCGCCACAAACCGACTACGTTGCAGGCGTTATCTTCGATTCGCGGGCTGAGCGAGGGGCTGCTAAAGCGATCTGGCAATGAATTGCTGGGAATCATCGCCAGGGCTGTTGGCGAGAAACCGGTCCGCTTTCCCGATCGCGGGACGCGCACCCGACTGAGTGCCGAACAGGATGCACTGGTTGACGTCATGATGGCCGTGGTGCGTATCAGCGCCATGGAGAACTCTCTCAATCCGACCGTGCTGGCCTCGCGCAAGCAGCTGGAGGCGTTGTTGCTGGGTGACACGGAAACCGGTGTGATGCAGGGCTGGCGCCGCAAGCTGGTGGGCGAACGCCTGCAGCAATTGCTGAACGGTGAGCTGGAGCTGGCGGTAAGGGACGGCAAGCTGCAGCTGTAGCCTGCCTCAGGTGCGGATGCCGTGCCCGGTGCGCAGCAGGTGCAGGCTGAACAGGTACAGGATAATAATAAAGCCGATACTGATTGCGTAGGACGTTACCAGGCTGATATCCGAGACTCCCAGGAAGCCGTAGCGAAACGCGTTCACCATGTACAGAATCGGGTTCGCCAGTGAGGCGGTCTGCCAGAAGTCGGGCAGCAGGCTGATCGAGTAGAAGATGCCGCCGAGGTAGGTCAGCGGTGTGAGCACGAAGGTCGGTATGATGGAAATATCATCAAAACTGTTCGCGTACACGCCGTTGATGAGTCCCGCCAGCGAGAACAGTATCGCTGTCAGCAGGATCATGCTGAACATGACCGGCAGGCTGTGGACGTTGAGCGGGTTGAACAGTAGCGAGACCACGGTGACTGCAATCCCCACGATCAGGCCGCGCGCGACCCCGCCGGTGATGAAGCCCAGCAGGATGATGTAATTTGGCGTTGGCGAGATCACCATCTCCTCGATATGGCGCTGGAATTTCGAGCCGTAAAATGAGGACACGACGTTGGCATAGGAGTTGGTGATTACCGCCATCATGATCAGGCCGGGAATAATGAACTCCATGTAACCGAAACCCTCCATCTCGCCGATGCGCGGGCCGATCAGGTTGCCAAAGATAATGAAGTACAGTGCCGTGGTAATAACCGGCGGCAGCACGGTCTGTACCCAGATGCGTGCGAAACGCAGTATTTCCTTGGTCGCGATGGTCTGGAATGCGACAAGTTTTTCGCGGTTGTTCATGCCTGTCCCCTGCTACCCGCACCGTTTTCAACCAGGTTCATGAACAGCTCCTCCAGCCGGTTGGTCTTGTTGCGCATGCTGACCACGCGTATGCCGTGTTGCGACAGTTCGGTGAACAGGCTGTTGATGGATTCGCCCCGGCAGATTTCCGCTTCCAGCGTGGTGGGGTCAACCAGCTTCAGTGTGTGGCTTTCAGACTTCGGCGGGCTGTCCAGCGCTGTATCGACATCCAGCAAAAACGTCTCCATGTGCAGCGTGTTAAGTAGCTGCTTGGTGCTGGTGTTCTCGATCAGCTCGCCTTCATCAATGATGGCGATATTGCGACACAGGCTCTCCGCCTCTTCCAGGTAATGCGTGGTCAGGATGATCGTGGTGCCGGCCGCGTTAATCTCGCGCAGGAACTTCCACATCGAGCGCCGGATCTCGATATCAACACCGGCAGTCGGTTCATCGAGGATCAGCAGGCGCGGCTCATGCACCAGTGCGCGTGCGATCATCAGGCGACGTTTCATGCCACCGGACAGGTTGCGCGCCATCATGCGCCGTTTGTCCCACAGGTCCAGGTGCTTGAGGTATTTCTCCGCACGCCGGAACGCCTCGGCACGCGGGATGCCGTAGTAGCCGGCCTGGTTGGCGACCACTTCGATTGCCGGCTCAAACATGTTGAAGTTGAATTCCTGCGGAACCAGCCCGAGGAAGGCCTTGGCGACAGCCGGTTCCTCAGCCAGGTCGTGTCCAAATATCGATACCGTTCCGCCGCTCTTGTTTATCAGCGAGGAGATAATGCCGATGATGGTGGTCTTGCCGGCCCCGTTCGGGCCAAGCAGCGCGAAAAAGTCGCCCGGGTTAACATCGAAGCTGACGCCCTTCAGGGCAACGTGTCCGCCCTTGTAGGTCTTTCTGAGATCGCGTATCGAGAGTGCTGCAGTCATGTCAGATACTGCTCATCAGGAACAGGACAAACAGGATAACCAGTACGATTGGCAACAGGAAGCCGGTCCAGTCGCGTTGCTCCGCCTGGCGGCTCTTTTCCAGCGTTGCCCTGATGCCCGGACCAAACCAGAACAGGACCAGGAGGACCAGGGCTCCGAGCAGGAGCATTTCCCAGGTAGACATTGCGTGCATGCAAGATTCTTTCTGTTGATTGAAAAGGCGGGTGCGCGGCAAACCGGCCTCCGGAATTACGCTATCATAAGGCATTCGGCAGTAACGGGTGAAGCGGAAAAATGCATGAAGACTATGTGGTTGTAGGCGAGACCTCGGAAATCTCTCCAGCGATGCCCCGGGGTGTCGCGATGGGTGGCAAGCCGGCGTTGATTGCCAATGTTGACGGTGACTTGCCCGTACAGGTCTCCGGTTAATGGCGAGCTGGATCGAAGGCAAGGTGGTGCAATTGCGGCACTGGACGCAGGGGCTCTATTCACTGCAACTCGAGGCAGATATTGCACCCTTTGTAGCCGGCCAGTTCACCCGGCTGGCGCTGGAGATCGATGGTGAAATGGTGGCGCGCCCCTACTCCTTCGTAAATGGCCCGGACAACCCCGTGCACGAATTTTATTTCATCCGTGTACCGGGTGGCCCGCTGACGGCACGGCTGGTCAAGCTGCAACCTGGCGATTCCGTGTTTATTGCGCCGAAGGGCGCAGGTTTCTTTGTGCTCAAAGAGGTGCCGGCTGCCGAGCACCTGTGGATGCTGTCGACTGGCACTGCACTGGGGCCGTTTCTTTCCATCCTGGCTACAGACGAGGTCTGGCAGCGTTACCGGAACATCGTGCTGGTGCACGCCGTGCGCACGGCCGTGGAGCTGAACTACCGGGAGCAGATCGACGCATTGCTGGCGACGCATTCGCAGCAACTGCAGTACATTCCCTTCGTCAGTCGCGAAACCAGCGCTATTGCCCTGCCCGGACGGGTGCCTGATGCGATCGAGAGTGGCGCACTGGAGGCACGCGCCGGCCTGGAGCTGAACGCAGCTAATTCGCAGGTCATGATCTGTGGTAATCCCGCCATGGTCAGCGATACCCGGGCCGTGCTGGAAGCGCGCGGGCTGACGAAGAACAGCCGTCGTGAGGCGGGCCAGATCACCACCGAGCAATACTGGAAGACCTAGCCCCGGGCTGACGGGGTCAGATGAACAGCGTCAACACGCCGGTATAGCCGTACAGGCGATTGTGCGAGATCTCGCCATTGGCAAAGAAGCCCACCAGCGGAAAATCACCGAGCCGGTCGCTGATCAGTTGCAGTTCCTCGGAGTCCTCACCGAACTGGTTTCGACCCCGGCCGAGACAGCTGTAATAGACGCCACCGCGGATGTTTCCCTTTGTGCGCTTGCCGAGATCATCCAGCATGCGTTCCATGTCTTCACGCGCGGCCGCACGATCGCGTCGGCAAAACATCAACTGTGTGTCTTCTTCCAGGTCATCGCCGATGGCAAGTAATTTTTCCTGCGGGTCGATGCCGATGAGGTTGCGTACCAGGTAATCCCCGGTATCGGAACCGGGAATCGGTAATGCCGCGAATATATAGCCGGCCACGCGCGACAGGTCCTTTGCCAGCACCTCGCCGATATCCTGTTTAAAGATATCCAGCGCCGGTTGGCCATCCAGTTCTGCCAGCAGGTTGCCCTGGCACTTGGTAATGACATGTTTATTTTCCAGCGGTGCGCAGCCCTGGCTCAGGCTGCTGATGACCGGCACATCGGCGGACAACAGCACACCGGACAGGCCGTTCTGCTGGGTTTCGCCGGCAACCTGCAACTGGTTCATTTCTTCATCGGCAGAGGACAATCCGCCAACCAGGAAGCCGGGGTCAAGCTGGGTCGACAGGGATTCGATGACCTGCTGAATGTGGCGGTCACGCGGGTCGCCGTGCACGATACCGAAATGTACGTTGTGGTGCTTTATCCATTCCTGTTGCTGTGACAGTGTGTCGGCCAGTTTCGCGATGCCTGCCGGGATCAGGCGGAAGCTGTCTGCGGGCAATGCCGCCAGCATGATGGCGGCAGCCGGCTCGTCGTAGATTTCGCGCGCGGTGCAGCAAATTCCACTGCCGACACTGCCGGTCCATTCCTGCACGCCGGTCTGTTCGTGCAGCCGTGTGAGCATGTTGTCCAGGTACGGCGCCAACGGATCGGTAACATAGATAAAGCCAAAGTTGGTATCAGCCGGAATGTCATCAAGACCGGCAATGCAGGCGTCGATGACGGTCTCCCAGTCGGGGCCTGTCGCACAGCTGGCGTTGAAACGGGAATCGCTCATGGGGGCATTGTACTTGATGTCCGCAGGTGCGGAATGGACTATTTCCCTGGCCTCGAATGACAAGTGACGGCCGGTTTGAACCTGTCGTGGAACTGCACTACCATGGGCGACTGGCACGTAGCAAAACAATGACGACTAAATCCTCACGCTTTGTCAGTCGACTTACAGGCAGCACGATTGCGCTGGTGCTTGCCGGCGGACGCGGTTCGCGTCTCAAGATGCTCACCGACTGGCGTGCCAAGCCGGCGGTACCGTTTGGCGGCAAGTTCCGGATTATCGACTTTGCCCTGTCAAACTGCCTCAATTCCGGCATTAACCAGATCAGCGTCCTGACCCAGTACAAATCGCATTCATTGATCCGGCACATCCAGAGCGGCTGGAATACCTTCCGCACGGACATGGGAGAATTTGTCGAGATCATACCGGCCCAGCAATGGGTCGATGAAGATGCCTGGTTCGCGGGTACCGCGGATGCGGTTTTCCAGAGCCTGGATATCGTGGCCAGCCATAACCCGGAACACGTGCTGATACTGGCCGGCGACCATGTCTACCAGATGGACTATGGTGAAATGCTCGCCACCCACGCCTACCTCGGTGCCGATATCACCATTGCCTGTTGCACCGTCCCGCTTGCCGACGCCAGCGAGTTCGGCGTGGTGACGGTCGATGGTGACCAGCGTATCGTGGCCTTTAGCGAGAAGCCCGAGCAACCTGTCGCCCGCCCCGGCGATCCGCATAACGCACTGGTCAGTATGGGGGTCTATATCTTTTCCTATGAATATCTCGAGGCCGAGTTGCGCCGCGATGCCAAGCGTGAAGATTCCGACCATGACTTTGGCAAGGACATCATTCCGCGCGCCTTGCAGGCAGGTCACCGGGTGCACGCCTATTCGTTTGGTGAGCAGATGGAGGACCGTAATGCCTACTGGCGCGATGTCGGCACCATCGATGCCTACTTTGAGGCCAACATGGAGGTGCTGCAGGCCAATCCTGCGCTCGACCTGTACAGCTCGGAGTGGCGTATCCATACCTACCAGGAGCAACTGCCGCCGGCGAAATTTATTGGCGCCGAAGAAGGTGGCTCGGCCATGGGAACGAGCATGGTCAGTGGCGGTTGCGTCATCAATCGATCACAACTGGAAAACTCCATGCTGTTCTCGAACGTGCAGGTTGGCGAAAATTGCGAGCTGGTCGATGTGCTGGCACTGCCGGACTGCAAGATCGGAAAGAATGTGCGGCTGAAGAAGGTGCTGCTGGACAATGGCTGCAATGTGCCTGACGGTACCGTCATAGGTGAAGACCCGGAGCAGGATGCACGCCGCTTCCATCGCTCACCCGGCGGCGTGGTGGTGGTCAACCGCGACATGCTGGGGCAGGAACACAGGTACTCGCCGATCGGCCTGATCGATCATAACGACGAGTCATAGCCGGATGGCAAGAAATATCCTGGTGCAGATGTAAAACAGCAACGGCTCCCTGGGGAGCCGTTGCTGTTTATGGTGTTTGTTTGAATAGTCGGATAATTCGCCGTTGCCGGCGTTTTATGCCTGCGCCCTGTCTGACAGGTAATTGCTGATGCGCCCCCGGCTGTTAATGTCGGGAATCTCGAACTGCCCTGCCCCGGCATTATCCCGGATCCCCTGCTCGATGACTGCCAGGTAGTTTGCCGCGGTCTTGTCCCAGGTATAGGTGCTGCGCACCCGCTCGATAGCGCGTGTCGCGAGTTCGGACTGGCGTAACAGGCACTCGCGCAAGCCCTGTGCGATGTCATCGGCATCGAACGGGTCGACCAGGATGCCGGAGCCATCCTCGAAAATCTCGGTTGGCCCGCCGTTCTGCGTGGCCACGACGGCAAGCCCGCAGGCCGCCGCCTCGATGGGTGCCAGGCCAAACGGTTCATAGAACGCGGTCAGTGCAAACACCGAGCCACGCCGGGCAAAGTAACGGTAGGTGGCCGCCAGCGCCAGCTGGGAGCGAATGTCGAAAAAGTCCACCAGCCCGCGAATGCCTGCATCGTCGATAGTGGCAAGGATCGGCCCGAGCACGGCCTGTTCGGCCTCCGGCAGTGTGTCGATGTCGGTAAACGGATCGGTGATGCCGCGAATGAAAATACCCAGTCTTGCCATCTGCTGCAGTTCTGCCGAGCCGGCATACGCCTTGACGATGCCGAGGATGTTTTTCTTTTCATCGAGGCGGCTGGAGGCAATGATATAGGGCTTGTCGGTCGCGCCGCATTGCTGCTCCAGCAGGGCCAGCTGTCCTGCATCCACTGTGCCGGCCTCGGTAGAAAAGACCTGGCCATTCACGCCGGGCGGGATAACGGCAAACCGGGCATCATCGTTGACATCTATTGCACCCTGGTAAAGCGGGTGACCGTACTGGTCGAGGCGCTCCTGTCGGGTCGAGGTGATAATCCTGAAGGCCTCGCTCATGGACAGGCGTTCGGCAGTGATGCGCTGCGAGAAGAAGTATTCGCTTTCCATTTGTTCGGCATTGGCCGGCTGCATGCCGAGCTTGTCCAGTTTCTGTGCGCCCAGTGAATGACCGGTGAAGGTAAAGCCGCGACCGGTCAACCGCTTCAGCAAGGCCGCGCAGTAACCGCCATCGGCATAATGTGCGGTAAACGCATCCGGCAGTCCCTCACCGTAGAAATCGATGGTGTTCGCAACGAACTCGTCCAGGTGAGGCCACAGGTGTTCCTTGCGCAGGAAGCCGCTGTCGCCACAATCGATACGGACAATGCGCGGGCCGCTCTGATCGTCTGTGTACCAGCCCAGCTGCTCCGTAAAACCCTGCCATTGCGGGTCGTCGATGCGGCGCGTGATGATATCTACCTGCACGCCCAGTCGGGCCAGTGCCAGGCAGACCTCCTTGACATAGACCAGTTGGCCGCCAAAGTCGGGGTGTTCGGTCAGGTAGGAATCGTTCTTGTCGAAATTACCCTGCGGGTTCAGAAAGGCGATGTGCATGTGTGTTCAGCTGTCTATAGTGTAGTCACGGTTGATGATGACATCGGCACGCGCCTTGTCGGCGGCAATGATCTCGTGCTCGATGATGAGTACCTGGTCGATGAAGGCATCCAGCTCTGAGGCATCACGGTTGCGGCGTTCCCGGTGCTTGCGCGTGTCACGGTAATCGCGATCGATAAATACCCGTGTATTTACATGCTCCAGTTTGCTGGTATAGGTCCCCTCGGCAATGGCCACCCTGGCACCCTGCATGTCCAGGGTCTCGGAATCGACCCGGTCCTCGGCATAGATCACCAGCGGTTTCTCGACGCTGGGCTCATTGTCGAGGAAGGCCTTCAGGTGCTCACTCATCAGGTCCAGCCTGACCTCCTGCGGGCCGACCCAGCCGATATCCTCGCGCCGGGTGCGGTCGTTGGTCTTCGGCGGGTAGACGAAATAGTCGTCCTGCTGGAGGATCAGGCAGGGAATGTCAGCCGCTTCCAGCTGCCGGGCAATCGCTGTGGCGACCTCGGATTTTCCGGCACCGGACTCCCCGGCAACCGTCAGCGTGTATTTTCCTGTACTGGCCTGGATAACTGGCAGGAGTTTTGCAGCGATATTGATTGCGGCCCTGTGGTGGTGGTCTTCGATGACAATGGTGTCGCCCTGCATCTGTTCCTCGCTTGATTACGGACAGAAGTGCTATAGAATCCTGCCCCTTGCCCGGTACGTGGTTAAACAGGCAGTCTAGCATAGCAACAGGCCTGTTATTACAACCGGATACACCGATGATGAACATGCACAAGATTGATGCGAACATGCACCAGATTGATACTGACAAACGCCGATATCACAATTCGTGGACTGAGTTGAATGCGGAAATGCGCGCGCTTGAGACGCGTGATGGCAACCTGCTTGGTGCGGTCGAGCATTTGCGTGAACATCAGCTGGAGCGGGGGTTCATCCGTGATAACCTGGGCGCTGTGCAGTGCTACCGGTTCCCGCACCCGGATGATGCGGCGCGGTTCCTGTCGGTGCAGTACAACCCGGAACGGGTCAACCGGCTGAAGATCCGTGTCAATGCTATACCCCCGGAGCGCGGCGATGCAATCAACAATGACTGTTTCCTGTGTGCGTCCAATATCCAGTGGCAGCACCGCGGGATTGAGTTCGGCTATGACGTCGAGCAGGACAACACGCATTTCCATGTATGGATGAATGCCTATCCATTGATGCCATTACACCTGGTGATCGCCACCTGCGACCATATTCCGCAGGCCTGGAATCTGGATGAGACGGCGCCCGGGCAATTCACGATCAGGCAAATCATAACCAACCTGGCCGAGTTGTCTGCACGCATGCCCGGTTATGTCGGTTTCTATAATGGTGAGGGTGCCGGCACCTCGGTCCCGAAGCATTTTCACTACCAGTTTTTCAGGCGCCGTAGCGTGGAGGAGATATTTCCACTGGAACTGGCTCCCGCGCACGCGATTGATGATATCGAGTCGGTGATCGAGGATTACCCGGTGGAGGGCATGTGCTGGCAGGGAGGTGACCCGGATACCGTCATCAACCGTGCCGTCGAAAGCGTCGAGCACTGGTTACGTACCCGCATCGGTCTGCGCCCTACCCTGTCAGCCAATATCTTCGCCATGACCGATGCCGACGGCAGCCATCTGCGGATCTATTTCGTGCCTCGCGACAAGGACCTGGGCCATTCACCGCACATGGCCGGCATGATAGGCAGTCTGGAGATTCTGGGTGAACTGGTGCTGACGACCGAGACTGAAAAACATGACCTGGACCGCGGCGATGTTGATTACCAGAAAATTGCCAGGATCCTGGGTGATATCCGTGTGCCGCTCTGAGGCCGATGTGCAGCGCCTGCCCTAGAACGTAACAAACACACCGGCATAGGGTCCGTCGAATTCGATATCAGAATACGAGTCGTCGAAATCGTCCAGGTTCAGTTTCATGCGCCGGTAGCCGAGATCAGCGCCGATGTGCCAGTCCGTGGTGTAACTGGCACGCAGGTTCAGGTCATACAAACGACTGCCCTGGTAGCCGGTATAGGAACCATCGGCACCAATCGACAGGCCGGTCAGTGGCAGGTCGACCCCAACACCGGCGTACAGCATTGGTACCCAGCCTGAAATACTCGCGGTTTCGTTACCAGCCAGGCTGCCAGTGAGGCTGGCACTGCTGTCGAGATGCTTCGCATTGACGCCGACATCGATATTCGCCACCGTGTCGAAGATGCTGTAGTAGAGGATGATGTCGGTCTGGGTGACGTCTACCGTGCTGCCGACAGTCTCGCCGAGTGTGAAGGTGCTGCCCGCGAAATCGACTGTGCGGGTCAACTGCCCGCTGGCGGATTCATCCATACCGCTGCGATTCAGCCGCGCATTGGGCAGCAAGGGTAACGGGTGTTCAAGCTGCAGGTAAAAATTCTCCGGACTGGCATCCCGGTATCCCAGGTCATCATTGATGTCGAGGTCATCGGCCGAACTGGTACTTGACTGGCGCAGCGAACCGTTGATGTCACTGGTCCCGTAACGGGCACCAAGGGTGATACCGGTATCCGCTACCGCGGTTGCCGGCAACAGTGCGGCCAGCATTATTACAGGAAGTGTCCGGTTCATGGTGCGCCTCCGTTTCCTCATCACAGCTACACGTTAGCGCAGGGATTTGATGAAAACCGGACATGCATCACGTTACCGGCCTGCCACTGACCTGATGTGCCAGGCAGCAGCCGGGGTGGAACGGGTGTTGGGACCTACTCTTCCGCGTTGAAGCCGAAGGCCCGGTCATGCACGTAGACCAGCTTGCAGTCTTCCAGGTAGCTGGCATCGTGGATACGCCCGGCCTGGATATACCCGGCATCGCCCTGGTTGAGGACCAGGGGTTCACCGTCGGCTACCAGTGTATCCCCTGCCCGGGTGAAGAACTGCACTGCCATCCTGCCCTCGACCACCACGGTCATGTCATCACCCGGGTGTGAGTGCGGGGGTTCGGCGCTGCCCGCCGCCCACTGTTCCAGCATCACCTCGGCACCGTCCGGATTGGTCGGATACGTGGTTCTAACCGTGAAGCCCTCTGGCGTGTCCGGTACCGTGACATGATTATTCCAGACCGCGCTGGTTGCAGAAGTCATGGGCTCGTTATTGCCCGGCTTGCTGGACATGTGGTTCTCCTGGTATTTGCTGGTTGTTTTTGTCGAAAGCGGTTTCCACTACCCGGGTAAGGCGCTGATCAACGCCTTACCCAGCTGCCATCCGGCTGGCGGCAGGCCTGTCCGTAGATCTGTTGTGAGCGTCCGCCGACCGTGGCATGGGTGGTGTATTCACGGCAATAACGCCCATCCTGATGGCGCCAGGTTTTGAGCGGGGTCACCCCGTAGCTGGTGCCGCTGTCCGGATCATGCCAGCGTACCGTTGCGCGGTCCGGTGCATGCTCCAGGGTCTGTCCGGTGCACTGCTGGTCGTTGGCGTCCATGTGCCGCCCGATCGAGCGCCCGACCAGGATGCCAATCACCGTACCGGCGATGGTCGCCGCTGTCTGCCCTGATCCTTTGCCGATTTGCGAGCCGGCTATGCCACCGACCATGCCGCCCAGCACCGCGCCCAGCCCGGCACGGTCACAGCGTCCGCCCAGCACGTAATCGTTCTTATACCCGCGGCCATGCCAGGGCAGAATGGGTGGATAATCGTGGTGATCCTTGTACTGATTGCGGTAACCGTGCGCTGGTGCCCACGGGGGTGGTTTGGCGAATGCCGGTGCTGCCATCAGCAGTACCAGTGCTGCGGCGAGTAGTGCTTGCAGTTTCACTAAAATATGCGACTTCATCGGTGTGGCTCCTGTCGGGTTTTGTTGTCCTGCTTGCCCTGATAGTAGCAAAAATGTGCCGGGGTACCATGAGATACGTCGCAGTTCAGTTATTTGTGCCCTGGAATTAAATTCTGCAGAACGCTGCGGCGCGGCTCGATAGCCTCGACAGGCCAGTAAAAGTAAAAAACAGGTCTGTTTATATCGATGACGCCACACCCATACCGAAGTATAGTTGTGTGGGTGTTGGGAATTCGTGCAACCCGGGACAGGCAGACATGAAACATCGGCAACAGCCCCGCAATCTCACATGGAGCATCCTGTTTGCCCTGTTGTTCCTGTTGTCTCAGGATTTCCTGTTCTGGAACGGCGAGATTCATACCGGCCCCTGGGGTTTCCCGCTGCGGGTCTTCTATTTCTTGCTGCTGCAGGGATTGCTTGTTGCGCTGTTGGTTGGCTTCCTTGCCGGTCGATCCGGAAATGACGACCCCGGGCCAGACTGAGGCATGCTCGCGGGAAACAACTTTTTTTACCTGATGATCGGCGCCTATGCCCTGCTGACACTGGTCATCAGTGGTTACAGCCTGCGCAAAGAGAAAAACACGCCCGAAGACTATTTTCTTGCCGGCCGGCGGGTCGGCACTTTCGTGCTGTTCTTTACACTCATTGCCACTAATTTCAGCGCCTTCTTCTTTCTCGGTTTTGCCGGTGCCGGCTACCGCATCGGCTACAGTTACTACGGCACCATGGCCTTCGGCACGGCCTTCGTGGCGGTCGCCTTTTACCTGGTCGGCAGTCGCGTGTGGAAGGCCGGGCAGCGGCACGGTTATATCACCCCGCCAGAACTGATCGGAAAAACACTCAACAGCCGATCGCTGGAACTGCTCTATCTCGGCGTAATGGTGGTCTTTACCCTGCCCTATCTCGCCCTGCAACCGATTGGCGCAGGCTATATCATCTCCAACCTGACCAACGGCGATATCCCCTACTTCGTCGCCGCCAGCCTGGTCACCGGCTTCATCGTGCTGTATGTGTACCTGGGCGGCATGCGCACCGTGGCATGGACCGATGTACTGCAGGGCATCATGATGTTTACACTGATCAGTGCGGCCCTGTTTATGGTAGCCGGTGGTTTAGGCGGGCTGGAGCAGGCCAATGCACGGGTGCTGGAGCTGGAGCCGGGACTGTTCACAGCGCGCGGACTGCATGACTACTATACTCCCGGCAAGTGGTTCAGTTATTCACTGCTGTGGTTTTTGAGCGTGCCGATGTTCCCGCATATCTTCATGCGCTTTTTCATCCCGAACAGCACAGCCGCGTTGCACAGGACCATCACCCTTTACCCGCTGGTAACAGCGATACTGTTCCTGTTCCCGATTACTATCGGTGTACTCGGACATATCGATTTCCCGGCGCTGGAAGGAAAACAGGTAGACCAGGTGCTGCCAATGATGCTGGCTGCCTATACCCCGTACTGGTTCGAGGCACTGGTCATGGTGGGCGCGCTGGCAGCCTTTATGTCAACCATGGACTCGCAGTTACTGGCACTGAGTTCGATGCTCACACGGGACGTCTATCAGCGCGGTTTCCGGCCGACAGCCAGTCACCGCGCCCAGGTATTGACCGGGCGCATACTGGTTGCAGTCCTGGCCTTGATCGGTCTGGCGCTGGCGTGGAAACCACCTGCCACTATCCTGGAGATCGCAACCCACGCGTTTACCGGACTGGCCGTACTGTTCCCGACCACCATTGCGACGCTGTACTGGTCGTCGACCCGACCCGGTGCGTGCATGGCTTCCATCCTGGTGGGTGAGGCCTTATTGCTGGGCTATGCGACCGATGTCATTCCCACCACCTGGTCTTTCGGTTTCCTGCCGGTCGTGCCGATCCTGGCAGTCAGTACACTCATCCTGGTGATCGGTTCGATTCGACGACCGTTGCGCCGTAAGATCAGGGAATAGCTTGTAGTTAGATAAATATAAAAAACAGCAGGATGCAACTACTAGCTGATGTTTAACCTTTAATCACCCGGCACTTACCAACAGGCAGATCACCCAGCGACCACTCGCCTACCCGGTAACGCACCAGGCGCAGTACGGGGAAACCAATGTGTGCCGTCATGCGCCGTACCTGCCGGTTACGGCCCTCGCTGATGGTCAGCTCCAGCCAGCAGGTCGGGATGGCCTTGCGTTCCCGGATCGGTGGATCACGCGGCCAGATATCAGGTGCTGCTGTCGTCTTGACCTTTGCAGGCAGGGTCATACCGTCCTTGAGCGGAACACCTTTGCGCAGTTTGTCCAAGTCGCTTTCACCGGGGATACCCTCGACCTGCACCCAGTAGCCCTTCTCCTTGCCGAATTTCGGGTTGGCTATGCGTTGCTGCAGTCTGCCGTCATCGGTCAGGACCAGCAGGCCCTCGCTGTCATAGTCCAGTCGACCGGCACAATACACGCCAGGGATATCGATAAAGTCGGCCAGCACGGCCTTGTCACCCTCGGTAGTGAATTGTGACAGGACACGGAACGGTTTGTTGAACAGGACAATCAAGCGAACAACTACCCGGTCTGCTCTTGCAACAGGGTTACCGTTGTTTCAGCCGTTGTTTTGTCGATAGCAAGCAGGACCTGGCAATACTCGGTGGTTTGATTGTCGGGCGTGGGGTCATCCGCGCAACTGCAACCGGCAATTATCCCTGCATAATAAATGCCGGCCTTTACGCAGATGCAGTCAGTTTCATCTGACACGCTGATGATGATGGCGTCCAGATTGTCATCCAGTGCAACACTGCTCTGCGACAGACCTTGCTGCAGGTGCAGCACATCGGTGTTCATCTGTTCGATTTCACTCTTCAACACATCCCTGAATGCGGATGTTCCCCATGCTTTTAGGGATTTCCTGAGAAAAATCATCGTGAATAGACAGAATTATTGCCGGATATTGTACTCAATTATATTGAGGATCGTAACTGGCCCATATTTATTTAACGTTTAAGTTGAGTTGCATATTTATGCATTGGTCTTTTTGTACGATTCTGCACAAGAAGACTGGAAATAAATACGTCAACTCGAACGCCTTGTTAGCAGCTATAGATTTCAACTTTGTTTAGAAATTATCGTTTTCTACTTCTTTGTAAACATAGCTTAGAACTCGACCTATTTCATTAAATTGGTCCCAATCATTAAATTCTGCCAAATCTTTAACAATCCGCCCCTTCATTTCAAAATCCTGAAGGCCTTGCTTGTAGTATTTTTCAGTAGAAGAATACATTATGTCCAAAAATCGTAGAGACGCATCAGGAACTTCGCGTCCACCACTACGGCCATGTCCAGGTATAAATAAATTTATATCCCGATCCAGCATCGTTTTAATAGCAGCAATGGTGCCTTTAAAATTGGCATCTTTTGGTACAACCGAATTAGGTACCATTTTTGCAGAAACAATGTCACCGAAAAAAAGACTCTTTTCTTCCACAACTTCGATCATAATATCTGTATTTGTATGGGCATGACCGGTGTGATGTATTTTGAGTGTCACATTGTCTATTTTGAGCTCCTCACCACCAGCAAGACCTATATCAGGAATCGTTACTTGCGTGCCACTAACTATACCTTTAGTCATTTTCATATAAATTTCCAGCCAATCCTCGCCTTCTCCAGCACCAATACGTGTAATTGTATTTTTGTGCGCATAAATTGGCACTTCAGGATAGAGCTCACGAATACCATTATTTCCAAGCCAATGATCGCCATGCACATGAGTGTTAAACACAGCAATTATGGGTTTGTCTGATACTTCTCGTATTTTATCCAATAGTTGTTTGCCAATTTCTGCACTACTACCCGGGTCAACAATAATGACACCGTTCTTTGTTAAGATTGCACCCGGGTTATTCATGAAACCACGGTTTTCAGGGCTGGGTAATTCGTGCCTACCATGAACTACGTAAATATGGTTGCTGACTTTATCTAACGCGTATTGCTCGATGGTTTTTGGAGTATTGACATTATGTGCCACTGATATGCTTGAAAATGTAAAAAGCATTGAGAACAGCACCAGGTAGTATTTCATCGTTTACCCCTAAAGTTATTAGTTTAATAGATCGTAAATTATTTAATATCGCTAACGTTTGAATTGTGTCAACTCGAACGATTTGTTATATATATTCGAAATATAGGCACGATAGCATTTTTTCTACCAATTAATTACCAATGGAATATCTGGCCTAAAATCACGAGTCTTTCCACACTGCCTATCATCAAATGTTATCTCCATAAGATGCTTATCCCCCTGCACAATAGATAATCTATCTGCTGAATCGACAATATCCAAGATATTAGAAAAGGGGTCAGACGGTGTATGGATTAAAACGTTATCAATTGATTTAAACGTACCCTCCTCCTTTTTTCTGGCAGAGGCTGCTGGCTCTATAAACGGTACATAAATACAGAGAGGCTCAACAAGATACTTAGAATTCGAACCAACATGAAATGCCCAAGGAGGTGAAAAATAATCAGGTTGATATTTCCATCCATCAAATGGCATTTCAAAATCTGCTTTGTTTATTCTACGCAGTATCACTCCAAATGGAGATGCGCCTGAATCATTTTCACGTTCTGGAAAGAACAAGTCCCGTCCTGGACCATTTTTAGCTTCTTCGGCATCGTGTAGCCATAATAATTCCAACATACCATTTGAGAAGAAGAATCGCCGGTTAGAAGTGCCCTGGCCTTCATGCTTGTTTCTTCTGCCCTCCTGAAAACCAAGCTCTACTAATAAATCTGCTACTTTTGCCTCCGGTTCAACAAGAATGAAAACATGATCAAGCTCTAGCTTCATTTATTGCTTCTCTATGCCTGATAAAAATATAACAACTATTAGAGGGCCTAAAAGTCGGGGTTGTCTTACGACAATTGGGTAAGAAAGACATATTGCATTCCCTGCAAAACAAAGGTTTAGTTTGATATAGCACGGCCCAAATGAATTAGCAAACACGGCAAGGATGCCCTATGTCACAACCACGTCTTCTTGACCGCGACAGGGAAACTATATGGGGAAGGTGTTGAGTTAAGCGTCGTAGCCCAGCACCGATGCCAGCCAGCGCTCGACCTCGCTGACTTCAATGCCCTTGCGTTTTGCGTAGTCCTCGACCTGGTCGCGACCGAGCTTGCCGGTACCGAAGTAGCGCGCCCCCGGGTGGGCGAAGTACAGGCCGGAGACGGATGCGGTTGGCAGCATAGCGAAGCTTTCGGTCAGCGTCATGCCGGCATTCACATCCGGCTGGATAAGCTCCCACAGGGTACGCTTCTCGGTGTGGTCCGGGCAGGCCGGATAACCTGGTGCCGGGCGGATACCACGATATTCCTCCTTGATGAGGGCCTCGTTGGAGAGGTCTTCCGTGGTTGCATATCCCCAGAATTCCCTGCGCACGCGTTCGTGCATGCGCTCGGCAAAGGCCTCGGCCAGCCGGTCGGCGAGTGCCTTTAACAGGATGCTGTTGTAGTCGTCGTGATCGGCCTCGAATTCGGCGACCTTCTTTTCAATGCCGATACCGGCGGTGACGGCAAACGCGCCGATGTGATCGGCCACGCCACTGTCCTCTGGTGCGACGTAGTCAGCCAACGCCAGGTTGGGGGCATTGTTGCGGCGGTTGATCTGCTGGCGCAGGGTATGAATTACTGCCCTGACCTCGCTGCGTGAGTCGTCCGTGTACAGTTCAATGTCATCGTCATTGACCGTGTTGGCGGGGAAGAAACCGATGACGGCACGTGCCTGTAACCATTTTTCACTGACGATGCTTTCCAGCATGGCGTTAGCGTCCTTGAACAGCTGCGTTGCCTCCGCTCCAATGATCGGGTCGTCGAGGATCTTCGGGAACTTGCCGGCCAGTTCCCAGGCCTTGAAGAACGGGCTCCAGTCGATGTAATCGACCAGCTCGGCCAGCGGGTAATCGTCAAACAGCTTGAGGCCGGTAAATGTCGGCTTGACTATCGGGTGCTGGCTCCATTCGGTAGCGAACTTGTTGGCACGTGCATCCTTGAGGCTGGTGAGCGTGCGTGCCTGCTGTTGCCCGGCACGCTGATCGCGGAGGCGCTGATATTTTTCCTTGATCTCCGCGATGTAGGCCTTGCGTCGATCCGCGCTCAACAGGGTGCTGGCGACACCGACAGCGCGCGAGGCATCGGCGACATAGACGACTGCGCCACGGTACTGCGGGTCGATCTTCACCGAGGTGTGGATCTGCGAGGTGGTTGCGCCGCCGATCAATAGCGGCAGTTCAAAGCCCTGACGCTCCATCTCCTTGCCGATGTGCATCATCTCGTCCAGTGACGGAGTGATCAGGCCGGACAGGCCAATAATGTCGACGTTCTTTTCCCTGGCGGTCTTGAGGATGGTTTCGGCCGGCACCATGACGCCGAGGTCGATCACCTCGTAGCTGTTGCACTGCAGCACCACGCCGACGATATTTTTACCGATGTCGTGCACGTCGCCCTTCACCGTTGCCATCAGGATGGTGCCGTTGCTCTGCACGCCGCCATCCTTCTCTGAATCCATGAATGGCATCAGCCACGCCACGGCCTTTTTCATGACGCGCGCGGATTTCACCACCTGTGGAAGGAACATCTTGCCGGCGCCGAACAGGTCACCGACCACGTTCATGCCATCCATCAATGGCCCCTCGATTACGTCCAGCGGGCGATCGGCATTCAGGCGTGCCTCCTCGGTGTCTTCCTCGATGTAATCGGTTATGCCCTTGACCAGCGCGTGTTCGAGGCGCTTGTTGACATCCCACTCGCGCCATTCCGGGCTGTCGACCTTCTCCGTACCCTTGCCGTCTCCCCGGTACTGCTCGGCGACCTCAAGCAGTCGCTCGGTGGCATCGTCATGACGGTTCAGCACCACGTCTTCGACACGTTCGCGTAATTCTTTCGGGATATCCTCATAGATCGCCAGTTGGCCGGCATTGACGATGCCCATGTCCATGCCGTTCTTGATGGCGTGGTACAGGAACACGGCATGAATTGCCTCGCGCACCGGGTTATTGCCACGGAATGAGAATGACACGTTGGATACGCCGCCCGAGATCAAGGCGTGCGGGAGTTTCTGCTTGATGTCGTGGGTCGCTTCGATAAAATCCTTGCCGTAATTGTTGTGCTCCTCGATACCGGTGGCGACGGCGAAGATATTCGGATCGAAGATGATGTCTTCCGGCGCAAAGCCGACCTGTTCGGTGAGGATCTGGTAGGCACGCTGGCAAATCTCGAACTTGCGTGCACGTGTATCGGCCTGGCCGGTCTCGTCGAATGCCATGACGATGGCAGCGGCGCCGTAGCGCTTGACCAGTTCTGCGTGGCGAATGAATTCTGCCTCGCCTTCTTTCAGGCTGATGGAATTCACCACGCCCTTGCCCTGGATGCACTTGAGGCCGGCTTCGATCACTTCCCACTTGGAGGAGTCGATCATGATCGGCACGCGCGAGATGTCGGGCTCCGCCGAAATAAGATTCAGGAAGTGCACCATCGCCTCTTTCGACTCCAGCATGCCCTCGTCCATGTTGACGTCGATTATCTGTGCACCGTTCTCGACCTGCTGGCGTGCCACGTCAAGTGCAGTCTCGTAGTCACCTTCCATAATCAGGCGCTTGAACATCGCTGAGCCGGTAACGTTGGTGCGCTCGCCCACGTTGACGAACAGTGAGTCCTTGCCGATGTTGCACGGTTCCAGTCCGGACAGACGGCACTGCGTTGCTATCTCGGGAATTCTGCGTGGCGAATGCTGGCTGACGGCCTCCACGATGGCCCTGATGTGGTCCGGCGTGGTGCCGCAGCAGCCACCGATAATATTGACGAATCCGTTTGCGGCCCAGTCAGCAAGCTCGCCGGCCATCTTTTCCGGCGTTTCGTCGTATTCACCGAATTCGTTTGGCAGGCCGGCATTCGGGTGGGCGGAGATACAGGTGTCGGAAATGCGCGACAGCTCTTCCACGTACTGGCGTAACTCGTCGGCGCCGAGTGCGCAGTTCAGGCCAATCGAAACAGGCTTTGCATGGCGCAGTGAGTTGTAAAATGCCTCGGTGACCTGCCCGGTGAGTGTGCGACCGGACTGGTCGGTGATGGTGACAGAAATCATCACCGGCAGGCGGCTGCCGCTGTCTGCAAAGAACTGTTCAACCGCGAATATCGCGGCCTTGGCATTCAGGGTGTCGAAGATAGTCTCGATCAGGATGATGTCAGCCCCGCCCTCGACCAGGCCGCGCGTGGATTCGATGTAGGCCTCGACCAGTTCGTCGAAACTGATGTTGCGAAAGCCGGGATCGTTGACATCCGGAGAGATCGACGCAGTACGGTTGGTCGGTCCGAGCACGCCGGCGACGAAGCGCGGCCTGTCCGGGTTGCTGGCAGTGACCTCGTCCGCAACCGCGCGCGCGAGCTGCGCTGCCGCAACATTGATTTCGTAACTGATTTCCTCCATGCCGTAATCGGCCATGGCCACGCGCGTGGCATTGAAGGTGTTGGTCTCGACGATGTCCGCCCCGGCTTCCAGGTACTGGCGGTGGATGTCTGCAATGATGTGCGGTTGTGTCAGTGCCAGCAGGTCATTATTGCCCTTGAGGTCACTGGGCCAGTCGGTAAAACGCTCGCCACGGTAGTCGGCCTCGCCCAGCTTGTGGCGCTGGATCATGGTACCCATGGCGCCGTCCAGAAACAGGATGCGCTCGGCCAGCAGGTCGGAGATTTTTGTCATGGTTTCAGTCGTCTGCGGTCAAGCCGGTCAGTTTAGCATGGCTGTTGATGTTAATTGCATGATCTTTAAAAGGAAATTTATAGACCAGGCGTTTTGCGAGGCGCCATTACGCGGCATAAGCCACGTGATCGCAAAGTATTGTATCTTGCTGATAACAAAACACAATATATGGTAATATGGCTCGCTACAGCAAGGTGGGTGGTTTGCTTTTCAGAATCAAGGGTAGAGAGCTTTTTCCCGTTAACGTGATGTCATGAGAAAGAAACGCGCCATATTGATTCTGATCTTTGCCCTCAGCGCCCCGCTGCCGTCGACTGCGCAGGCTTTCGAGGACATGTTCGGCCTGATGTTCCGCATGATGCTGACCATGATGAACGTGATGTCCGATGCCATGCTCGGCAATGACAACAATGACTGGGGCAATAACTGGGGCAACAATTTTGGCGGACTGAATTCCTTTAACCTTGGCATGAGCGCCTGGCCGATGATGTCGGGCTTTGGTTCCCCGTTTAATTCGTTCGGCAATTCACCGTGGTCGATGTCGCCATGGGACAATGGCTGGGGCAACCCGTTTGGCGGCGGTTACCCTGGCGGTATTGGTTACCCGGGCTCCCGTGCCGGTTATGGACCGGGTTACCGGAACCCGGGCGTAGAGCCCTTCCCGGGCGCCTCGATCATCGAGGGACGCTGGTATGGTGCTTCCGGTGAAGTCCTCGAGGTGCAAGGCAACCGCTTTCGGCTGCGCGCCGGTCGACTTGGCCTGAATGGTGCGATCAGTGTCGAGGACGATATCGTCAACATGTACAGCCCGCGCACCAATACAGTGTCGCGCTACACTTTCGTGCGCAACCAGTCAGGGCTGTTGATGCAGGGAATGAACGGTGAATTGCTGCGCTTTACGCGCTACCCGCTGAACAGGGCGGTACGCAAGTTCTGATTCCCGCCGGTCTCGTCACAGGAGGTCTGCCACCAGACCCATCACCGCCGTACTGATCTTTCCCGAAATTGCTTTGTAACAGCCAAAGTACCTGCGGTAACCAGTGTTATAACCACCAGAATAAGGAAAGTCCACTTGGCCGAAGTAAAGAGTCTTGCGGCGCTAGCGATCGCATCCAGTCTATCAGGAAAGGCGCCTGTAACAACGGCCAGGCTCAGATTTTCACACCAGTCAGAAATTACAATCAGCAATGGAAGGAAGCGCAGATGCTGGAGTCGATTATCTGGTGAAAGTATTCTGCGTGCACCCATCGTCAGGGCCACGGTCAGTGCCAGTGAGTAGACTACAGGGAACAGCAGGTCCGTGGTCAATTCCATCCTTGCATAAGCGATACGACCTTTGGCGCCCAGCTCGCCAAGGTATTGGTAGACCTGGTCAGGTGAATAGGAGAAATAAAGATCAAGCGGCGTGATATCCCCGATTCCGGCGGCAGGGAAAATCGCGACCGGAAAGAGAATAGCCAGCAGCGTCAGTAACACCAGCGCACGGACGCTGGCGATGCGATCAATCATTCCGGACAGTTTTTGTAGCAGGGAAGGCTCCGTTTACCGTCGCAGGGTCAGCGTTTTTTCTGGAATGAAGAAAAAAACTTTGATGGCTCAACCACCGGCATAATCGGTGGATGAGTGTCGCGGCCGTAGACACTGATAACCTTGCGAATGTAGTTCTGCGTCTCCCGGTAAGGCGGCACACCCAGGTATTTCTCCACCGCCCCTTCACCGGCATTGTAGCCTGCCAGTGTCAGGCGCAGGTCACCTTTGAAAAAAGATAACAACCAGCGCACATAGGCCATTCCCCCATGCAGGTTCTGCAACGGGTCAGTAATGTCCCTGACACCAAAGCGGGCTGCTGTGGAGGGAATCAACTGCATCAGGCCCTGTGCATTCTTTGGCGAGTGGGCACCTGGATTGAAATTCGATTCTGCCTGGATAATTGCAAGAATGAGGTTCGGGTCCAGACTATAATCCGGTGCCAGCTGGCGTACCCACGATGCTATTTGCTCGCGCTCGGGGGTATCGGTATTGATGCCGATACCTGTAACCCTGTTCTGGCCAGGTATCGACGCGATGGCATAGGCATCAAACCGGCTTTCGTAGGTACATCTTGGTTTCCTGGGGACATCAGGCTCGCCGACATAGGCGAGAAACTTGCGTATCTGCAAATCACCATTGGCCGCGGCCACCTGCAGCCAGGCGGCGGCCAGGTCCGTATCCCGGGGGGCGCCAAGGCCATTGGCATACATCCAGGCCAGGCGCACCTGTGCCGGCAGGTGGCCGAGTCGGGCGGCTGCGCAATACAGCTGCCGGGCCCTGCCATAATCACGACGATAACCGACGGCATGTTCATACTGGCTGGCCAGTTCTGTCAGTTCCACGGGATCGGGGTCTGCCAGCAACACCTGCCAGTCCAGCACCGGGCTCGTGCCCTGCACGGCAACGGTACACAGCAACAGCACGGTCGCCAGTAACACACGGAATCCGGCGAGTTGCCTGCTATTGCAGCAGCCGGCGCTCATCTTGGAAAGAACTCGATAGGAATCTTCGTGGTAACCACAGGCACGTCCGGTTTGTTACCAAAGTCAATGCGTTTGATGAGCGCTACCAGCTGCTGTTCCAGCGAGGTTGAACCCAGTCCGCTGCTGAGGATGACGCAGCGGGTAACATTGCCTGCCGGGGCAATCGTGATACTCATGACGACCTTGCCCTGCAAGGTGGCATCCTTGCGCAACTCGCGGTTGTAGAGTGCGTACATGGCACCCTTGTTCCGATCCAGTATCTCCTGAATTTCTTCCTGGCTGCGAACCACGCCTGGCGAAGGCGCAGATGCCCGTCCGCCTGTCGCCGCTGTCCCTGCACGACCACCCGCGCCTTGCCGGCTGTTTTCCCTGCCCGGCAGGCCACCCGCGCCCAGCACCGATTGGTGGGCGACACCACCGTCAATACCGTTGCTGCCACGGATCACGTTTGCAGTCAGTGCGGAGGGGTTTGCTGTCTCTGCGTGCCCCTGACTGACAGTATCGTCTTGCACCGATGCTGTCCCGGTCCTCGGTGCCTTGTCGCGCAGCCTGGCGAGCTCGTCACTCATGGTCAGTATCCCGCTGTTTGCCGCTTTCTGGCGGGGTGTCACGACCGGTGCAGCCGGTGGTCGCTCGGGTACGGTTTGCGGCGCAGATGGAGCAGTCACCGCGGGTGCTGTCTGTACGGGTGCCGGCAGTGGCGCAGGCGCTTGCTGTTCACCAAGCAGGCGCACGCGGCGTGGTGGCAGTTCCTCTGTAATCCCGGCATCAGGTTGTGGTATCCGGACATAGGGCGTGACTGTACCGACAACCAGACTGATCAAAAGAGTCTGCAACAGGATTCGACGAAAACGGCGGTCTTCTTCATGCGAAGTTGTCCAGGGCAGGCTTGCTTGCAGGGTCATGGTCGACATGGCACTAACCTGCCCCGGATGACCGTTGCAGCACCGACAGTGAAATGTTGCCGTAACCTGCACGCTTACAGGTTTGCATGACCCTGTTGAGTAACTCAAACGGAATGGATCTGTCACCCATGATTGTTACTTCCCGGTCAGCATCGACGGGTGCATCCGCTGTCAGCTGGGTCTGCAGTGCGGTCCGCAGGGCCTGGATCTCGCCACCGGCTGCACGCATGAACGCATCAACGGCAACAACCGCTTCACCCTGTACCAGGATGTTATCCCGGGTAATCATGACGACCGGCGTATCCCTGGGTTGCTGGTCTGCAACAGATTCAGGCAGCTTCACAAGCGCGTTGTGCGCTTCCGGGGCGCTGTCCAGGGAATGCACCAGGAAAAAGAACACCAGGATGGTAAAGACATCCATCAGTGCTACCAGATTCAGTGTTGGCCAGCGCCGTGACTTTTCCTGACGCTGGCGGCGCCACTTGAACTGTGCCGCTCCCCGGGGAATCCTGGTCATTGCGCACCACGCATCGGTTGCCTGGATGCCGGTACGGGACCGAGCGCAATCAGCGGGAAAAGCTCTGTCTGCTCGACAGCATCGCCGGTCTGTTGCAGCTTGACCCGCAACACATCCAGTACCTGTACCAGTACGTCATAGGGAATCTGCGGTTCCAGCAAAACAGTTGCCTCAAGGCTTTGTGGGAAACGTGCTTTCAGTTCGCCGGCCAGCGTTGCAAGTGACGCAAGTGCCCTGTCATCGGATGATCTGTCAATTCGCTCGGCCCGGGTCTGCCCAAGGTAACTCACTTCAATCACGGCATGACGCACAATCACCTGTAGTTGCAACGGGTCAGGCGCTGATTTCTGATCACTCTCAGCACTTACCGGCTGGATCTCAAGAATTGTTGCCCGGGAAAAGACTGCGGTCACCAGCAGAAACGGTACCAGAATTACCATAAGACTGAGGAAGGCAGTCACATCAACAGTGTGTACGTCCCGCCTTGCCGCCCGTTGCCAGCGAGGTCTCACGTTGTATCCCTGTTCGTAACCGCTGCGCCGGAAACCAGGTTGGACAACCTGACCGTTACCATTTCCAGTGTATCGACCAGTTCCGATGTCTTGGTCTGCATCACGGCGTGTGTCAGCAACAGGGGAATGGCGACCATCAGACCAAATGCCGTGGTATTCATCGCAATGGATATGCTTGCCGAAAGCAGGTTGGCCTTGTCGGCCGGGTCAGCTGCAGAGACGGTGGAGAATGCTTCTGTCAGACCGATGATGGTCCCTAGCAGGCCCAGCAGGGTGGCAATATTCGCCAGGGTTGCCAGGTAGTGGGTACGCTTCTCCAGTCGCGGCACCACCTCCAGCAATCCTTCCTCCATGGCCATTTGTACTTCGTCACCACTGCCCCGGCGCTCGGCGCGACTCAGGCCGTAACCCAGAATCCTGCTGACTGCTGCATCCGAATGCATGACGGCTTCACGGGCAGCGTCATACTTGCCACCTTCCAGCAACGGCAAGACACGCTTCCATATGCCCTTGTTCCTGGCTCGTACAAACGTGAGATAAATATAACGCTCAATAGCGATGGCGGTGCCGATGGCAAGCACCAGCAGAATCGGATACATGAACGGTCCGCCGGACTGGAAGAACATGAGTACTGCATACAACGTTTCCATATCGAACTCCTTGCCAGACTCCTGACCTTAACCATATACCCAACGCAGCCACGATTGCCAGCTAAGCGGCTCTTTTCCGGGCGAATTATCCTTGTGTTTTTAGCACATTAAACGCCGGTTTAGCGTCAGGGGAGCCTGCTAGTCGATACTGTAGCCCTGACGTTGCAACTCCAGTTCATGCTGAAAAATATCACGCTCAACCGGTTCTGTTTCTTTGCCTATGTCACCTTCAAGTTCATCACTCTCCAGCGGAGCACCGACTCTTTTCCAGGGTGCGATATACATCGTTTTTGGCAATCCCTGATTGCCCTTGATAGAAATTGTTTCCTGTTCAAGTTGTTGTTCCTGTCCGCTTGCGCTAAAACCCCACAGGGGGACTGCAACAAGTAGCAGGCGGATATACTGTTTTTCTTGCATAATCTGACGCTCCATCCGGGCTCTACTGAACACCCTGCAGTTCACCAAGGCGTTGCACGCTTTTTTCAACCCAGGGATCTCGCTGATCGCCACCTGAGCGCTGTGCATTCGTTGTATAGATTTCAATGGCCTGTTGCTCAAAAGGTGCGGCCTGCTCTGCGAGAAGTAAATCATATTCTGCCAGTTCCTTTGCATTCAGACTGTCCGGGCGCTCGGATGTCAGCAGCGCATGGCCCAGTTCGTCGTACATGCTTGCAATTTGATAGGTGGCCGCCGTGCTAACGGGTCTGGCGCCATAGTCGATGGCTGCCTCGAATGCCTGCAGTGCCCTCTTCATCGCCTGTAACTTGCGCGCAAGACTGTCCTGCACCGGATTGACCAGCTGAATTTTGTGAAAGGCGGCGAGTTTGTTATCGGCCAGTACCAGCGCAGCCTCTGCGGCAGGTACGCGTGTCCGGGCATTACCTGCCGTACGATCCAGCCTGATGATTTCCTCAAGCCAGTGCTGTCGCTTGCTTGCATTACCGATGCCTGATTCCAGATCAGCAAGCTGTTGCATCACGCCAACAGCAGCCTGTACGGGTTGTGGAAACTGTTCAAGGTAGAGCTCACGAATTCTGACAGCTTGTCGGGCCTCGCCTGTCTGCGCATAAATGTCGGCAGCATGCAGCAGGGCTTCGCGTTGCAACGCATCCGTCTGCCGCCGATCCTGCCCGAGGCGCAGGTATTCTGCTGCGGCCTGACTGCTGTTACCGCTATGCTCATATGCATAAGCCAGCTTTCGGGTAACTTCGGCCTGCAACGGGTCGTCCGGATAATCGCTGCGGAACTGTTCAAGCATCCGGATCGCCTGCTTCCATGACTTATCTGCCAACAGGGCTGTCGCGGCATCATATTGTGCCCTGGAACGAATGGATGCATCGGGCGTGAGGTGCGCAGCCTGTTGATACAATGCCACCGCGGCACGTTTGTTGCCCAGCATTAATGTCTGTTCTGCCTGCCTGTAGGTGGCCAGCGCCAGTCCTTCCTGCAGTGCAGGTCGCCGCGCATCATCCTGACCGGCAAGCGTCAGGGCCTCGCGGTAGGCATCAGCGGCCGCCGGGTAGTCCCCCAGTCCATAGTGAGCCTGCGCCTGCATGGACCAGCCCGCCTGTCTGAGTGCAGGCGTCGCCGATACCATCTTTCCCAGTACACGCTCGCTGACACGAAGGGCTGTGTCGTATTGTTTTTGTTCAAGCAAAGCAGTGCCGGTTTGCGCCAGCAGCCCCGGGGCTGCAGAGTGATTCGGCCAGGTCGTTACAAAACGGAGTTCGCCTGCCCTGGCACGTTCTGCAATGGCGGCCTTGTCTTTGACGTCGGCATGTTGAAGGACTTCATCGCTGGCGCGCAGCGCACCCAGAGCTGCTTCTGCTGCACGCGGATGTTCACCACGGGACCAGGCTGTCCGCTCATATTCATCGATGGCCTGCCGGTACTGGCTGTTTTCATAAAGCAGTTCGGCCAGCTGGAAATTCATCTCCGCCGCATCGGCCTCATCCCCGAATGATGTCAGATATTCCCGGTACCATTGCGCTGCCGCCTGGTAATCACCGGCATCATGCGTCTTGCGTGCCTGCTCATGGCTGACATGAGCAAGCTCTTTCAGGCTGGACTGTAATACCTGCAACACGTCCGGAAAGTCCTGCTGTAAATGTGCAGCCCAGAAGCCGCTGTTCATACCATAGTCACGCACAAAAACCGTTTCGGTTTCAACGATGCGTTGCTGGAAACCTGCCTGCCGATAGAGGGAGATCGCCCGTGCAATCAGGCGCGGTGCCTGCGGGTTCAGGGGGGCACGTTGTGCCAGTACCTGCCAGGTCCTGGCCGCTTCGGTTACCTGGTCCTGCTCAACATACACTTCAGCAAGATCGAGGTAGAGGTGTTCATCGTAGCTGCGGTTGCCATGGCGACTGGAAAACGCTTGCACTGAATCCACGCCTTCCAGCTGCGAGAAACTCATGCTGATGACGCGAAACACATCGGTGACCTGTTCCCTGTCGGCCTGTGACAGCTGTGCCAGCTGCGCATCGAATGCCTCACCGGGCGGTAGCTTCCTGTCAAGGAATGAAAACAGCACCAGCAATGCATCCGCGTATCGTTCCTGCTTGAACAAACTCCAGCCAAGCTTGTAGAGCGCCTGCTCATAGGACGGCACAGACGCACCCATGTCAACCACCGCCTGGTAGGATTGCCCCGCTTCCAGGTAGGCACCTTTCCCAAACAATAATTCACCGTGGCGGAACCGGGTATCGGCATAGAGTCGCGTATTGCTGGCCGGCTTCTGCGCAAATAGACGATCGATGACCGTCAGGGCCTGTCTCGATTTGCCGGTTTCCCCGTAGGATCTCGACAGTTGGTATAGCAGGTCGGTCGTGTCAGGTCCGTCCGGGTACTTGTTCAGCAGGTATTCATAGCGGTCGATTGCTTCATTATAAGAATGCCTGGACGCTGCTTTCAGCTGCGCAGGATCATCACTTGTCGTGGCTGCAGCCAGTTGCATGTCTGCCGCCTGTTCAACCAGCAGGTCGGCAAGGCGGCGGGTTATCCTGTCATGCTCAGGTCCATCCGGGTAACGTACGAGATAGTCATAATAGGCAGTGATGGCTTTCTTTCGCCCCATCTTTACCGACAGGGCAGATGTCACAGGGTCCGGCGCCGTAGCCGCAGGCACACTTTCTGGCGTATCAAGTCCGGGCTGAACGGCACAGGCTACCGCCAGCAGGCAGCTCACCGGCAGTGCCAGACCTCGACTGGCTTTAGCGATCACTGGCCTGATCATAGGTCTTTGCACGCTCCAGGCTGGCCTGCTCCAGCAGGTCTTCCAGTAAATGTTGGCGGCGATCCAGTTCATTCAGCGCCAGTGCCTGCGTGTAACTTTCATAGAGGGCAATGGCATTTGCTATGCGTGCACGCAACTTGAGAATGCGTTCACGCAGTGCTGCAATGCGCTCCTCCAGCCCGGTAATTTCCGCCGCCGGGTCGAGTGACTCACCCAGTTGTGCTATTCGGTTAGTGGCACTGATGAGGGCAGCCGCCAGCTCGCGCAAGGCCTTCCCGACCGGTACTGCGCCGGGCTCGAACCCGGCATCGTCCACCGGCGCCGGGATCAGACGATTCAGTTGATACGCATAACGCTCCCCGGGGCGTGTGTGTTTGCGCAGGACCCTATCCGGATAGGCATAATCTTCCTCCCCTGCCGGCATGCGAAACCTGCCGGTTTCCGGCAGCCACAGGATTTCGGACTCCGGCAGCCCGGTTATTTCCGCGCCTGGCAAATCACTTAAGAACTCGGATTCCGGCGGCAGACCCAGGAACCCGGACTCCGGCAGCCCGGTGAATCCGGGTTCCGGCAAGGGTTTGAGTGCACGGTCTGCCGGTAATTCGATCTCCGGCAGTAGCGGAATCTTCGGTGCCGGATAGTCTGTTGGTTCGCCTTCACGGTATTCCCACTGCTGTTGCCACTGCGGATCACCGCTCTGCCTGTAAAATCCCCGCTGCTGTGGTCGTGCCGGTCCGTTAGCGGCGGCTGCCCCGGGGGACCTCCTGTCAGCAGGTGCCGGAGATGACGCGGCGCCGGACCGGGCATGCTCATCACCTGTCGGTGCACTGGCCTTTGCCAGTAAATCTATGTTACGCAGACTCTTGTCAATATTATCCAGCATGGACTGCAATTCACCGTGGCCCTGCAACATTTCCTGGAAGTTTCTGCTGGCGAGCAGCGGTCCGAAATAGCGTGTCTTGCCGGAACCGGTCTGCCCTGCCGCACCCTGCCCGGAATCGGTATCACTTTTCAGTAACAAAGACACCGTATTGCCTTTTTGCACGGATTCCCTGGCATTGTGGAGGTGGTTTAACTCGCTGGTATAGGCCGACATCGCCTTTTCGTAGTCCTGCCCGGCTGTTTGCAGTGCATCCAGTTCGCGCTGTACGGCAGGGACAACAAGGAGTGTCTCCAGAACCGCCGGATCGGTCGGTGAGCGGCCACGCAGTTCCATCCAGGGAGCCAGTGCGGATTCACTGCGCCCCTGTTTGTGTGCTATCCAGCCCAGCGCCAGCAATGCCCGGTTCGAAAACGGGCCTTGTGGCCGAACAGCTTCAAGTTGCTTGCGTGCTTTTTCATAATCCTCTGTCCTGGCAAAAGCATAACCCAGTGACAGGTGAGCCTTGTCCCTGAGCGCAAGCAGTTCTTCCCCCTCAGCCGGCATATTCACCGCCAGTCGTAGCGCAGGGACAGCCTGTACATGGTCGCCCGCACGTACCAGAGCGATACCGCGATTGTAGTGTGCATAAGCTGCGAGCGCGGCCCCCCCCTGCCAGTGCTCCAGCACGCGTGCTGCCTCGCGATTTTTATTCAGCGACATCAATGTCGTGGCACGCAGCAATTGATAGTCGCCGACAATGTCGACAGGCACTTCGCCTTGCACATTCTCAAGTGCTTCCGCTGCTGCCTCGTAATAGCCCTTGTGAGAAAGTGTCCTGGCCAGGTCGTACCATGCACGGTTTCTGACAGCTTCCGGCACGTCCTCACCAAGCAATGCATGAAAATCAAACCCGGCCCCGACATACAAGCCGTAGGCAAGTTTCATTCTTGCCAACAACAGCCTGGCATCGGTGGATGACTGTGGCGACAGGCCCTGCTCTTCGACCAGTTGCAGGCGGGTAATTGCAGACAGGTAGTCTTGCTGGTGCGAGTGGAACAGGGCTTCGCCATAGAGCAGTTCCTGCAAACGTCCGGCGTCCTGATCTATTGCGGCGGCAGGCAAAGTCACACCAGCTGCCAGAAACAACAGCCATTGCAGAAACCCGCGCATTATTTCACTAGACGGATTTTTCATCAGCACTACCACTCGCGGATGGTCAGCCCGGGTTCCGACGTGTTCGCCCGCGGGCCCAGGTGCAGTTCCATGTACTTGCGACCGGGTGCCTTGGTGATGCTTACACTGCGGTTTTGGTGAAAGGCCCGACCCCCGGCCTGTTTTCCTGTCACGGATACTTCCAGCTCATGTTTGCCGTCACTGAGCCTGCCGGTGTATAGCCGGTGTACTCCGCCCTCCTGCAAGGCGGCACCCTCGCTGCCGGTATATATATGGTGGCTTACGGTCTGTCCGTCCAGCTGCAGCGATATGCTGCCCGGATTGGCGGGGTTGTTATTCGCGACCGATACCAGTACGACCAGTTGCTGGCCATGCGGATACAACGACAACTCCTCGAGCAGCAGGATTTCCCGGTTGATTTCCAGGACTTCCTCCTTGATGGCCTGTATCTCGCCATCAAGTTCGATAAAGCGTTCACGAGCATCGCTCTGCCTGTCCGTCTGCGGCGCAGTCCCGGCACCGGTCAGGAAAATACAGGACATACAGGCTACAGAAAGCAGCCTTGCAGACTGCCAACATTGCTTTGTATGAGGAATGCGCATCATCAGGAAGACCGGCTGTACTGTTCCGCCCGTACACGTAAGCTGCTGGACAGTGTTTGTTATAGTCTGCTTAGTCTAAAGCTAGACCCTCTACACAGGGGTGTCAATAAAGCTGGCGGGGTAAGCCCTGGAAAAGGTTGTTCTTGCAGCGTCTGTCAGATCGAATCCGGATCAGTGCAGCAGAGCAGATAATGCCAGGTACAGGGTGTACAAGTGCTGCGGGAGGCGCGGTAGATTCTGTCTCTGTGCGCTGTGTAGCTTTTTACTTGGCGTCCTTGCTGTTTTCTGCTCAATTGAGCATTAACCGCCAATCACCGTGATATCACCCATATACGGCTGTAAAACGGATGGCACGCGAATGGAACCGTCCGCCTGCTGGTAATTTTCCATGATGGCCACCAGCGTGCGGCCCACGGCGAGACCGGAGCCATTCAGGGTGTGCAGTAACTCCGGCTTGCCAGTCTCGGGATTGCGCCAGCGCGCCTGCATGCGGCGCGCCTGGAATGCCTCGAAGTTGCTGCACGAGGAAATCTCGCGGTACTTCTGCTGCCCCGGCAGCCACACTTCCAGGTCATAGGTCTTGGCGGCGGAAAAGCCGATATCACCGGTGCACAACGCGACCACGCGGTACGGCAGCTCCAGGTGTTGCAGAATAGCCTCAGCGTGGCCGGTGAGCGCTTCCAGTGCCTGCCAGGAATCCTGCGGACGCACCATCTGCACCATCTCCACCTTTTCAAACTGGTGCTGGCGAATCATGCCGCGCGTGTCCTTGCCGTAGGAACCGGCCTCGGAACGAAAGCACGGTGTGTGCGCGGTGAAGCGCAGTGGCATTTCATCGGCTTCGATAATGGTATCGCGCACCAGGTTGGTAACCGGCACCTCGGCGGTCGGGATCAGGTAGAACTCCTGTTCACCGCTGGTCCGGAACAGGTCTTCCTCGAACTTCGGCAGTTGCCCGGTGCCACGCAGGCTGTCGGCGTTGACCAGGTAGGGTACGTAGACTTCCCGGTAGCCATGCTGGTGGGTATGTGTTTCCAGCATGAACTGGATCAGTGCACGGTGCAGGCGGGCCAGCGGCCCCTGGATGACGCTGAAACGTGAGCCGGTGATCTTCGCTGCGGTTTCAAAGTCCAGCATGGCCAGGCCTTCACCGAGATCGACATGGTCCCTGGGTTCGAAGTCAAATTGTGCGGGCTCACCCCAGCGGCGGATTTCCGGGTTGTCCTCCTCGCCCTTGCCGTCCGGCACCGATTCGTGCGGGAGATTCGGGATACTCATGAGGATGGCGTTGAGCTGTTCCTGCAGACTGTCCAGTTCGTCCTGTTTCGCCTTCAGCTGATCACCCAGGCCCTCGACCTCTTTCAGCAGCGGCGCGATATCCTCGCCGGCGGCCTTGGCCTTGCCGATGTTTTTCGAGCGCGCATTGCGTTCGGCCTGCAGCTCCTGGGTCTGTACCTGGATGGCCTTGCGCTGTTCTTCCAGTGTTTGCAGGGCGGCGGTATCAAGCGTGAAGCCACGTCGGGCAAGCTGTCGGGCGACGGTCTCGAGCTCGCTGCGCAGCAGTCTGGGGTCAAGCATGGTGGTCCTTTATATACATTGATATTTGAGTCTGGCGGCAATGTTACTGGAAACTGCCGCAAAATAGCAGGTCGGCATCAGGACAGGGTGCGGTTGTTCAACGAGCCACGAACCTACCTCGGTCGTCGTTCCCGCGGAGGCGGGAACCCAGCCATCGATCAAGCGACAAGCCCGGCAGACTAGTGCACGATTTCAGGCTGGATCCCCGCCTGGCCGCTCTCAGCATCCATGCCTTCCGCGGCACTTGTACTTCCCTGTACATCGCGCGGGGATGACGGGAGGTTCCCTAAACTACCAGTGTTGCCGGCCAGCTAACGATATGCCCGGGTTTGATGTCGCTGCGGATATGCTCCAGGATGCTGCTGACCTTCTGCGGCACATCGAAAAATTCAACCACCAGCGGCAGATCCAGCGACATGTCCAGCAGCGTTGACGAGTGCAGCTTGCCGGAACTGCCGAAACCACTGATACCGCGAAACACCGTGACACCCTGCACCTTTTCTTCGTCATGCAGACGCTCCAGCAGACCTTCCATACGGCCTTCACCTTCAGTCAGGTAGATACGCACAAATACGACGTCGAGTTTTTTCATAGTTGTCTCGCGGCTAATACGCCGACTCCGGCAGCGGCGATGCAAACGGTGACGCTGACCAGCACATTGGCCAGTGCCCTGCCCGCCTGGCCGGACTCCAGCAGGTTGAGGGTTTCCATTGAAAAGGTGGAAAAGGTGGTAAAGGCGCCCAGCACACCGATCATCAGAAAGGCGCGTAGTGCCGGGCCGGCCGCCATGCGCTCGATCAGCCAGATGTACAGGAAGCCCATCAGCAGGCTGCCGAGAACGTTCACTGTCAGGGTGCCGTATGGGAAGCCCGCACCCAGCCGGTTGTGCACGGCAACCGAGGTCCAGTAGCGCAGCAAAGCGCCCAGTGCTCCACCGGCGGCTATGGCCAGCAGCTGGGTCATGGTTTCGCCCTGTGATCCATGCGGTAATGGTACACCACGCAACCGCATAATGTTGTTTCAGCCACCGTAGGAGCGCCTTGCAGGCGCGATTTTGATTCGCAGGTAAATCTATCGCGCCTGCAAGGCGCTCCTACGACTGTTTGTCTGTGTGCTTGCGGTCCAGTTCTCGCAGGTGCGCGAGTTTCTCGGCAATCTTGATCTCCAGTCCGCGTGGCACTGGCTGGTAGTAGTTCGGCTGGCCCATGCCCCCCGGGAAATAGTCTTCACCGGCCGCATACGCTTCCGGTTCGTCATGGGCGTAGCGATAGGCCTTGCCGTAGCCGAGTTCCTTCATGAGCCGGGTGGGTGCGTTACGCAGGTGTACCGGGACTTCCAGCGAACCGGTCTTGCCGATCGCACCACGCGCCGCGTTGTATGCCTTGTAGACGGCATTGCTCTTGGCGGCACAGGCCAGATAGATCACTGCCTGCGCCAGTGCCAGTTCACCTTCCGGACTGCCGAGGCGTTCCTGTATGTCCCAGGCATTCAGGCACAGTGTCAGTGCGCGCGGGTCGGCGTTGCCGATGTCTTCCGAGGCCATGCGCACCACGCGCCGTGCGATGTAGCGCGGATCACAGCCGCCATCCAGCATGCGCACCAGCCAGTACAGTGCGGCATCGGGGGACGACCCGCGCACCGATTTGTGTAGCGCAGAGATCTGGTCGTAGAAGTCATCGCCACCCTTGTCGAAGCGCCGGCTACCGCCGCTGATGACCTCGTTGAATAGTTCCTCGGGAATAACCTGCCGGCCGTCCTGCTCCTCGGCAAAGTCAGCGGCGATCTCCAGCAGGTTCAGCGCGCGACGGGCATCGCCATCGGCGGCGACCGCCAGCCGCTCCAGCAGGGAGTCTGGAATCGACAGGGCCTGTTTACCCAGGCCGTGCTCAACATCAACCAGCGCTGCATCCAGTATGCGACGCAATGCGTCGGGCTCCAGTCGTTTCAGTACATAGGTGCGTGCGCGTGACAGTAACGCGCTGTTCAGCTCGAATGACGGATTCTCCGTGGTGGCGCCGATAAAAATCACCGTGCCGTCTTCCACGTAAGGCAGGAACGCGTCCTGTTGCGACTTGTTGAAGCGATGCGCTTCATCGATGAACAGTATGGTCTGGCGGCCTTCCAGTTCACGTATTTGCTGAGCGGCGGCTACCGCGTTGCGGATATCCTTGACGCCGGCCAGTACCGCGGACAGTGTCAGGAACTCGGCATGGGTCTGTTCGGCCAGCAGGCGGGCCAGCGTGGTTTTGCCGGTGCCGGGCGGTCCCCACAGCACCATGGAGTGCAGCTTGCCTTCCTCGATGGCGCGACGCAGTGGTTTGTCGTCACCCAGGATGTGCGGCTGGCCGGCGCAGGCCGCCAGTGTGCGTGGGCGCATGCGATCGGCCAGGGGCCGGTACGGTTCACTGGCGGGCGTCATGAAAAACGGATTACTGCGTATCCCCGACCACGTCGGCGCCGGCTGGTGGCACAAAGCGAAACAGGTCGGGCGCCAGCTGCAGATTGCGTTGCATGTTGGTGAAGTTGAATTGCGTGATATTGCCGAAGCTGTCGTGTGCGACGATCTGTGTCAGCTGGTCACCGGAGAAGACCAGCCTCAGGGCATCGATGTTGCTGTCATCGGTCTTCGGGGTGAGTAACACGGTGAGTGTGCCGATCTCTTCGATGCTGAATACTTCCGTCAGCGGCTTGCCGCCGCCAAGCAGCATGGCCGGGGTCGCCGTGAGCACATCCCCGGCCTGTTGCACGGTGACCTGTTCCAGGTCCTCGTCCCAGGACCACAGGCGTTCGCCGTCGGCGACCAGTTGCTGTTTGTAGGGGGTGAGGTAATTCCAGCGGAAACGCCCCGGGCGCATGATCCACATCTTGCCCTGCGATGACTGTATCGGCCGGTTGTTGGCATCAGTCACCTGCTGATCGAAATCAGCCTGCAGTGTAGTCAGGTCATCGAAGAAGTCCTGCACATAGGCAGGTATTGGTTGTGCGTGCAGGCCCATGCCAATCAACAGCATCAGCAGGCCGGCGCACGGCATGGTCAGTGAGTGTTTTGTCATGCGTCGTGCGGTGGCGGTGCCAGCACCTCGCGACTGCCGTTGGTCTCCATGGGACCTACGACACCGGTTTCCTCCATGTGTTCAATCATGCGTGCGGCACGGTTGTAGCCGATCTTGAGCCGGCGCTGCACGCCCGAGATGGATGCCTTGCGGCTCTGGGTGACGATCATGACGGCCTGGTCGTAGAGCGGATCGGATTCGGTGTCATCCCCGTCGCCACCCCCATTGGCAGGTGACAGCCCGGGGACCGGCTCGTTCGACACCTCCAGTATCTCGGTCATGTATTCCGGATCGGAGCGGCCCTTGAGGTGTGCGGTGACTTTATGCACTTCCTGGTCGGAGACGAACGCGCCATGCACACGCACCGGCACGCTGGTGCCCGGCGGGACATACAGCATGTCACCGTGGCCGAGCAGTTGCTCCGCACCCATCTGGTCGAGGATGGTGCGCGAGTCGATCTTGGACGAGACCTGGAAGGCAATACGGGTCGGGATATTCGCCTTGATCAGCCCGGTGATCACATCCACCGAGGGACGCTGCGTGGCAAGGATCAGGTGCACGCCGGAGGCACGCGCCTTTTGCGCCAGCCGGGCAATCAGTTCCTCGACCTTCTTGCCGACCACCATCATCATGTCGGCAAGCTCGTCGATGATAATGACGATAAACGGCAACTGCGTCAGGGTCGGATGTTCAGTGCCTTCAAGTGCCTCCTCCGGCTTGAACAGCGGGTCGGGGATCGGTGTACCGGCGTCGATGGCCTCTTTGACCTTGCGGTTGTAGTTGCCGATGTTGCGTACGCCGAGTGACGCCATCAGCCGGTAGCGGCGTTCCATTTCACCGACGGCCCAGCGCAGTGCGTTGGCGGCCTCGTTCATGTCGGTGACCACCGGTGTCAGCAGGTGCGGGATGCCCTCGTAGACCGACAGCTCGAGCATCTTCGGATCGATCATGATCAGCCGCACGTCTTTCGGCAGTGTCTTGTAGAGCAGGCTCAGCACCATCGCATTGATGCCCACGGACTTGCCTGAACCGGTGGTGCCGGCTACCAGCAGGTGCGGCATCCTGGCAAGATCTACCACTACCGGTACACCGCTGATGTCCTTGCCCAGCGCCAGTGTCAGTGGCGAGGCGGATTCATCGTATTCACGCGTGTTGAGTATTTCACTCAGGCTGATGATGGCGCGATTCTCGTTGGGGATCTCCAGGCCGATCACGGACTTGCCGGGAATGACTTCCACGACGCGCACGCTGATGGCCGACAGCGCGCGTGCGATGTCCTTGGCGAGGTTGCTGATCTGGCTGACCTTTACGCCCGGCCCGAGGTCCAGCTCGAAACGGGTGATGACCGGTCCGGGATTGACCGCAACCACTTCGACCTCGATATTGAAGTCGAGCAGTTTCATTTCCACCAGTCGTGACATGGCCTCCAGTGCCGATTCTGAATAACCGGCCTCGGCCTCGCGCGGCTCATCCAGTAATGCCAGCGGCGGCAGTTCGGTGTTCGTAGGTGGATCGAACAACGGCACCTGGCGCTCACGTTCCTTGCGGTCACTGGTTTTTGGTTTGGTCAGCACCGGTTCAATGCGTACCGGTTTGCGCCTGGCTATCTTTTTCTGTGCCGTCTCGATCACTTCCTTGCGCTCGGTGCGGGCACGGCGGGCGGCAATTTGTTCGGGAACCTGTTCGGCCATCGCATACAGGTATTCACTGGCCACCAGTGTGTACTTGCCGATGAAATCCATGACCACCAGCCAGGAGATGCCGGTAAACAGGGTTGCGCCGGCCAGGAACAATGCCAGCAGGAACAGTGTGGCACCGATTGGGCTAACTACCTCGACCAGGCCATTGCCGATGACGTTGCCGAGTACACCGCCGGCCCCTGCCGGCAGACCGCTGTTACCGGTGCCGGACTCCAGTGATGCCAGGCCGCAGCCTGCACCGACGGTCATCAGGAAACCGGACCAGCGTACGGCCAGTACATGCAGATCGATACCGCCGGTCGGTGAATGGCCGCGATACACCAGCCAGCCGCTGTAACCGATCATGACGGGAAACAGGTAGGCCAGAATGCCCAGCAGGTAGAGCAGTACATCGGCCAGCCACGCGCCGACCAGGCCGCCGGCGTTGTTGATGTGGTTGACCGCGCCGCTACTGGACCAGCCGGGGTCGCCCGGGTAATAGCTCACCAGTGACACCAGCAGAAAGATAGCGATTGCACCCAGGATGAGCAGCGCGCCCTCACGTAGCCCGCGTGTGACATGGTGCGTGAGTTTTGCAGTGTCTGCTTTTTTACGCCGAGCCTGAGCCATAATAACCTTCTTTCGCAGCTTGTATCGCCAATCGATGGATTCTATTCGTTTTTTTACCCATCAATCAAGTGCCGCCTGCAGTGCGGGATGCACCACCTTGCCCGTCTGGACATTGATGGCGCGGCGCAGGGGCTCATGTTGCTGCCAATCCGGCGCGGCCAGTTGCAGCACGAAGGGCACCAGCGCTGACGACATGGCCTGGGTGGCGCTGCGCGGAACGGCACCCGGCATATTGGTGACACAGAAGTGCACCACATCCTCCTCAATGTAGGTCGGGGCCGCGTAGCTGGTTGGACGGGTGGTTTCGATACAGCCGCCCTGGTCAACCGAGATGTCGACAATCACGCTGCCAGCCTGCATCGAGGCGACCTGGTCACGGTTGACGATATGGGGTGTACGGCCGCCGGTAACCAATGCCGCGCCGATCAACAGGTCGGCGCTGGCCACGGCCTCGCGCAGGCGGTCCGGGTACGGGTACAGCGCGGTGACGTTGTTGCCCAGCTGGCGCATGGCGGCGAGTCGTTCACGGCGCGTGTCAAAGGCGGTGACCTGCGCGCCGATCGCAGCGGCCATCAGCGCGGCATTGCCACCGGCAGTGCCGGCACCAATGACGACCACGTGGCCGCGTGGCACGCCGGGCAGGCCACCCAGCAGCAGTCCCTTGCCACCCTGTGGTGTGTGCAGCAGATGTGTACCGACCTGCGTGGCAATGCGTCCGGCGATATCACTCATCGGTGCCAGCAACGGCAGTTCACCGCTGTCGTTCTGCACGGTCTCGAAACCGATAGCGGTCAGGCCGATGGTTTGCAGTTGCCGGGTCAGTTCCGGATTGGGTGCAAGATGCAGAAAACAGAACAGCCGCTGCTCGCTGCGTAGCAAACCGAGCTCGTCGGCAATCGGTTCCTTGACCTTCACCACGAGTTCGGCCGCATGATAAGTTGACGCGGCATCGTCAGCGATAACGGCACCAGCGCTACGGTATTCATCGTCACTGTAGCCCGACAGCCGGCCTGCACCCTGCTCTACTGTCACGCTGTGCCCTGCCTGGGCCAGCACGGCACACGCATCCGGACTTAGCGCAACGCGTCCTTCCAGTGGCCTGACCTCGCGCGGAATGCCTATATCCAAGCTTGCTTTACCCTTGTCGTGAAGTTCCGTACCATTCGTGAGCTATCAGTCCGGGTTGGTAACAGGTCGTCCTGGAACCAAAGACCCCCGGGCCTGTCGATAGCCAGCACTACTGTATTTATTGTGCAACATACGGCGCCATTGGCGCATCAATTCGGAGCATTATACATGAGCGATACCAAGCACTGCCGTCTTCTTATCCTGGGTTCAGGGCCTGCCGGCTATACCGCTGCCGTCTATGCGGCGCGCGCCAACCTGGAGCCGGTGCTGGTTACCGGGCTGGAACAGGGTGGCCAGCTGATGACGACCACGGAAGTGGAAAACTGGCCGGGCGGTAGCGCTGAAATGCAGGGGCCGGCGCTCATGGAGGACATGCGCAAGCATGCCGAACGATTCAATACCGAGATCGTGTTTGACCACATCCACACGGTCGACTTCAGCCAGCGTCCACTGCGCCTGAAGGGAGATGCCGGCGAGTACAGTTGCGACGCGTTGATTATTGCTACCGGCGCTTCGGCCATGTACCTGGGTCTGCCCTCGGAGGAAACATTCAAGGGCAAGGGCGTGTCGGCCTGCGCCACCTGTGACGGTTTCTTCTACAAGCAGCAGGCGGTTGCAGTGATCGGCGGTGGCAACACGGCCGTGGAGGAAGCACTCTACCTTGCCAATATTGCCTCGCACGTCACACTGGTACACCGGCGTGACGAATTGCGCTCCGAAAAGATCCTGCAGGATCGCCTGTTCAAGAAGGAACAGGAAGGCATCGTCACCATCGAGTGGGACAGCGTACTGGAGGAGGTGCTGGGTGATGACAGTGGTGTTACCGGTATGCGTATCCGCAATGTAAAGGATGACAGCACAAAGGACGTCGCCCTGATGGGCGTGTTCATCGCCATCGGCCACAAGCCCAACACGCAGATCTTTGACGGTCAGCTTGAGATGAATAACGGCTACCTCAAGGTAAAGAGCGGAGTGGACGGCATGGCGACCTCGACCAGTGTCGAGGGCGTATTCGCGGCCGGCGATGTCAGCGACCATATCTACCGCCAGGCGATCACCTCCGCCGGCACTGGCTGCATGGCGGCGCTGGATGCAGAAACCTATCTGGATCACCTGGCCCACCATATGGGCCGCGAGGACTGAGGCGGGGACGCTGCACCGCGCCAGCCGGAAATTGCTGTGCGTATCGAAGTTATCAACCAGCTTGAATCCATCCCGGCCACCGCCTGGAACCGGGTAAGCGGTACCGGACACCCGTTTCTGCGCCATGAATTCCTGGTCGCGCTGGAGCGCCACAACTGTGTCGGTGAGGCCTATGGCTGGTTGCCCCGTCACCTGGCTGCCTATGACGAGGACGATCGCCTGTGTGGCGTCGTGCCGCTGTACCTGAAAAACAACTCCATGGCGAGTTCGTGTTTGACTGGGCCTGGGCGGACGCCTATCAGCGTGCCGGACTTGCCTACTACCCAAAGCTGGTATCCGCCATTCCCTATACCCCGGTAACCGGTTCACGCATCCTGGTGGCGCCGGATGCGGACCATGAGCAGGTGGCCGGGCGACTGGTTGCGGCGGCACTGGAGCAGCTGGAAACTACCCGCGCTTCTTCCCTGCATTGGCTGTTTACCAGCCCTGCCGACACAGAATTTCTGCAGGGCAAGGGACTCATGCGCCGTACCAGCTGTCATTTCCACTGGCACAACGATAACTACAGCTCGTTCGACGATTTCCTGTCCCGGTTGAGCTCACGCAAACGCAAGAAGATTCGCCGTGAACGCCGTCATGTACAGGAAGCCGGGATTTGCATGAAGATCGTGCATGGGATGGATGCCACTGCGGAACAGTGGCAGGCCATGCATGCTTTCTACACCTCCACGTTTACCAGGAAATCCGGTGTCCCGACCCTGTCGCTGGCATTCTTTCGTGAGATCAGCCGCACCATGGGGCAACAGGTTGTGCTGGTATTCGCACAGCTCGATGAACAACCGGTCGCTGGTGCCATCATGCTGCGCGGTGACGATGCCCTGTATGGCCGTCACTGGGGCTGCCAGAATGATTACCACAGCCTGCACTTCGAGGCCTGCTATTATCAAGGCATCGAATACGCGATTGAACACGGACTGCAGCTGTTTGAGCCAGGCGCGCAGGGTGAGCACAAGATCAGTCGTGGCTTCCTGCCGACCTTTACCTGGTCGGCACACCAGGTCGTGAATGAGCAGTTCAGCGCAGCGATCCGGCGTTACCTGGTGCAGGAACATGACATGATGGTGGATTATCACGACGATCTGCAGGGTACTTCGCCCTTCAGGCATGAGGAGGATGCGCAGCGCTGAACGGTGCGACACAGAAGCCATGTATCGTCTGAATGACACGGGGCCCTACTGGATCGATCCCGAGGATACGGAAATCCGTTTCCCTGCTGTCGAACATGCCCTGCGCGAACCGGACGGCCTGCTAGCGCTGGGTGGCGATCTCTGCAGTGAACGGCTGTTGCTTGCCTACCGGAGTGGCATCTTTCCCTGGTACGGTCCTGACCAGCCGATCCTGTGGTGGTCACCGGATCCGCGCCTGGTGCTGTTTCCGGAACAGCTGAATATCTCGCGCAGCCTGGCCCGGGTCCTGCGCAGGGATCGCTTCAGGGTGACGATGGATCGGGATTTTTCAGCGGTAATCGCGCAGTGCGCCGCGCCGCGACGCGGCCAGGCCGGCACCTGGATTACCGATGAAATGCGTGCCGCCTACCTGCGACTGCACCATGAGGGCCATGCGCATTCTGTTGAATGCTGGCTGGGTGATGAGCTGGTGGGCGGGCTCTACGGGGTGGCGATCGGACGTATTTTCTTCGGAGAATCAATGTTTACCACGGTTCCTGACGCCTCCAAGGTGGCCTTCGTGCGACTTGTCGAGCAGCTGCAGAGCTGGGGTTACCCGCTGGTTGACTGCCAGGTACACACAAACCATCTTGCCAGCCTGGGGGCGTCTGCTATTGCGCGCGCTGAGTTTGTCGGCATGCTGAACAGGCACTGTGACAGTCCGCCCGGGCATGTGCGCTGGGTATTTGAATCATGACGGGATATGACTGCGGGATTATTTCGGTATAATGCCCGGCTTAGTCATCTAGGCGCTAAAGGATTTATGGCAAAAGAAGAGCACATCGAAATGGAAGGGACCGTGGTTGAGACCCTTCCAAACACCATGTTCAGGGTTGAGCTGGAAAACGGTCACGTGGTGACCGCGCATATCTCGGGAAAGATGCGCAAGCACTATATCCGTATTCTCAGGGGCGACAAGGTTACCGTCGAGTTGACACCCTATGACCTGAGCAAGGGTCGCATTACCTATCGCGCACGCTAGGCCTGCCATCCTGTGTCCGGCTGGCGTCAGCTGACAGTGATTGCCTTACTCTCGATATCAAATGCCAGTTCGCCGTCTTCAAGGCGAATTACCAGGTGTCCGCCCCGCTCCAGCTTGCCGAACAACAGTTCCTCGGCAAGCGGTTTCTTGATGCGCTGCTGAATCAACCGCGCCATCGGACGTGCACCCATCTTGGGATCATAACCGTGTTCGGCCAGCCACAGGCGCGCTCCCTCATCGACCTCGACGCTGACCTGCTGTTCCTGTAACTGGGCCTCCAGCTCGAAGATAAACTTGTCGACCACCTGCACGATGACGGTCGGGTCAAGCGCCTTGAATTGCACGATGGCATCGAGCCGGTTGCGGAATTCCGGGGTGAACAGTTTGTTAACCGCCTCCATGGCGTCGGATGAATGATCCTGATGCTTGAAACCGATCGAGGGCCTGCTCATTTCGTGGGCGCCTGCATTGGTCGTCATTACCAGGATGACGTTGCGGAAGTCCGCCTTGCGGCCATTGTTATCGGTCAACGTGCCGTGGTCCATCACCTGCAGCAGCAGGTTGAAAACATCCGGGTGTGCCTTCTCGATTTCATCAAGCAGCAACACCACGTGCGGGTTCTTTGAGATTGCCTCGGTAAGCAGTCCACCCTGGTCATAGCCGACATAGCCCGGTGGCGCACCGATCAGGCGCGACACGGTATGCCGCTCCATGTACTCGGACATATCAAAACGCACCAGCTCCACGCCCATGATGCGGGCCATCTGCCGGGTAACCTCGGTCTTGCCGACACCGGTTGGACCAGCAAACAGGAACGAGCCAATCGGGCGTACTTCATTGCCCAGCCCCGAGCGTGACATCTTGATTGAGGTGGCCAGTGTATCGATGGCAAGATCCTGACCGTAGACGACCATTTTCAGGTCGCGCTCCAGGTTGCGCAGGGTTTCCTTGTCAGAGGCCGACACCGATTTCTCCGGTATCCGTGTCATCAGTGCAATGACCTTCTCGATATCACTGACGCCGACGGTCTTCTTGCGACGCGACGGCGGGCGCAGACTTTGGGAGGCCCCGGCCTCATCAATGACGTCGACGGCCTTGTCCGGCAGGTGGCGGTCATTGATATAGCGGTCGGCCAACTCGGCTGCACTGCGTAGTGCATTCATCGAGTACTTGATCTTGTGATGTTCTTCAAAGCGCGACTTGAGGCCCTTCAGGATGGTGATGGTTTCCTCGACCGAGGGCTCGGTGACATCCACTTTCTGGAAGCGGCGTGACAGGGCATGGTCTTTCTCGAAAATGCCGCGATATTCCTGGTAGGTGGTCGAGCCGATGCACTTCAGCTCACCCGAGGCCAGCATCGGTTTCATCAGATTCGAGGCATCCATGACACCTCCGGAGGCTGCGCCGGCACCGATCATGGTGTGAATTTCATCGATAAACAGGATGGCGCCGGGCTCCTTACGCACTTGTGCCAGCACCGCCTTGAAACGCTTCTCGAAATCGCCGCGGTACTTGGTGCCGGCAACCAGCGAGCCCAGGTCCAGTGAATAAATGGTGCTGTTGAGCAGGATTTCCGGCACATCGCCTTCAACAATCATGCGCGCCAGCCCTTCCGCGAGAGCCGTTTTGCCGACCCCGGCCTCGCCAACAAACAACGGGTTGTTCTTGCGGCGACGGCAGAGGATCTGGACGGTGCGCTGGATCTCGTTGCGTCGACCTATGAGTGGGTCAATGCGGCCTTGCGCGGCCATTTCGTTGAGGTTGGTTGCAAACGTTTCCAGTGGTTGCCTGGCACTGGTGTCAGGGGCCTCTGTCTCGGCGGGACTGTCGAGACTTTCCTCGGACTGGTCGTTGACCTTGGAAATGCCGTGCGAAATATAGTTGATGATATCCAGGCGCGTGATATCGAGCTTGTTGAGGAAATACACGGCCTGGGATTCCTGTTCACTGAATATGGCAACCAGCACGTTGGCGCCCGTGACCTCGTTCTTGTCGGATGACTGCACATGAAACACGGCACGTTGCAGTACACGCTGGAAGCCCAGTGTCGGCTGGGTTTCACGCGTGTCATCGAGTGAGAGCTTTGGTGTGGTCTCGTCAAGGAAGCTGCCGACTTCCTGCTTGAGTTGATCGAGGTTGCCGCCGCAGGCGCGCAGCACCTCGGCAGCGGAGGGATTGCCAATCAGCGCATAGAGCAGGTGTTCCACGGTCATGAACTCGTGGTTTTTCTCCCTGGCCTCCTTGAAGGCCAGGTTCAATGTAAATTCCAGTTCCTTGCTCAGCATGTCTGTACCTCACACAATCCTGGCCAGCTAGACCTCTTCCATACTGCACAGCAATGGATGCTGATGACGTTGCGCATATTCGTTGACCTGGGCAACCTTGGTCTCGGCAATTTCATAGGTAAAGATGCCGCACACCCCCCTGCCCTGACTGTGCACCATTAGCATGACGCGGGTCGCCTTCTCGCGGTCCATACCAAACAAACTCTCCAGCAAGGTGACGACAAACTCCATCGGCGTGTAGTCGTCGTTCAGAAGAAACACCTTGTACATCGACGGTTCCTTGAGTTCCGGCTTCGCTTCTTCAAGCGCCAGCCCTTCGTCACCGCGATGCTCCTGATCTCTACTCATGGTCCCGGGTCCTGCCTGGTCAAAATCCTGTGATTCATACTACTACAGGACATTTTACCACCTATTTCATGAGCATACATGCCCGCATGGCGGGGTATACCGATGCTTGATGTTGCCGGAAGAGGTGGCTGGCCAATGGCTTCTGCATCGGCAAAATCCGGTGAAACTTGAAAAACAGGGCCCGCGCGCTGTTGGGATTGGACTGCAAAAAGGGCCGCACGTTCTCACGTGCGGCCCTGGCAGCTAACAGACGATAATCAGGCGTTGGCGATGATGGCGCGACCGAACTCGGAACAGCTGACCCTGGTAGCGCTTTTCATCAGTCGGTGCAGGTCATAGGTAACAGTCCCGGAGGCGATCGTGCTGGACAGTCCGTTGATGATCTTGTCCGCAGCCTCGTTCCAGCCCATATGGCGCAGCATCATTTCAGCAGACAGGATCAGCGAGCTGGGATTGACCTGGTCCTTGCCGGCATAACCCGGCGCGGTTCCGTGCGTTGCTTCATACATGGCGATGGTGTCAGACAGGTTGGCACCCGGTGCCATGCCGATCCCACCGACCTGTGCAGCCAGCGCATCGGAAATGTAGTCACCGTTGAGATTGAGCGTTGCGATGACGCTGTACTCGGTCGGGCGCAACAGGATCTGTTGCAGGAAGGCATCGGCGATCACGTCCTTGACGATGATTTCCTTGCCGGTCTTCGGGTTGGTAAAGCGACACCAGGGCCCATCGTCGATTTCCGTCGCGCCGAATTCCTCTTTTGCCAGTTCATAGCCCCAGCTCTTGAAGGCACCCTCGGTGAACTTCATGATGTTGCCCTTGTGCACCAGGGTGACCGAATCACGGTCCTGGTCCACGGCATACTGCAGCGCCTTCCGTACCAGCCGCCTGGTGCCTTCGGAAGATACCGGCTTGATACCGATACCGGAGGTGTCCGGAAAGCGAATCTTTTTCACACCCATCTCGTCCTGCAGGAAGGTGATGACCTTTTTCACTTCTGCGCTGCCGGCCTGCCACTCGATGCCGGCATAGATGTCTTCCGAGTTTTCACGGAAGATGACCATGTTGGTCTTTTCCGGTTCCCGCAGCGGGCTCGGGGTGCCGTCAAAATAACGTACCGGACGTTGACAGAGATACAGATCGAGTTGCTGGCGCAGCGTGACGTTGAGCGAGCGGATGCCACCCCCTACCGGCGTG
>Ga0224514_10000039_pt1 | contig 51037 bp, 46 predicted proteins | sample SF_May12_sed_USG_3_FD_169107 | JGI IMG/M metagenome (GOLD analysis project Ga0224514, IMG submission 169107) | Sediment microbial communities from San Francisco Bay, California, United States - SF_May12_sed_USGS_24 | ecosystem: Environmental > Aquatic > Marine > Sediment | place: USA... | reverse complement strand
AGCTATTGCCGAGGGAACGGCAGTACGTTTTGGCAGTATCTATTTTTTATCCATGAAAACAGAGGCTTGGCAAAAAGGTGCACTTGCTGTTAAAAGATTACGGCAAACTATTCTCGGACAACCTGTTTAGACGCGACCCCTTTATACCCTTTTCGAATAAAATAAAGGGGACAGATTTTTTTTAGAGCCCTTTGGCCGCCCCTGTCCACGTAGTGCCATTCGGGACGTCCCCTTTTATTCCCTCTCTTTCATTAATGTGAACCCGTCCCCGATTTTTCCGTTATGTTTTCACATCAACTTGTTTAGATCTACAGCGTAGCCAGCGCTTTTAATTTCCTTTGCCACCTTATACTTCCACGCTCCATCTTTATCCAATTTGATGTACACAACTCCACTTATGTCATTGGGTACTTCAATATCACCCTTAACTAATGCACATACACGACTGCGCCCAATTTTACCGATCAAATAACCATGTTCGAAAACCACGTTCTGACGGGCTCTCGGTCTCAAATCTTTATCTAATTTTGCTTTACCAAAATCACACGGAGTATAAAGGATGATTCCAAATGCAACATCCGAATACTTTTCTATTTTTTCAATTATTGTACGGCTTTCACTCGCTTGCTCATGCAATATTATTGCTACTAGTCCAATTTTTTCTATGAATCTTGCAACTTGGTTGGTCGCACCATCATCATGTCCATGAACAATAAAAACTTCATTTAAAACTCTATTCACATCAACGGATGGCTTTGGTGACGATGTGTTCATCTTTTGCTCTCTCAAACTTATTAAGGTCTTTAAACGTCTTTCATCTGCGAACCTGGCATCAGGACTGCCATAACCACCGCCACTTGCTTCAAATCCAGCGATACGATCAATTTCTTGGTCTATTTCTTCCAACGTTAGATCTGTAATTTTTTTTGATTCCAGATTCTTGTGCTGAATTGTATTTTTCACTTCGTTAATCCCAACATTTTGAACGTCCATTTGATAATGTGCATCAATATTGCCAACCTTTTCATAGAACCCAGGATCAATTACTCTGAATGTTTCTTCCGACCCGTTTGACATTTTTCTACGAACATGGTCACCTATCTCTATCAATACATCTGAACGAAAAATGAAAATTTTGTTTTTCTGAACACTTGCCTTAACATTTTCAACAATATCTCCATTTTGTTTCAATATGCAAATGGTGTCATTTGTCATTCTTTTGAATTTATTCATCCACACCTCGTTTTAGGAACATAATGCGGCACTTGTACAGTTTCCCGATAACACCCCATTTCGAATACTATCCGACAGCTCTATTCCTCTTCCCCCTTAAAAACCTTCTCTGTATGCTTATTCATATCTTCATCTTCTGCCTTTAACCTTTCAGCATAAGCCTCTTCATCAATAAAGGTTTCAACGATACAGTTTTTATGTCCTCTGTAGAGGTCGCACAAAGTTGGCTTTTCAGGATCACGATTGAGGAATTCCGACATGAGTTGTTTTTTAACAACGAAATCATGAGAAATTTTATTAGGTGTGTTTTTGTGGGCAATGATCTCCCGATCCGCCGGGCCGTCGAGTCGCATTTTAACAAGCCCCTGCTTTTTCAGTTCAATCAGTTCCTTTGCATGCTGCTGATCCATCGGCATCTCCTTTTTTAATAATAAATCTTTTCCATTAAATACAAATTGATAAGTCTTTACGGCCAGTTCCCGTATTTTAGCTAAAAGAAGCGGGGGAGAACAGGGTTTTTCTACAAAATCATCAGCGCCGGATTGAAAGCATTCTTCGCGGTAGTTGTGATTGCCTGAGTAGGCCATGATGGGGAAGTAGCTTAAGTCGCGTCGCATGATGCGTGTCGCCTCACAGCCATCCATTATAGGCATCTCTACATCCATAATGCAAAGGTCATATGCCCCTTTGTTCCTTTTTGCCTCATTGACGGCCTCCTGCCCGTTGGAGGCCAGGTCAAAGTCAAAGCCCCAGGCTTTCATCATCATTTCCATTGTTTTTTGTAGGGCTGTGTGGTCTTCGGCGATTAGCAGTTTCATTTTATTCCCCCTTTTTAAAAGAATGTTGCAGGTTACAGGTTGCAGGTTTTAAAACCTTAAAATTCTCTTTCGACACAGATAAACACAGATAAGATATGATTATCACTGATAAACCTTTATTTGATATAAGCCTTTGAAAGATCGTAATTAATCAGTGCGAATCCGTGTCAAAATATGTTTTTATTTATTCTTTATCCCCTAATTCCTGTTAATCCCGTCTGAAATTATCTCTTGCTCTTATATTTTCGTGGGTAATGGCCACGCTACAGGTCTACATGGTTCAGGTCATCCATAAAAGATATCTCCGATTTTTTTCTCCTCTTCCAGTGCATCTTTTAACTTACCGGCACACTCATCCGAACATGCCGTAAATAAAAAGTCTTTACCCTCTTTACGTGCATCTGATTCAGGTGTAGGAACAATGGCCCAAACTGTTTTTCCGATTGAAGTAATGGTAACCGGGATAATGCCGCCTTCATATTTTGAAAGATCGACTCCGGGCTGTTTTCGGGCACCTAGTCCAAAAACTCTCTCATCATGTCCAATCTTTTTATCGCACCAGCCGCAGGTTGATAAGACTTTCTTTATTTTTGGCTTTTTTCTTTTAATCTTCATTCTTTTTTGGCTCTCTTAATTCTTTTTCTTTTGACAGGATTTACAGGATTGACTGGATTTTTAAAATCTTTAAATCATTTGTTTTTATCTCGTAGATCCTGTTAATCCTGCCTGAAATTCACTTTGAACATTATACGTTTCTTGGGCAATGCCCACGCTACAGGTCTTTATTAAAGACTGTTGCAGGTTACAGGTTGCAAGTTGCGGGTTTTAAAACCTTAAACCTGAAAAGCCTACTTTGACACAAATAAGATATGATTATCTCTGATGAATATTTATTTGATATAAGCCTTTGTAAAATCATACTAAATCAGTGTCAAAATATTTTTTGCTCTTTATCCCGTTGATCCTGTAAATCCCGTCTAAAATAAGCTTTTGATCTTCAGTTTTTCGTGGTCATTGCTCACGCTACAGACCTGGAGGTAGAAAAGGGCTTCGTTGCTGTTTTTGATTTTGCTAATAATAACGAGGTTGTGGCCCCAGGGAATTTGCGAAACAAGCTGTTTCGCAATTGACGATTCATTCGACCAAAACCGATACCATTGGCGCATTAATTCCAGATTCCGTTTGGAAAATCCTTTCATTTTGGGAAACTCGGTTTGTAGATCACGGCTCATTTGAGCTAAAAAACCGTCTCCCCAGACCGCCTCCTGTTGCTTTACAGCAATACGTTCGGCCAAATCCCAATAAAGATACAGCAGTTCCCGGTTAACGGCAACGGCTGCCTTGATTTGCGCAGATTGAATGCGTTCTTTGACATCCTGAATGAATGCTCGATAGTCATCGTTTTTTATCTCTTTGGTGCTCAAATTTTTACCTTCAATGGATATATCCTGAATACTTTCTGTTTTTAGGGAGATTGGCAGTTTAGTTTTTATCTTTCTGACAGGATTTAAAATCCTTAAACCTGAAAATCCCGGTTCGACACAGATAAGCATGGATAAGATATGATTATCACTGATAAACCTTTATTTGATATAAGCCTTTGAAAAATCGTAATAAATCAGTGCAAATCAGTGTCAAAATATTTTTATTCTTTATCCTGTAAATCCCGTTAATCCCGTCTAAAACTATCTTTTGATCTTATATTTTTCTACTGGACTATAATCTCAAAATACAAAAAAAGCCCTCAACCGTCACCGGTCAGGGCCTTTGCTTTTTTTGTCTTCTTTTTTTCACCCATTGAACATCCCCATCTTTTTATTTCAATATTTTATATCGCAATTATCCTTATGAGTAAATAAATTTCTGCATTTTTAATATTTCTTAATAATAGTTTTTTTATAGCGGAGGAGCGTCGTTATTTGACGTATATGCAGTTATATGACTTGTAAATAAAGAAAAAAGTGCTAATTCATGAAATATTTCTGGTTTTGGCAATATTTTCATGATTATGAAAATTTATTTTGTCTTATACTGCTAGGTAAGCCCATTAGAATTTAATTTTAATAATATAAAATAAATGGTGTGTTTTTATGCTTCTCTGTTTTGTCACAGGGTTTTTAAAATCTTTAACTATATGTTTTATTGTGCTTTTATTTGTTTTAAGATTAAGTATAGGTAATCTCTCTTCCTCTTCATATTGTCCTTCAGAATTATATAAACTGCTATATTTTCATAAATTATTAAATTTTAATAAACTCTACCAAATTAGTAAAGTTTAAGTAGATATTCTTGTCCTTTTTTGGCATTTTCGTTGCAATGCTATTGTAAGTTAGCTTTGCTGCTTTTCTATAGTGAACGGTTTGTGGGGTGATTTGCCCATCTCCTATTGATATTTCTCCCTTCCCCCCTATTGTTGAATGTTCCTATAAGTTGTTTTTATTTATTTAATTTATTGTGGATAGGTAAATTTTGCGAAAATTCTCTCAACATTTGGGGGCAATATACCTTTGCACCCTCATTCTTGTGACTACGGTTAGCGCCGATACGGTCCCCCCTACGGTAAGCATACTTTCTCCCGCTGACGGCATGACGATCAATACGGATGGTCTTTCATCCTATCCCGTTAAAATTACTTTCCGTGCCTGGGACAAGGCAGATGAAATAAAAACAATCGGCGCTAACAGCTTTGTTCTTAACTGGTGGAAAGGGGGCAGCAACGGTAGTATTGATATTACCTCTTTTCTCTCTTCCTGGGGACCTTCCGATACGCTATCAACCGTTTTCAGGACTTACGGCTTCGAGCCCGGTGCCGGTTCAGGAGACTACACCATCCAGATCCAGGCCACTGATAAGGCCAATAATGTGGGTACTTCGAGGAAAGTTGATATCACTGTGAGAATTGCGCCCCTCAACAACTACAGCGGCTTTGCCGGAGACGGCAAGCTCCTTGTCCGTGATAATGACAACACCATATGTATGTCATGCCATGCATTGAAGGCCCATTCCTCTGCCGATGTAGAATCGACCAAGTACGGCAACTGGGAACGTGTCTGTCGTGACTGTCATACACCGCACAATACGAAAAATATCTTTCTCCTTGCTTCTTCCTTCAAGGTTTATACGGGCGCAAACCAGACCTTTGCTTACCGGAAAAAAGTGGATTTCAGGAATATGTCCGGTGAATCGGTGTATGGCTTTGTTTCCGGTTCGGGTAATGAAAGGAGGGGACCCTGCCAGGTTTGTCACACGAGGACCAGTAATTATGACGACACGCCACGATGGAGAAATTATACCTCTGAAGAAGACATAGACGGTGTAAAACATAATGCAGGCCTTGAATGTACTTTGTGCCACCTCCATACGGAAGGTTTCTTGCCCGGTGAATCGAAAGGGGACCTTCCTTGTTCAGGATGCCATAGTGATTTCTTCTTCATCATGAACGGTACTTCCGGCGGTTATCATCATTATCTCAATAATGCCAACGTAACGGAACTGGCTTCAGCCAGCAAGTATCCCGTCAAGGCCCAGCCCAACCTCATGGGAGGTCAATCCGATGAAAACAGGCGCTGCCTCATGTGTCATGTGGACCACAATATCTTCCGTCCTGATATCAACTCCCAGAGTCCCGGTAGGGCCTATAACCTGAGGCCGAGCATATCGGTAACGCCAGGGGCCACATCGGGTCAGAACACGGATTTCGTACAGAGTGAGACTTACGGTGGCATCTGTCTATCTTGTCACAGGACTTCCCAGAGCAAGAGTTACGACAGGCCAGACAGCACGACCAATACCATGCCCATACGGAAGGCACAGTTTGAAGGGAGCCCTCATAATTTTACTGTACCTGCCACATTCACTTCTGACGGATCAACCTTTAACGCTAACTGCTCCAAATGCCACGTAGACAACCTGCCAAAGAAAAAACAGAACTCCACCTACCGCTTTGGCCTCCACTTTGGTAACGTAGCCAAATACCAGGGGAGTATGCCCAATAATAATAATACGGGAACTGTCGCCTTTGCATCGGTATCAAGTATTACTGATACAACGAAAATGTGGGATGACAATGTTTGGCAATATGAGCGGATTTATATTCTCCAGGGAACAGGGACAGGGCAGGTGAATAATATCAGAAGGAATACAAACGATACCCTCTATGTGGCCCCCATCTGGCTTACGCAACCGGATGCTACCAGTATCTATATTATTGGCCTCTCCAGGGATTCGGAAATCGGCAAATCGACGGGAGGTAATACAGGTACCACCCTCAATGATACAGGCAAGGCCTGGATAAGCAATTTCTGGCAGAATCGTCCCATCAGGATTACCGGTGGCACAGGGCTTGGAGAAGTAAGAGAGATCGTGAGTAATACGGCCACAGGGGTCACTGTCAGTCCTGCATGGGGTACAACACCCGATTCAACCAGCGAGTATTCAATCGGTGACCCTGCCGAAGAGGAGCTCTGTTTCCGCTGTCACAGTGAAACGACCAATCCTAATGCAGCCAATAATACCGACTACTATGGTGTACAGACCTTTGAAAGTGCCAAGACGGTACAGATGGAGGGGATGTTTGTCGGCTACGGTCAGGAAGGGCGCAGTACCGGTGGCAACACCGTTAATACATTGAATGATACGACCAGAAACTGGGATGTAGACCAGTGGGCAGGCATGCCCATCAAAATAGTCGCCGGAAGTGGCAGAAGAAGGTGGAGCAGAAAGAGCCGCAAGGGTGTCTGGGGTGGTGGCGGCCAGACGGAGGTTGCCAGAAGCGTTGTTTCCAATACGGCGACGCAGATGGTGGTAACGCCTGATTGGACGTCTACTCCGGGCAGCAACAGCCGCTATTATGTGGGCGCCGGAAATCCTTATCGTCACCGTATATACAGGTACTTTGCAAAGCACCGTTCCGATGAGGTCGTTAATGCACCGGCCACGGCCACGGCTAAGGGCTGGTTCAATATGACGTCCGTTACCGATGGTCTTCACACCGGTTGCCAGGACTGCCATAATCCTCATGCCAACCGTAAACCCGGTGATGACTACGGAACGGCTGAATCGGGAACTCTGACTTCACTGACGGATAATGATAAAACATGGGCCCAGGATCAGTGGCGGGGATACATTTTGAGAATCCAGAACGGAACAGGGTTGGGTCAGGACAGGCTTATCCTGTCAAATTCAGCGACTACCCTGAATGTGGGGGCTGCATTTGATGGTGTTTCTTCCATTCCTGCAAGTGATTCCTATTATGTCCTGCAGCCTTACGGTCACCCCGAGCGGGGCAATAACCTCTGGAATCCCAATAGCGGTGCCTGGGGTATTTCGGCTGATTACGCCTATGCGCCGACGCTAGGCAATTATACCAATCCCATATTCAGTAAAGTAACGAGCCTGACGGGCGGAACAGACAAAATTTATCAGCTCTGTTTCAAATGCCATTCCGACTATGGCTGGGGCCTTGGCGGAACGCCTTTTACCATTCCTGATACCCCTGCTGCTGCCGTTCTTGACTTTGAAGAGAACGAGACCAGCAATATTGCCAAGGAATTCAATCCCGACAACCTGGGTCATCATCCTGTTGTTGATAAAGGAAACAACCAGCCTATTTTAAATATCGGCAGTTCCACCGATGGCGTGGGACCCTATACTTCAGGTAGCAATCATCAAAGTTACATAGGCTACAACAATTCATGGTCGGCCGGGCAATACACAGGGTATTGTGTTGAAATAACGAGCGGCACTTTAACAGGCCAGATCAGGGCTATTGAGTATCATACCTCTACTCGAATTTACGTTGACCCCAACTTTGGTTCAACGCCTCCCGGTGGGTCGCAGTTTGCTGTCAGAAAATGCAGTATTTATAACAACGGCGCAAATTATTCAGGAAGAGGGGCCACCCCCTGGCCGAGATTTACGAGAGGAACCATTACGATAAGCAACGGTTCACCTACGGCTACCATTACGGGCCTTAACAATGGAATACCGTCAACCGTTCTTAACGGCTGGTATCTTTATGCAGGGACGCTTTATACAAATTCCAATACTAATGTTATGCCCAATGTAGGGAAGTGTTCCGCCACCGCACCCTGTCCACCCATGTTTGCCACTTCGGGGTGGTTCCAGATAAGCGGTATAAGCGGTGGAGCAAGTGAGGCGGGAACGACATCGGTAACGCTCACCCTGAGCCCCACGCCGACGTCAAGTTATAGTGGCTCCTATGCTATTTCCGCTGGACTCGGCAATACCTTTGTTCCTCCCTACGGTCCCTGGAGCAAGATGGGCTGCGCCGATTGCCATGACGGTGATGATCCCGAAGGGCCGTCCGGCCCGCACGGGTCCTCCTCCCAGTGGATATTAAGGACGCTGGAGGCGCAAACCTTCCCCTGGTTCTATGGCGGCCTCAATTCAACGACATCAACGACAGATGCCACACTTGTGCAGACCGTGGGTTACCCCGACGGCAACACAACATGGACCGGCGCCAGCGGTGCTATGGTCAATTATATGTGCCTCAACTGCCACCGTGCCGATGTTTACGGTTATGAGGACCGCGATCCTGGCGGGGACTCTGCGCCTACCGGTACGGGCTTTACTAATTTCGGCTGGAAATATATGTCGAGACTGCCCCATTTGCCTGATGATACAGGCTGGGGATCGGCAAAAGACTCTGATAATGGCGGTGGCTGGGGAGGTTCATATACCAATACCTACGGCATTATGTGCATGTATTGTCATGGAGGGGATGCGAGAGCCACCAAGTCGGCAGGGACCAACTTCCGTGCACTTGGAGGGATTCACGGTTCTAACCTGGGCCTTGGTGCGAACGGAAGCAGCTACCGCGGCCGCAGGCTCCTTAATGGCGCGGCCTGGACCGGTGTGACGAGGGCAACGACTAAGGTCGGTGTCCTCTGCTGGACGGCAAATAATGGCGATGGTATAAGCACCTGTGATCAGGGCCATGGCGGGCAGGAAGGGATGAGAGCCAACTACCCCTATGCGTCGGGCCGCTACTAGAGGTAGTTGTGTAATAAGGAGTAATGGCCTGCCGAAAAAGCCACATTCAATGGTTCGACAGGCTCACCACGACAAATAAAATCCATGTTATCAATAAAAAAATATGTCGCCCAGAGCTTGTCGAAGGGAGTAAAAGACCTTTTTTACAGGCACACTTTTTGCCCTGTGTTGCAGTTAAAAATCTTCGCCATTCTTATCTTTCTGCTTATTTGCGCTCCCTTGCTGGTGACGACTGCTATGGCACTTGAAACTATCCCTGTCGAAGGTGAACCCATCGCCCTGGCCCTTGACGAAAAGGGCGGCAGGTTGTTTTCCCTCAATTATTTTAATAAAACAATCTCTGTTATCGATGAAAAGAAGCTGAAAGTTGTAAAGACCATTGAGCTGGGAAAGAGAATCAACCGCAATGTAGGAACGAATGCGATTTTGTACGATTCATCCCTTGGCCAGCTCCTTGCTTCCACCGGTGGGGGCGAAGTTTTAATCTTCAATGGCTCAACTTTGGAATTAACGGGAGAGATCAGGATTGATCGATTTATTCCTGATCTTGCTTCAGATGGCGACTTTTTATATCTCCCTGACTGGAGCGGCGATATTCACAAGTATAAAGACAGTCAGGCAGATTCAGTCATTAATCACGGACTTATGGCTTCTCCCTATATGCATATGGCCGGGAATAAGCGAATTTATCTCTCTTCGGGAAAAAAGGGTTTTCTTGTTATTGATGCTGAAAAGGGTGAAGTGGTTAAAAAGCTTGAAATAAATGCCCTTTCCACGCCTGCGAGTAGTAATGAGTCTGTTTTTGTCGCCGGAACAGGGAAGCTTTTTGTAATTAATGGCGAAAACCTTGAAATAGAAAAAATGATAGACCTTGACTACGGTAATTTCGGAGGGCTCGGTCTTACCTACAATCCCGCTAATGCTTATCTTTATGCCATTACAGCCAATAATACAGTGACTGTTGTCGATCCAAATGGAGCGGGAAGCATTGTCGGCAAAATGGATGTTTGTAACAGACCGGTAGCGCTGGCAGCTAACAAAAAGACAGGTGTTGTTTATGTGGCTTGCCCTTCAGATGAAGCTATAGCTGTTCTAAAGGATTAGTGATGCAGCCTGTGCCATAGGCAGGAACCCCTTTTCACCCTCCCCATAAGTGCCTTTAGACCGAATTCGGCCATCTTTTTCAGACCTTTTTCTTTTAAGCACAGTTGCTCAACTCAATGCGCCATTATGTCTCTCCCTGCCAGGCCTTACCCTGCATCGATTTGCGCAGCAGCCTGGAAATAAAGCCATCAGGGCTGTCACCGATGAGATGTTTGCAATTACTTCCTTCTTGTGCTAGCTATTATTATAAAGGGCAAGTTAAAAACCTGCCTGTCACTTCGATGGCGGGCAGTTGTTGCAAAAAATGGAGGAGGGAAAATAAATGCACAGAATCAGCAGGAAAGGGATTAAAGGTAAAACAGGTTCTGCATTGTTTTTGCAAAGTATCGTTATTTTCCTTCTAATAACTCTCACCATGGTACTTCTCAGCCATAACGAATGGGGAAATGCAATTGCCCAGCCTAAGCCGGATACCCAAAAAATGCCGACGGAAGTGGAGATGATAGCCGTTATGGAAAAACACTATGACTCTGCAATCCTGAGTCACGATGCGCTTATTCAGGGAAACCTGGAAGCGTTGCGCAGACGGCTAAGCCAAATAGAGACACAAACACTTCCACCGGCCGCACCGGAGAGTTGGCGTCCCCACCATGCGCGCTTGCGCAAAGCCGCCCGTAGTGCTGCGGGCATCTCAAGTTTGGAAAAGGCAGGCCCCGTCATGGGTGCAGTTGCCGAAGCTTGTGGCGCCTGCCATGCCGCTCTCGGTGTAGGCACTTTCTATTATTGGCCGTCACCACCGGATGAGAAAGGTGGAGTAGAAAGGGAAATGCGCACTCATCAATGGGCCACAGAGCGATTGTGGGAGGGCGTCACCGGACCCTTTCAGGAGGCCTGGTATCGCGGAGCGGCGGCATTGGCCGAAGCGAGGGTATTTGGCAATGAAGGGAGTGGCGTTAAAAATAGCCTGTTAAATCGCGAAGCTGAATTGCGGGACCTGGGACGGACGGCGAAGGCGACCAAAGGACTCCATGAGCGGGCAGTCATCTACGGACGCCTGCTGACTACCTGTGCCGGGTGCCATCAGGAAGCCGGTGTTTCAATCAAAAGCGCCAAGCCCATTCCGCCCTGGCAGGAATAAGGGAAGACCCTCTTTCCGGTTTATAAAAAACATACCCCCTTTATCCTGTCTTCTTAATCTCACCTGTAAAAACCTAATACTGCAAAGGAGGGGGCATGATAGTCCTCCCTTATAATTCCTGCTTTTTGAAAAACATACACTTGCCTGCTATATTTAGTTTATTGTCAGGATGAAACATGGCATCACCAATTCAGGACGTATCGGGCCTGAGATAATATAAAAAAGTCAGGCTCTATTTATGCTATTGGTTTTTAAAATCGGGGTAATACTGATCTCTTTAGTGGTGCTTTATTTCTTTCTTGTAACCAGAGGGTCTCTCATTATTAAGAAACTATTATTTAATGATGACAAAGCGTTTCATATCTACTGGGTCTATAGTAACAGCTTCCTTATATGGCTAACAGACAGGTCCTTCATCGTTTCAACAATCCTCTTTTTTAATTATCATCGACTTGCAGAAACTGTTCTCCAGCGACTAAACCCATCAATGGAAGGCAAACTTGTTCTTCAGGCTTCATGTGCTTTTGGAAATATATCTAAAAAAATAATGGAAAAATGTATACAGGAAGGCGCCACACAGGTGATCATTTCTGATCTCATTGCCAATGAGATCAAGCATACGAAGAGAAAACTGAAGTACGGCAATGTCCACCATAATTGCTCATATCTGCTTGAAGACGCCCTGGCTATGGCTCACAAGGATGAGTCTTTTGATTATGTGATCATATTTTTTCTCTTTCATGAATTGCCTTATGAGAAAAAAGTCACATCCCTCAATGAAGCGATGAGAGTTTTAAAACCGGGTGGAAAATTGATATTTGCCGAATACCATAAACCAACGTCATTGATTCTGAAAATTTCGGGCCGCTGTTTTTTTAAAGTCTTTGAGCCCTTTGCCGTTGAAATGTGGGAAACATTTGATGCACTACAAGTTCTCCATGAAGATCCAGGGCACCGGTGGCAGGTAAGCAAAAATACTTTTTTTTCAGGGAATTACCAGGTCTTTACAGCGGAAAAATCCCTATAGCCATTTTGTCCATGATGGGTAAGCTCATTGGCTTAGCCCTCCGGCACATCTACAAGGACCTCCTTTTTACCTGATTTCGGCTAAAAAAAAACGCCCCAAGGCTTAAAAAAAGCGAGGGGGCGTTTTTTAGTTAATCCCACTTGAATATACCAGGACGGCTATCGCCCTGCCATTTATTTTCTCCCTTTATCGATAACTTTAATCAGGCTGCTCCCTTCGAAGGGGGCGCCATCTATCAGTTCGCCGGACAAAGTAAGCTCTGCATTACCTTTTCCCAGTAACTCAATCAAACGCTGCCTATCAATTTTGACCATCAGGTCGGAAATATTATTACCGTCATAATCTCCAATTTCCGAAGGGCCGACGGCATATAAGGGAGAACCGGACATGCTTCCATTGATTTTACTCAAGGCAACTGAACTCACATTAATGTTCTCGGCATAATATGCATCCGGCAATTCTATATAAACGGTTATCCAGTTACCGTTGCTCTTCAAATTTAATGTGCCCGGCTCAATTTGAAGGTCGGCTTCGATTACTTCAGGTTTTTGATTAAACAACTCCTGGATTTCAGCATCGGAAAGGGCCCGGTTGTAAATGCGGATATCATCCATCTCGGCATGTGCCCACTCCTGTGTTCCGGGCTGATTGCCGATAGCAAGATTGTTTGAATTGGATCTTATCGGGTAGTTAGCATTCTGGGAATCGATTGCGACCAATTCTCCATCGAGATAGACTTTTCTCTCACCACTTTTATAGGTTGCCGCATAAAAGTGCCAGCTATAGGGGTCAGGAATACTGTAATAAGAAAATGACCGCTTAAAATTCCAGTAATTTGTATACGTAATGAGCCCAAAGTCACCGCAGGCTGAATATCCAACGTAGGGGAATATATAACCGCTGTTGCTTCCTACCATCCAGGCCGACTTGCTTACAAAACTTGTCGGCGTGCAAGGCGGCTCGGAAAGGAAATTGATCCACAGGGCAATGGTCAGTTCCCCTCCTGTGTTAAAATCACCCTTATCAGGAACGATTATCATGTCATTTATTCCATCAAAACTATAGGCGCCGTTCACATTTCCAAACCTGTCGTAAGTTAAAGAAGGGCCCTTTAGACTCCCGTGATGACCATTGCCACTTTCATCATTTGCATCGCCATTGAAGGGATAGTACGCTACCAGTCCCTCATTGATGTCCGCCAGGCCGACGCCGATAGTCATCAGCAATAAAGTAATAACCACCCATATTGAAATAAATATTTTTTTCATTTTATACCTCCCATTTTAAGTTATATTTAAAAAAATGCTTTGTCTCCACCTGAAGGTTTTGACAAATTGCTTCTCCATACTTGCAGCTGTTTAGAAGAAAAAAGCGGTTCTGTTTTTACTCTTTTCACCTTCCATTTCTCCTTTTCTTTCATCCTTCACAATTTATCTTTAAATAAAAATCTTCACTTTATGCACCCCAAAATTATTGATCCTTTCTTTAAACATCCGCCCCTCCTTTCCATAAAGATTTTTTTAAAAAAATACAGGTTCATCCGTTTTTATAATTACCATAGCCTATCAAAAAATAAAATACTCGGCTTTTTTTGCTTTTTTTCAGAAAATCTTTCGGCTTTTTTTGCTTTTTTTGAATAGGAGATGAAAAATGAATTTTATTAGAGGACCACTAACCTGGGCATTTGTAATTATTATAGGCGGATTAATGATTACTCCTGAGGGAATAGTTCCGATTGTTACTAATTCCGCTATTCAATTATTAACCGGCGTAATTTTAATAGCGCCTGGAGTTACAGGATTTGCAAGCCGTCGTCGCAGTTAGAGAATTGCCTAACGCTGCAAATCAACGCATGGCATCAGCCGACCGCCGCAGAGGCGGGTCGGCTGAACGCAAATATTAGGCTTACAATACACTTAACTCAACTAATAACGGGTTATTTTCCACTTTTACCAACTTCAATACAGCCTTCCCCGGCTGGTGCTTAGTATTCTCATCGCTGAGCCTATAGACAGGCCTTTTTGAAAGAAATTGGCTTGCTGCCATTTGTGCGACCTTCTTTGCTTTGGGTAACAGTTTCGGCGGGATATTTTCAGACTCCAGGCTTATAATCTTTGGGTTTTTAAAGAAAATTTCACTTTTTTTTGCAGAATCTGCCGATTTGGCGGGTCAGAGTCATAGGGTCAGGCCAAGAGGGAGGTGAAGGAGCAGCTTTGCTATTGTTCATATTAACCAAAGGCTCCTGAATCAAAGACAAGCAAAATCCGGGATATTTTCCCATTAGTAACTTCAAATGTTTGAGACATGGCTGTTGATACACCCTCTTTTGAAAATTGATAAACAAGACAGGCGGAAGTCTCATTTTCGTAGGCTTGCATGATATCATAGTCCATATCTTTCGGCGGGTCTGCCTTGAGGGAAGCGATGTAGGCCTCTGCCCCATCGAACTCGTAGAATGGTCCTTTGAATGTAAAGGGTTCAGTCAATAAATCCTTCATGGCATCTATCGGTCCTTCGCCATAAAAATAATCCATATATTGATAAGCCAGTTCCAGTGGTTTCATCTTGTTATTTCTATCTCATCATCCAGGGAAAATCGGCAATTTTAATTCAAGGAACAGGATCCGGGAGAGCTACCCTGTTCGCAAATAAGCATTACTCCTAACTTCACTGCACCTACTTTTCAGGCGGGTGCCGGTGGGGCAGATAAGGATAAGGATAAAAAGGTGAATATGGGCGGCACCAGGGATAGAATGGATCATAAAAGGGATCGTAGTAGGGATAAACCTCTTCGACCTTCTTTTCCCAGAGATGGATTTTTATGCTTTCAACTAGGGGGAAACTATAGTTCATCTGACCGACTTTGCCAGGCCGGGTCCCTCTTATTTTACCGGCTACGGTAATCTCTCTGCCTTCAGAATAAATGGCGGTTTCCAGGTAGCCTTTATGTTCGACAATAAAGCGTCCCTTCGATAAATCAATATTCCCCGGCCTGTCGGAGGAACCGAGAGGAACCTGGACGACTTCTATTACTGTTTTGCCGACTTCATTTTTTGATGTGGCTATAACACCACCCCAGAGTATTTTCTCCCCTGAAAGGGAATCTCCCCTTGCGATCACATCCTCGAAAGTAATGTCAAGATCAAGATCTTTCTTTAACTCACGTGGGATAACGGACGCACAACCAGAGAGGTTTATAAAAACAAGAATTAACGCCATTATCAGGGCTGAAATGTTTCCCCTATCCATTTGACCCTTACTCTTCATTCGATTGTTAAGCGGACTCTGCGATAAACAGCGGTTTATATTAATAATAGCAGAGTTTCACCTGACAAACAAAAAAGAGGCCTGTTAAATAAAAAAGAGGTTTCCCTGGCCTGCTTATCTCTCTATCACCGCCCCACAGTCAGAAACGTCTGTGCCGTAGGCAGGGCAGGCCTTGTCTTACCTCGTCCTGGTAAGAAAAATCGATCTCAGCGGTAATAACCGTTTCCCTGTCCGCCGCTTTAGCAAGCACCTTGCCCCAGGGATCGACAATCATAGCATGACCGAATGTGCGCCGTGTTGAGCTATGCGTGCCGTACTGGGCCGGCGCAATCATGTAAACCTGGTTTTCAATGGCACGGGCGCGTATTAGAATTTCCCAGTGGGCAAGGCCTGTTTCCACCGTAAAAGCAGCGGGCGAAAATATGATCTTTGCTCCTTCTTGAGTCAAACTGCGGTAGAGTTCAGGAAAGCGAAGATCATAGCAGATGGACAATCCGAGCCTGCCAAGGGGTGTATCAACAGTAACAGGCTCTTTGCCCGGTTCAACCAGTTTTGACTCGCGATGGCTTTCACCCCCTGCAATATCTACATCAAAAAGGTGAATTTTGTCATACCTGGCCGCAATATCGCCGTTGTCGTTAATGAGCAGGGATGTATTATACATCTTACCGCTATCTGCTTTGACGGGAATAGAGCCACCCATTATCCAGACCCCCTTTTTAAAGGCAAATTCCTTTAGGAACCTAAGGGAAATGCCACTTTCCAGGTCTTCCACGACCCTTGTCTTTTCTTCCTCTTTTCCCATAAAGGAAAAATTTTCCGGCAAAGCCAGAAGAGAAGCCCCCCTCTCTATACCTTCTGATAAAAGTATATTTGCCTTATTAAGGTTTTCATCTCTGTCATTTACAGAGGTCATTTGAATAGCAGCAACAATAAAATTTTCCATCATAAAGTTTCTCTTAAGGTTTCTAAATTATTAACACAAATGATGAATGAGAGGAAGGAATTCCTGAAGGAGTTCCTTGATTATTTAGGCAGCGCTCTGTAAAATCTATCAAAAAGTATCAAAAAGCGGAGGAACGTCACATAAAAAAAGTCATAGGTCATACAGCAGGCCTTAAGGCAGAACAGTTAAAGCGGCTGGAAAATATTTACAGGCGAAAAATACCTTCAACGTCCGTACTTACTCCGGAGCTGGCAAGGTATTTAACGGAAATATCCCGTGATACAGGTCGTCAGGTTGGAATTCTTGCAAGCAGAAAAGGTGAAATCATTACCGTTATGGCGGGAAGCCAGCAGGAAATTCTTATTCCCGACCTGAGCAGGTACAGGACAGGCCCTGGCAGACTTAGGGGTATAAGATGTATTCACACTCACCTCAAAGGAGAGCCACTCTCTGAAGATGACCTTACCGACCTTGCGCTGCTCAAACTCGATATGATGCTGGCCATTGAGGTAAAAGACTCGGGTCTTCCCGGCCTTACCTATATGGCCCACCTTGTTCCCGAAAATCCTGATGAAAAACGCTGGGAGATTTTAAAACCCCAATTTCCCTGGAATATTGATATCCCCTTTGATCATTTTATCGATTCGCTTGAAGGTGAAATCGGAAAGTCACTTAAAAGGAAAGAGAAAAAGGGGAAAAGCGGCCGGGCCATACTCATTAGTGTTACCGATAAAAACAGGCATTCAGCGGAGGCCTCCATGTCGGAACTGAGGGAGCTTGCCATATCGGCGGGAACGGAAGTACTCGATGAAATTATCCAGTATCCCAGGAAAATCAATCCCAGATTTTTAATGGGTTCCGGTAAATTAAAAGACCTCCTTATTATGAGCCTTCAGTACGGCGCAGACCTGCTCATCTTTGACCAGGACCTTTCACCGGGCCAGGTAAAAGCCATTACGGAAATAACAGACCTTAAGGTAATGGACAGAAGCCAGCTCATTCTCGACATTTTTGCTCAACGGGCTCACAGCCGGGAAGGTAAGGTTAAAGTGGAACTGGCACAACTTCGTTATATAAAACCCCGCCTTATGGCCAAGGACGATGCATTATCGAGGCTTACCGGTGGAATCGGGGGAAGGGGTCCCGGTGAAACAAAGCTGGAGGTGGACAGAAGGCGGATTGACGACAGAATAAATGCGCTGCAAAAAGAGTTACATCATTTGAGCCGTGGAAGGGGTGTAAGAAAAACAAGGAGATTAAGGAGCGGCATGCCGCTCATCTCCATTGTGGGCTATACCAATGCCGGAAAGTCGACCCTCTTTAATGCACTCACGGGTAGTCATGTTTTAGAGGAAGACCGTTTATTTGCAACACTTGATACGACAACGAGAAAATTCTGGCTCGGTGAGGGAAAGGAGATTATTTTCAGTGATACCGTCGGTTTCATCAGGGACCTCCCGCAGGACCTGGTCGATGCATTCAAGTCAACACTGGACGAACTTTTGGATTCGGCGCTTCTTCTTCATGTTGTCGATATTGCTGATGCAGAGATGGAGGACCATATCCGTTCCGTAGAGAATATATTGCATGAAGTGGGCGCAGCTAATATACCACGATGCATTGTCCTTAACAAGATCGATGCCCTTCCGGCGGAAGCGCTGGCAGCATCGTTAATGCAGATTAAAGGTATACCTGTTTCTGCTCATGAAAGGTTGGGCTTTAGCGAGCTCCTCACTGAAATCAATGACATTTTGTGGAAGAGGGAGGCCTCCTGACAGGAGATGATATCTTTAAAAGAGGTCAGCCACATATACAATGCAGGCACACCTATAGAAAAGAAGGTTCTAAGCAGGGTAACCCTTGCCATAAGCAATGGTGAGACACTTGGCATAATGGGTTCGCCGGGATCGGGTAAAACAACGCTCGCCATGATAATGGCAGGTCTTATCGAGCCGACTTCGGGGAATATTATCACACCGGGACCGGGGCCGGGCAAAACAGGGCTTCTTTTCCAGTTTCCTGAACATCAGCTCTTCTGTGATACGGTTTTTAATGATATAACCTACCCATTAAGAGAAATTATGGAGCTTTCTTCGTCAGCGGTTGAAGACCGATACGAAAAGGCATGTAAGGGCGCCGGTCTGGACCCTGACTTCATCAGAAAGGAGAGACAAAGTGAACTCAGCGATGGTGAGCGAAGACGTGTGGCCATTGCCTCGGTTCTCGCCATGGAGCCTTCTGTTCTCATATTGGATGAACCTACTTCAGGGCTTGATCCGGTGGGAAAAACCAGGCTCCTTAATGAAATAAAAAATCTTTCTGATCAGGGTAAAACCGTCATTATTATTTCCCATGATATAGAAGATCTCCTCCATATGGCCAAGAGAATAATCTTTATCGATAAGGGATTGATAAGGGATGATGGGCCGGCCCGGAAAATACTCTCCAGGCTTTCTGAAAAGGAGGAGACACTCGCCATGCTCCCTTATGTAACAGAGGTCCTGGTGAGGCTAAAAAGAAAGGGCGTCAATATAAGGGATGATATTTATGACCCCCGTGAAGCATTTGAGGAAATTAAAAAGGTGCTAAAGAATAGATAATAAAGTAGAAATAAAAAAAGAGGAGCCTTTTGAGCTCCTCTTTTTTTATCTATGTTAATTTAATAATCCTAATGAGCGCCTGCCGAATGTCCTGTTTCCGTAGCGGCATGGCCACCTCCATGACCATGCTCCTGCTCATGGTCTGTGTTTAGCATGCCCTTCGGCAATTCAGGCGCCGGCTCCGGCTGAAGCTGAGCAAAGCCCCTGTTGACAGGCGCCTGCTGGACATTGTGCGGGTCATGACATTCGGTGCAAACCCACCATCTTTTCTTGCCGCCGGGAGTCCACATACCGATCCTCTTGCCGTGGATACCATCTCTCCAGTCACGATAGATCTGGCCGTGGCATTTTCCGCAGAGTTTCATGGGCTGGTTAAAGCTGATTTCATTTCCACGATGATCAATGAGCTTATTCCTGTTGGTTCTGCTGTGGCAATCGAGACACCAGATGGCTCCCCTTCCATGCTTCAGGTCTGTCGGCTTTTCAGCCTTTTCCGTATGCATGGCAACGAGTTCCCTTGGCGTCGTATCCTTGGGCACAGCCACAATTTCCGGATCGCCATGACACATGTCGGCACAGGGGAATAATCCTATCACCTCCATAAGATGCGCCTCCCTCGGTTTTACAACCGCCTCTTCATAAGTGTAGTCCGCTTCAATGGGAAGCTCACCCATGGGTTCCGTCTCGTCAAAAGGATCACCCCACCAAAGAACACCGCCTGTTCTTGTTGAACATTTAATGTTAGGCCAGCCGGGCTCTATATCTCTTTTCTCTCTTATGGTGTAACCTACAACTTCACCATCTTCATTTTTCATTCCCCTGCTCTCGAAGCATACTTCCGGATCTGCGGCATGTGCTATACCGGAAAGCACGAATGACGCAATCAGTAAGGAGAACAAAATTTTTGAAATCTTATAATTTTTCATATCCACTCCTCTCATGAAAAAGGTCTAATTGCCCGAAGGATATTTGACTTCACCAAGCTGAACACCTATTGCCCCCTTGGCCAGGATGGTAAAGACAGTCAATCCAACTCCCCATGCACCGAGAGAATTACCGATCTCAATCCATGAGGGTGAATATTCAACAAACTCGCCGATGGGGCTCGGAATCATACCGGGAAGAACAAAGGCCATCCCCTTTTCGATCCAGATACCTGCAAAAAGAAGAACACAGGCAAAAGGAAGAATATTGTAATTTTTCCTTGTCGTTGGATTAATAAGCAGGATAAAGGCAAGAATGTTCATTGCCAGTGATACCCAGAACCAGCCCACGAGCTTCGAAAGCCCATGTTTTCCAAACATGAGATATTTGAGCGAAAATGAATGTTCCGTGCTCGGGTAAAGTTCCGTTACAACCTCGGAAAGTGTCAGGAAAAGTGAAATACCGAGGCAGAAAGTAACTATCGTAGAAATCATGTTAATCGCTTCATCTTTAATTTCAAGCTTTGTATGTTTCCTGATTATAAAGAAAGAAAGAATGATGAATGCCGGTCCCGCCGAAAAAGCCGTCACAATAAATTTAATGGGCACAATGGAATGGAACCACATAGGCCTTGTAGGCATGGTGTTGAGAAGAAATGCCGTTACCGTGTGAATGCTGAAAGCCCAGACGATTGAAATATAAACAAAAGTCATGTAGAAAGTTTTGTTCATGGGTTCGCCCGTATATTTTTTGTACATGTAGTAGAAACCACATATCAGGTTCAGCGCCAGATAGCCGTTCAATACGGCAACATCCCAGGTCAGCATGGAGTTGGGCCAGTTATATATTCCCAGGCCCGGAAGAATATGCCAGAGCCTGTCAGGGCGTCCCATGTGGCTGAGAACGAAAAGAATACACATAACAACGGCTGAAATGGCCAGCATTTCCCCGATAATGACAACATCCTTTAAGGGCTTGTAGTTATAGACATAGGCAGGAAAAACGATGGTTACTGCCGCCGCCGCCACACCAACAAGGAAAACAAAGTTGGACATGTAAAGCCCCCAGCTTACCTGGTCGTTCAGATTGGTTACTATCATACCCTGTACAATCTGCGTAATGTTGCCAAAAGCCCAGAGCATTATAAAAAAGCTTAAAAAGAGCAGCCATACGTAAAACTTGCCGCCCCCTTTGAGGGCATATGTCAGAAAATCAATTCCAAATCTTATCTGTTTCATATCGATACCCCTTAATCAACAAAGTAAAAGAATTTAGGAAAGGTGTTGAGTTCAGCTTTGAGTCTGAAAACTCTCTTCCTGTCGAGAATCTTCCTCACCTCTGAATTCTCGTCGAGAAGATTACCGAACTTTCTGGCGCCCACAGGACAGACCTCGATACAGGCCGTATATCTGCCCTTCCTCGATCTCTGGAGGCAGAAGTGACATTTTTCAACAACACCTTTCATTCTCGGCCTGTTACCCATGTAGTGAGTTCTGGGATTCATTTCTTCTTTCGGAAGGTTGGGTTTGCCCCAGTTAAATCTCCTCGCCCAGTAAGGGCAGGCGCCCATACACATTCTGCATCCGATACACCAGTTGTAATCGATAACGACAACACCATCGGGGTCTCTGTAAGTCGTTCTTACGGGACAAACCTTAACGCAGGGCGGCTTTTCACACTGATGGCATTGGATAGGAAAGTAGAAAGCATCCTTTTCGGGAACTCGCTGCGGCTCGTAGTAATGCTGCCCCTCAAGAATGGTGCCGACGGGGCTGTACGCGTTTCCTCCAACCTGAACGCCATACTCTTCACCTTTGCTATGGGGATAGCCCTCATCCATATTTTCTTTCTTAAAAGCAAAGTTCCCTTTCTCCATACGGATAACCCTGATCCACTGAATTTCAGTAGCGTTACCTTCCGGATCATGACGGGACTGGTTGTTCTCCTTTACACAGGCATGAACACAACGCCTGCAACCGATACACTTCTGGATATTGAGAGCATATCCGAAAAGCACACCCGGCATGGACGGCTCAATACCAACTTCAACCTTTTTGTCATACTCTTCAGAATAACGTGTCTCCAGTCTCTCTTTCGCTTCCTGCTTTTCGGCATCAGTCATGAGCCTGTAGTTTTTCTGAAAGTGCTCGGCCCATGTCGTCCTGGCTTCAGCATCATCAGAACCCGTCAGGAGCGCAGCGGCACCTGCAAATGCGCCGGCGCCTGCAACGCCGGCATCCTTCAGGAACTCTCTGCGAGACTTCCCTTTTTCAATGTTTTGTTTATTTGACATAGACATCTCCCTGGAAATGTTTAGATACTAAAATCTTTAATATCAGACCTTATCATATCTGTAGTTATCTACAAACATCCTGACCTGCCGGTTCTTTTCCACCTCACTCATTTCGACATACTCCCTGCCATGAAAAATCCTGTCTCCCTGGCTGAGATATTCGGCATCGGAACCTTTTCTTCCCTTCTCTACAGCGATGTCAACTACCTTTTTGGCAATACCCGCTGTTGCAGCAACGGCGACACTGCCCATGGCTGCTTTTTTCAGAAAGTTTCGTCTCGAACTGCTTTTGTCTCTCATTAAGCCCTCCTCTATTTGATTATCCATACTTGAGCGGGGAGAATTTCCCCTATTACAATTTGGTAAGAAATTTCGCTGATGGTTTTACAGTACTGAACAGACAAATAATCGGCTATTTAACCTAACCTAACCTCTTCTGTCAAGGATAAAATCGTGCTTCCGGGCTAAATCGCATCATTTCAAACCATAATACTTTCATAAAAAGGTTATTCCTTCCGTCGAAATGAAAAACATGGAGATTCTCCGTGAAGGGAGCGCTAATCCTCCAGCATGGCATGAATATTGGCAAAAAAAGCCTTTGCCTTCTTGTCGCTTTCATCGGCATCGGCAATGCTGTCACCACCTTCCCGTTGAACAACTTCATCAGGAATTTCATCGATAAACCGGGAAGGTGAGGAGGGTTCATCTTTCCCGTATTTGCTTCTGTGATTGCTATGACTGATATAGAGTTCCTCCATGGCTCTCGTAATCCCTACATAGCAGAGCCTTCTCTCCTCATCAAGCCCCCCTTCGGTAAAAAGGGATTTCTTGTGAGGAAGAATCCCTTCCTCCATGCCCACAAGAAAGACGACGGGAAATTCAAGCCCTTTAGACGAATGAAGAGAGATGAGCGTCACGCCGAAGGATTCCTCTTCCTTCGATTCCTCCATATCGGTAAGAGCCATTATTTCAAGAAAACCCTGGAGAGTCGATTCCATGTCATCCTGCTCGTACTGGGACATGCTTGCAATAAAGCTTTCTACGTTCTCTATCTTTCTGACGGCCACATCGACGGTTTTGTAAAGTTCATAAAGATAATCCTTGTATCCGATATCCCTCACAAGCTCCTTCATGGCACCTGTCATTTTCCCTTTGCATGCAAAGGGTACCATGAACTTTTCAAGAAGGGCCGCAAATGCTGTGACTGTTCCTGCCTGTTTTTCATTAATCGTCGTTAATTCTCCTGCCCTTCTGAAAGAATCAAAAAGTGTAATACCCTTTTCTCTTGCATGGTTTGCAAACTTCTCCAGTGTTGTTGCTCCCAGCCCTCTTTTGGGAATATTGGCAATTTTGAGAAGGCTCAAATCATCGGCAGGATTGGCAATTACCTTCAGATAGGCGGCAAGGTCTTTTATCTCCTTCCGCTCAAAATAGCTGGTGCCGCCAATAACAGTGTAGGGAATCCTTTCTTTTCTCAAGGCCTCTTCAAAAGGGCGCGACAGGAGATTAGCCCTGTAAATAATGGCAAAATCTTCATACTTTCGCTTCTTGTCATATTTTATAAGAGAGATTCTTTCTGCTGCGCTCCGGGCCTCACTTTCTGCATTATCGGCAGAGGAAAGTTTAATCCTGGGTCCCAGCCCTCTTTCGGTCCATAAGGATTTGCCCATTCTTTTTGTATTATTTTTGATAACACCGTTAGCCGCCCTGAGAATATATCCGAAAGACCGGTAGTTCTGTTCAAGACGCACCACTTTGGCGCCCTTAAAGTCTTTTTCAAAACCGAGAATATTGCCGATATCAGCCCCCCGCCAGCCATAGATAGACTGGTCATCATCACCGACGACACAGAGATTCATACGTTCTCCCGCCAGCATCCTGATGAACTGATACTGAATACTGTTTGTATCCTGGTACTCATCAACCATAATGTAACGGAATCGATGGACATACCGCTCAAGAACCTCTGTATGTTCCCTGAAAAGTTTCAAGGTAAGCAAAAGGAGGTCATCGAAATCTACGGCGTTAAATGCCTTCATTGCCTCCTGGTATCTGCTGTAAAGTGATTTTGAAAGAGCGCCCACATCATCCGTTTCCGATGATTCCATATCATGGGCGGGTTTCATTCCATTCTTTGCCCAACTTATTCTTTCCATGATTGATTCGACTTTAACACTTTTATCGAGAACCTTTACATCAGACATAAGGTTGCGAACGAGGGAAAGCTGATCGGAAGTATCATAAATGGTAAAATCCTTCCTGTAACCGATGTGCTCTATCTCTTTTCTCAGTATTCTCATACACAAAGAGTGAAAGGTCGATATAAGCGGCAGGGAAGCGGAGCTCCCCTTTAACATGGAGCGGACTCTCTCTTTCATCTCCCGTGCCGCCTTGTTTGTAAAAGTCACGGCAAGAACCTCTTCAGGAGAAACGCCCTTATCAATGAGATGGGCGACACGCATGGTAATGACGCGGGTTTTACCACTGCCGGCGCCTGCAAGGACTAAAAGGGGACCTTCCCTGTGGAGAACGGCCTCTTTCTGGCGGGGATTTAATCGGTGGATCTCATGGCTGATTCTGGATGACATAAGGGTAGTGATTTTACTTGAATTACGGGTCGTCTTGCAAGGAGAGATTAAGGGCAAGTGAAGATTGATAAAAAGCAGATGCTATTCCAAGTCCCTGAAAATAATGATGAGAATAAACCTCTGCCCAAAAGGTATTACTTCCATTTTTTCAGACCTTTTTAGGACTTTTTAAAAATTCTGAAGGGAAATCCATTTCCCTTTCAAAGGAATTTTGACAGGCTAGTCTGCTGCCCCTATCCATTCCTCGGGAGGAACACAATCCACATCTTTCTCACAGGCGGGACAATAGTAACAGTTATGTCCGTCCCTGTATCTTCCAAAAGCGGGGCTCTTGCAATGAGGGCAGGCCTCAAAGTCCAGGCAGGGCGTTCCATCGGCATATTCAAGCTCCAGGTTTCCACTCTTTCCACCTTCCGTAAGATAAAGAAATTCTCCATCAAGATCTTTTAAAAACTGACCGTTTTTAACCCGGTACGGCATCTCATAATGTCGTTTACGGCAGAGTTTCAGAGTTTCTTCCATATCAGAGAGACCTTCCATGAGAGTATCTCCCTTTAAGGCATCGAATATGCCCCACCCGTTTTCCTTTTCTATGATTAATGTTCTCGTTTCCATGTTAATACCTCACATCATTTATATTTGCCTTCTATTATTTTGATGTGCCGTTTCGACGAGAGGTTCAAGGATAAGAAACCAAAAGATCTGATTTAAACCGTTTTACAATGAAAAAGAGAAATTGCGTTGAGAGGATAATCAGGCTGCTTTTTTTCTGAGAGATGAGTCATGATCTTTTTCCTGTACTGCAGCAGGCTTCCACCTGTCATGCATCCAGTACCACTGATCAGGATATTTTTTTATGATATCTTCAAGAACGAGGTTGATCCTGGAAACCGCTTTTTTCAAGGATGACGGGTCGTTTCCCGTTTTCTCCAGGTAAATGGGTTCACCGTAGATACACTTGAGACGCCCCTCTTTTGTTCTTACGGCAAAACCGGGGACAATAGGCGCCCCTGTTCTGATAGCCAGAAGCGCAATGCCATAATTGGTCAAAGCAGGCATACCAAAAAAATCAGCCTCGATCCTGAGTCCTTTGTTTGTTCTAAGGTCAGGCAAGATCCCTACTGTATCACCTTTTTTTAAAGCGCTGACAATTTTGCGGGCTGAATTCCGCCTGTAAATACTTACAATATTATTTTTATTGCGCATTTTACTTATATATTTTTCTACAAAGGGATTTTTTGTTTTTTTATAAATAACGGAAATGGAACCTGAAAGCATGCTGTGAACAGCAGCCAGCATTTCCCAGTTTCCTATATGGGCGCTCATGAGAAAAGCGCCCTTTTCAGATTGAGCCGCCTTTAAATAGTTGTGGTACCCTTCAATCTCAACATACTTTGAAACCTTTTCCCTGGAAATACCCTGGAATTTAACCATTTCAACAAAACTTACGCCAAAGTTCTCAAAGGTGGAGTGGGCCATTTTGAGGGCATCAATCTTTTTAAGCGACAATGCTTTCAGGATATTATTGACCGCCATGGTTCTGTATTTATGGCTCACACAAAAGAAGGAACAGCCGATAAATCTTCCCAGCAGGCGGGCGGCAGGCAGCGGCAGAACATTAAAAATCTTCGTAATTATAAAAAAAGGGATATATGCGGTAAAATAAAAGTAGTTTTTTATGTTCATTCGATCCTGTTTTATTTTTTTCAATAAACAGTGGAAACGGTGAAAAGCAGCGCCTTTACAACCTGGAAACGATCACATCAACTTGATTAAAATCAGCAAAACTATCTACGAATTCATAAGACAAAATGGAAAAAAAAGATGCAAAATGATAACACGATTCTAATTCCAGAAGTTATATTTCGCAATAAATATAACACAATTAACATTTAATTTGAAGTGATTTCCACGTTTATACCGTGCCCTCAATCCGGGGCTGCAATGTCATTTCTATCATATGCCAGGTAAGAGAGGTAAAGCTGGTTTGAAATTATTCTTTTTCCTGTTACACTTTAGCGAGCAGGGGTTGAGCAAATAATCAAACCTTTTTCTTTTGTCTTATAACATAAGGGCAATGATAATATTTCATATTATCAAGCGCCTAAAAATTAACTTTATGACTTCTAATTCAACAACTTCTTTCAGGACGGATCAAAAAAAAATACTCATTGCAGGGCTGGGAAATACCCTTCTGGGCGATGAAGGTGTTGGTGTAAAAATTATTGAGTCCCTTGAAAAGCGCGTCCATCTTCCGCAAAATATCAGTCTTCTCGATGGCGGCACGGCAGGATACACGCTTATTGATTGCATGAAAGATTATGAAAAAGTTATACTCATCGATGCCGTAAGGGGAGGAGCAAGGCCGGGAACGGTTTATCGCCTCAGTTTTGATGACATAATAAGGCGCCCTGAACTAAAACTATCAGGTCACCAGATAGACCTTCCGGAGGTACTCATGCTGGCAAAGCAACTGGGAGAACTCCCGCAAATAGTTCTTATCGGCATCGAACCGGAAAATATGGAATATGGAATGGAACTTAGTCTGAAAGTAAGCAGGGCAACGAGGGAGGTAATGGAAGAAATATTCCGCCTTATATAAATTCATTACTATGACTCTATATTCTCTTATTTTCCCTGCAAAAAGCAGGTCTTTCCCCTTAATGAGATGGCTAAAAATCAGCCTTCGAACACTGCATCTGGCCGGTATGGCCGGAATGGCGGGCATCTTTTTTTCTACACCGCCAAATTATCACTACTATCCTTTTGTAATACTTATATATGTGACGGGCTTCCTTTTTGTCGCTATCGAGCTATGGTCAAACGGTGTATGGCTGATCCAGTTAAGAGGAATGGCTATATATCTTAAATTAGTAATCCTGTCCTTTCTCTTTGCCCTGCCCGGCCATGAAATAACAATGATTATATTTCTTATAATCATTTCAGGAATGATCTCACATGCGCCTGCAGATGTTCGCTACTATTCAATTTTTCATGGCAGAAGGATATGAGACCCGGATAATCTGCAGATCTTATTAAACAATAAGGCGCTAATGAGTTATCCCTTGACCAACTCCCGGACTTTACCCTAGAATTAAAGGCCTCTAAAAGAAAAAGAGACGAATCGGAATGATAATCCCCGGCTTCATTATTTTAATTATTGCTAAATATGCCTTTCAGGGAAAATTGAAAAGATGCTCTTTTTTTACGCTCATAGGGGAGCAGTTCTGTTCGGTTAATTTAACACATTAAGCCTTCCGGCATGGTAAGTAATGAGTTCTCGCAGAAAAAAGTCTTTTCCCACCGAACTGTCATCTATTCTGGAAACATTTCTTGGCAAAAAGAAGTATAAAAAGAGGATAGAAGATTGCAAGGTTTTTGAATACTGGCATAGCTGTGTAGGAGATAAAATAGCTGCTCATGCGGAACCGGAGGCATTTACCAGGGGTGTGCTCAAAGTCACCGTATCGGACCATGGCTGGTTGCAGCAGCTTCAGTTTCTAAAAGAGGAAATAAAAAACAGACTCAATGAGAGACTGGGCAAAAACAGCGTCGAAAATATTTACTTTAAAATAGGCGCCTTAAAGGCACAAAAAGCTGAAGCGCCTCATATTGAAGCAGAGCTGAAAAAAATCAGCCTTTCAGAGAAAGAGCGTAAGAGAATTGAAGAAGCCACATCAAATATAGGCAATGGGGAAATCAAAAAAAGCATAAAAAGGGCAATGGCTAAGGAAGCGAAACGAAAAAAGCTGGTTCAAATGCTGCAAAATGAAGGCAAGAAATAGGGTAAGGAAATCAGGCGCCGGCCGGACCTGGACCGAATCTGCCGCTAAAAAGTCTGCAGGCGCCTATAAATACATGGCCTTAACCTCTTCCGTATAACGATCTTCATTTTCATAGATATAAAGGGGAGCCTCTATCTCCATTTCTACTCCCCCGCCTTTAACGCCTTCAACCATAACCAGTTTTGCAGCATCACCTTTTCTGGAATGAACCGTTCTCAGCCTTTTCGGCTCTATGCCGCAACGTCTCATTTCATACATAAGGTCGGCAAGCCTTTTAGCAGGATAAATAATACTCATGACCCCCCGGTATTTGAGCAAATAGGCGCCGGCTTTAATAAAATCCTTGAGCCCCCCTGTCACTTCATGCCTTGCCGAGGCCCTGGACAGGCCTTCACTTAACCTGCCGCTGCCCACCTTGCCATAGGGCGGATTGGCAATAACAAAAGAATAAGCCTCAGGCGCTGAAATTGTCCTGATTTCTCTTATGTCCCCGGCAAGAATGTTAACTTTTTCAGATAAATTGTTGAGATCAACGCTGCGCTTTGCCATAGAAACTGCAGCCTCGTCAACCTCTATGCCGGTAATGGAATGAAGAGGGTATCTATAGGAGAGAATGAGCGGTATCACTCCGGAACCGGTGCCGAGGTCGGCAATATTATCTTTCTTTTTTATCCTTGCAAAATGGGCAATAAGAATGGCATCAATGGAAAAGCGAAATCCTTTCTCATTCTGGATTATCTTTAACTTTCCTTGAAGCAGGTCTTCTACTGCTTCACCATCTGCCAGGTCATTGGCTTTGACTTCTGTCATTTGAAGAACCGGGATAAGGTAAGCGGCCGGGAATATGAATAGAAAAATCCCGGTATCAAATCAGGGTTTTTTCTTTTCTAAATCCTTGCCGATTTTTATAATCTCTTCATAAAAGACAAGAGGCTTATCTCCACCCTGAGAATAAGATCGCCAATTTTTTTCAAATAATTTGAGTTTTTGATCTAAAATTTCCCTTTCCCCCCTATTTGAAGTAATCTTCAAATCATTAATGATAACCAGTGTGGGAATCCATACCTCTTTTTCATTCCTTCTGAGGTTATTGTAATTTGCATCCTGCATGGCCACAAGCCATAGGAGTGAAGTAACGACAATAGCTATTATAATTTTTATAACGTCTTTCATCTGAACTCAGCATTTTGATCAAGAATTAAGGTATTTTAAATATCAAGCTCTCCCATCTTTTTTTCATTGCCGACGACAACAAGAAGATAATTTTCAGGATCAAGATACTTTCCGGCAGCTCTGTTAATATCTTCGATAGTTAATGATTCTATTATTTTTGGAAACTTGTCAAGATAATCGAGACCGAGCTTATAGACCTCCATGTAAGTCAAATAACCGGCAATCTTCGAATTGGTCGTAAATTTTAAAGGAAAACTGCCCACAAGGTAGTCCTTGGCATTTCTCAACTCCTCCCCGGTAACTCCCTTTTCAATCATTGCCTTTATCTGTCTTAAGGATTCCTCGATGGCCTCCTTTGCCGACTCATTTTTCGTCTGAAGTCCCACTTTAAACGGCCCCGGATCTTTGAGAGGATTAAAATAGCTATATACGGAATAAACAAGCCCCTGATTATCCCTGATCTCTGTCATGAGGCGTGATACAAAGCCGCCGCCGCCAAGAATGTAATTCATTACATAGGCAGCATAAAAATCAGGATTGTCCCTCTTCATACCAATATGTCCAAGCTGGACATTGGCCTGGGTAAGGTCCTTATCGATTACCTTTACAACCTTTTTTACAAGCGGTTTAACATGAGCATAATTTGCCGCCACAGCGTTTCCTCGCTTCCATGGGCCAAAGTATTTATCAAGAAGTCTGACAAGCTCCCTTTTCTTCATATCACCGACAACAGCGATAATGCTGTTATTGGGAAGGAAATATCTTTTATGAAAATCAACAATGTGGTCTCTGCTGATTTTTTCGATGCTGTCAAGATAGCCTTCGGCCGGTCTTGAATAGGGATGATCACCAAATAGAAGCTCATTGAATTCTTCGGCAGCCACAGTAGAGGGATCATCTGCTTTGGAAATAATGGACGCTTTTACCTGGCTCCTTTCCCTTTCTATCTCTTCTTCAGGAAAGGAAGGGTTCAAGAGAATGTCCGAAAGCAGTTCAAAACCCTTTTCCCTGTCTTTGGAGAGAACCTTGAGGGAAGCTGAAGAAAAATCAATGCCACCGGAAGAGGAGAGAGAGCCGCCAATAAAATCGATTTCCTCGGAAATTCGACCGGAACTTCTGGCAGCCGTACCCTCAGTAAGCAAGTCTGCCGTAAAACCGGCAAGGCCGGCAAGTTCAGGAGGTTCGAAAACAGATCCTGCCCGGATAGTAACATTGACCGTAATAAAGGGGAGAGAACTACGTTCGAGAAAGAGGACCGTAATGCCGTTGTCCGTAATAAATCTTTCCGGTTTTCTTAATGAAGTCTCTTCTTTGACGAGGCCCTTTTTTGTCGTTTCAGGACCGCTTTTTATTATTTGCCCGGCACAGCCTGCTGAAAACAGAAGAAACACCGCCATCAAAGCGGTTAGCCTATAAAAGTTGAGCCCTCTAGTGCTTTTCATTATGTTCCCCTTTCTTTAAAGGAATCAGTATTCCAACGGTTCTCTTACCCTGAATAAAGTATTGATTGGCAACTCTCATTACATCCTCTTTCGTCACTTTTCTTACATTATCAAGATAGGCATCAAGATAAGAATAGTCGATACCGGCAGACTCAATACGGCCAATAGTCATAGCCTGGTAAAAAATAGAATCCTGGCTCATAACAAAATGGGCCTCAATCTGGTTTTTTGCTTTCTCTATTTCCAGATCGGTAACACCCTCTTTTTTCAGTTTTTCAAGAACGTCATAAATTCCATTTTCAACATCATCCGTCTTCACACCCGGCTTAGCAGCAGCATAAAAGTAAAACAAACCCGGCGCCTTCGAAAGCCCGTCATAGCTGCCTCCGGCATAAAGCGCCGTCTGCTTGTCATAGACAAGCGATTTATAAAGTCTCGAACTTTTGCCGGAGGAAAGGATATTTGCAATCACTTCCAGGGCAAACTCATCAGGATGACCGATGTTAGGCGTTTTGTAGCCTGCAAATATGAAAGGGAGCTGAGCCTCTTTCTTAACCCACACCCTTCGCTCACCCCTTTGCTCCGGTTCCACAATTGTTACCGGTGGGGGTTCATCCCCCTTCGGTATGGACCCAAAATACTTTTTGATCTCAGGGAGCACCTCTGCTCTCGTAATATCACCGGCAACAATAACGGTCGCATTATTGGGAACATAATAGGTCCTGTACCAGTCAAGGAGGTCTTCGAGTTGCAGGTTTTCAAGATCATTCATCCAGCCAATAACGGGATTTCTGTAAGGATGAACCTTGAATGCCGAGGCGTACATCTCTTCAACAACTGACGAAGTAGGATCATCATCCGTTCTTTGCCGCCGCTCTTCCATAACAACGTCTCTTTCAAGAAGAAACTCCCTGGGATCCACAACGAGATTAACCATCCTGTCGGACTCCAGTTCAAGCGATATGTGAAGTTTTTCCTTTGCAAAGTTCTGGAAATAGGCTGTATATTCCTGGCTGGTAAAGGCGTTTTCATTTCCACCATGTCTTGCCACGGTACGGGAAACCTCCCCCTTTTCATACTTCTTTGTTCCTTTGAACATCATATGTTCCGTCAGGTGGGCGAGGCCTGTTTTTCCTGTGATCTCATTCATACCACCCACGCGGTACCAAACCTGGAACGTTATGACAGGATCCTTGTGATCTTCAATGGTAACAACCTTTAATCCATTATCGAGGTAATCTATTTTGATGTCCTCGAGAATAGAAGAAATAGCCGGTGATGATAAAGAAAACAGAAAGATAAGGGTAAAAAAAGAATACCTTGAATATTTCCCTAAATATTTCCCTAAATATTTCATTGAAACTCCTTTACATTTGTTCATACTTGCTGTTAATCATATTTTGTCAATAGAATTCAAGAAAAGTTCCATCATGCGAGATGATGAATCGACTTTGCCTTTTCAATAACAGGGTCGATATTAATTCCATCGGTCAATTTCTTCTTAATCTCTTCTTCCCCGAGGGCAACCAAAAGCACTTCTTTCACCGACTCTGCAAGGCCATCCAAAGAATAACCACCTTCCAGAAAAAACCCTATTTTACCATCACACTGGTTCTCGGCTGTATGGACCAGCATGCGTGCCATTTCAGCAAAACCGGCTGCAGAAACCTCCATACCGCCAAGAGGATCGCAGCAATGTGAATCAAAACCGGCTGAAACCAGGATAATTTCCGGCGCATACGCTTTAATCCCGGGAATAAAAAGCTCTTCAAAGCTTTTAAGATAAGCCCTGTCACCGGCCCCCGCAGGAATGGGCAGGTTTATAGTATAACCTTCTCCATCCCCTTCTCCTGTTTCAAAAACCGAGCCGGTGCCGGGATAGCAGGGACTCTGGTGTATAGAGAGATAAAGCGCCTCTCTTTCTCCATAAAATGAATGCTGTGTTCCATTGCCATGATGAACATCCCAGTCTAAAATGACAATTCTTTGGAGTTTGTACTCATTAATAAGATATCTGGCTGCAATAGCGACATTATTAAAAAGACAAAAGCCCATGCCCCTCTCCCGTTCGGCATGATGGCCCGGAGGTCTCACAAAGGCAAAGCCATTATCAATTTCTTTCTTCATAATAGCATCGACCATATTAAGACATCCACCGGCGGCAAGGAGCGCCGTCTCGTAAGATTTTTCCGATACGACCGTATCGGCATCGAGGTAACCAGGCCCCATCTTTTTTAATCGTTCAAGGTAGGAAGAACTATGATTCAGGAGAATCTCCTCCTCCGTTGCGCATCTCGGCTCTATAAGCGTGGTGCGGCCCAATATACCGGTTTCGTCAAGCATATCTCCAATGGACCGGAGCCGGTCTGCGACTTCAACATGAGCGCCCGTATCATGAAGCAGGTATCTTTTATCAAATACTATTCCGCAGGATCTGGCCATGAGAATCCTTATACATTGCCTCCATTAACGTTAGAGCCTATTCTATATGGGCATAGCAATTTGTCAAGGTAAAGCTTAACAAAAGCATATCCTTCTTGAAGTACCCCATTAATTAGGACTATAATGAGACAAAATTTTTATCAGGAGAAATCATGGGATTTAATTGCGGCATTGTAGGACTGCCAAACGTCGGAAAATCTACTATATTTAACGCCATTACAGCAGCTGGAGCACATGCGGAAAACTTTCCTTTCTGCACTATAGAACCCAATGTCGGCATCGTTCAGGTACCCGACACAAGGCTCGATGACTTATCGGGCATCGTTAAGCCCGAGAGAGTCGTGCCAACCTCCATGGAGTTTGTCGATATTGCCGGCCTTGTAAAGGGAGCAAGTCAGGGAGAAGGGCTGGGCAATAAGTTTTTAGGTCATATCAGACAGGTTGACGCCATCGCTCATATCGTCCGCTGTTTTGAAGATGAAAACGTTACTCATGTAGCCGGTTCCGTCGATCCGGAAAGGGACATAGAAATTATTAATACAGAACTTATCTTTGCCGATATGGAGAGTGTCGATAAGAGGCTCGAAAAAACAAGAAAGCTCGCCAAATCGGGAGATAAGGATGCACAGAAAACCCAGTCGATCCTGGAAAAGGTGAGTAATCACCTCAATGACGGTCACCCCGTAAGGACTATCGGCCTCGAAGCTGAGGAATGGGAAGCTATTAAAGACCTCTTTCTTCTAACATCAAAACCGGTTCTTTATTGTGCCAATGTTGGAGAAGACGATCTGCCTGCAGGTAACAAATATGTCGATCTCGTAAAAAGTATCGCTGAAAAGGAAGGGTCAGAAGTGGTCGTTATGTGTGGAAGCATTGAAGCGGAGATATCCGAACTTGAGCCTGACGAAAAAGAGGAATTTTTGAATGACCTCGGCTTAAGTCAGTCAGGCCTCGACAGAATGATACAGGCCGGTTACAAGCTTCTTTCTCTCGACACCTATTTTACGGCAGGAGTAAAGGAAGTGAGGGCCTGGACTATTCACAGAGGAGCAAAGGCACCCCAGGCCGCCGGTGTCATTCACACAGACTTTGAAAGAGGTTTTATTAAAGCCGAAGTAACAGGCTTTGATGATTTTATCTCATCAAAGGGAGAGCAGGGCGCCAGGGAAAAAGGGCTTTTACGGATAGAAGGAAAGGAATATGTCGTAAAAGATGGAGATGTCATACATTTCCGCTTTAATGTCTAAGTAATTAGAATCCATTCAGCTTAGTATTTCATCTTAATAGCAAGAGAGAAATTCATATATTCAATACAATGAATATACGCAAACAAAACCTTTACAGAAAGTAAAGCAAAAGCTATTATAGTTTAATTATAAACAGGAATTTTCTTAATCATACAGAAAGTTTTTTACTGACCTTTCAAAAGTGGAGATCATCATGATTTTACTCAAAAAAAATATGGGACGGGTAGATCAGATCCTTCGGCTGACTGTCGGTTTACTTTTCATCTATTTGGGCTTCGTTAATCAGAGCATCATAGGGGATCGGCTCTATGCCGTAATGATCGGAATCTTTGGCGCTGTTAACATAGGATCTGCTTTTTTTCGTTTCTGTCCTTTTTATCTTTTAGCCGGCCTGAGTACGGTTCCTAAAGAGTAAATATCAAGGGATGTCACTCCGGTCCAAACTTCTCGTCTCCTTTATTTTAATTTCCATTACGGTTCTCGCCCTCTGTGGTCTGCTATCCTACCGGATAGCGCAGGATATCGACAAAACAAGAGAAGGAGAAATAACACTGGCTCTCATGAAGGATACCGCTGCCCTTCTGGCCCCTCAGCTTCAAAATGTTCAATTTGACCCAGAGGGGATCGAAAAAAGCTATGCCCCCTTAAGCTCACCGACAAAATTCATCATCATTAGCGATTCAAGCGGATTAGCCTACCATCATTGTGACGATTCTCGTCTTTTAGAACTCGTAAAAAATCATCTAAAAACCGCTACGGACAATGATAGTCCCTATCAAACCAGTCATATCGACGACAAGGACTATCATATTTCTTTTGCATCAATGGATGTTAAGGGAACCGCTTATAAACTTACTCTGGCCAGACGCCTGCCTGAAGAAGCAAGCCATGCGTTAGGGGCCATCGCAACGAGACTCATTATCACAGGCATTGTTATTTTGTGGATTGCCATCTGGGCAGCTCTCATTTTATCTTCCTGGATAGCAAGACGCCTTAACGAGCAGAATGATACTATTCTCTATCAGGCCCTGCACGATGATCTAACGGGTTTACCAAACCGTACCTTTCTTTTCAGGAACATGAATAACAGCATTCAGGAAATTAGAAAAAAAAGAAAAAGCCTCGTTCTTTTTGTTCTTGATCTCGATCGATTTAAAGAGATCAATGATACGCTCGGCCATGGCTGTGGTGATGAACTTCTTATCGAAATTTCGAAAAGGTTAAATATATATAAAGATTTCTGCCATACCATAGCCCGGTTGGGAGGAGATGAATTTGCCATCCTGAAAATTACGGAGAATAAAAAGGATACCATCGCTTTTGCAAAAAAGATCTCCTCCCTGCTTGATGAGTTAATTACCGTTAATGCTTTTTCTCTGCATATAAGAACGAGCATGGGCATCGCCATGTATCCCGTGCATGGCAAGGATGCAGAAACGCTTATTCGTCATGCGGAAATTGCCATGTATAAAGCTAAAGAGAGCCAATCAGGCTGGACCATCTATGACGCAGAGGAAGACCCCTTCAGCATTCGCCGTTTAACGCTTCTTGGAGAATTAAGGCAAGCCATTGAGAACAACCAGCTTTTACTTCATTACCAGCCAAAGATGGATCTTAATAATCATAAGGTAGACAGTGTTGAAGCGCTGGTTCGGTGGCAGCATCCTAAAATGGATCTTATCCCTCCCGATGAATTTATAACCATTGCCGAGCAATCAGGCCTTATAAAACCGTTAACTATGTGGGTTATAAAGCAGGCTATTGAGGATTTAAAATCATGGAAGGCAATGGAGCTGGATATTTCTATCGCCATAAATATCAGTACTCATCTTTTTTACGACTATAAATTCCCCTTAGAACTTGAATCTCTTTTACTGGATTCGAAAATTTCTCCTCAATCAATTGAACTTGAAATGACGGAAAGCCGATTAATGGAAAATATTGATAATACGATGGAAGCGCTTAACAGGATCAATAAAATGGGCTTTAGCCTCTCCATTGATGACTTTGGAACAGGATTTTCTTCGCTGGCCTATTTGAAGCGTTTTCCCGTTGATAAACTGAAAATCGATAAATCTTTTGTCCTCGATATGGAAACCAACGAAAATGACCGTAGTATCGTTCATGCTATTGTCGACCTGGCCCATGACCTGAATTACCAGGTTATCGCTGAGGGGGTTGAAAACAATGAGGTAATCAATTTGTTAAAAGAAATGAATTGCGATATTGTGCAGGGCATTTATCTGAGCAAGCCTGTGCCATCGGATGATTTTATTGAATGGTTGAAAAACAGAAAGGCTGAAGCATAATTCAGTGCATTATTTTCATATTATTAGGAACATATCCGGCAGGGCGGGTTTTTCCATAGCTTTATCTCTTTCATGCCGGTGTAATTCCATCTGCAATTTGCAGCATGCTAATATGGGCGTACTCATCTTTTTTAATTTTGAAATTTCTCCTATCACTATAGTGATACTTTCAGCAGAGAAACAGAGGAACAACCCCCAGGTTAATTGTCATTTCGAAGGCGCCCGAACAAAGTGACAAGTGCCCTTGGGGTGAAAGGAGAAATCCTTGTTTCGAATGTGATGAGAGATCTTAAAGATTTCTCCTCGTACCTCTCAGAGATCTCCGAGTCGAAATAACAATTTTATGGAATATTTACCTTAAAATTAATCACGGCAATTTCCTAACCGGACAATGCCGGATCCAACTGTCCTTTCCAGGATAATAAAAAAAGGCGCCCCCGAATAACAGGATAGGGGGGCGCCCTCTAAAGGCTCTATCAGAAATACCGATAGAATAGCACTTTATTAAGGTTCAGTGTTTTCCAGGACATTCCAGAGAATGGAGTCACTCACAGTGGTTCCATTACTCAGGTCAAGGGTAACATCCAGAGTATGGGCGCCAACTCCCAGAAAAGTCCCATAAACATTAGGACATCTTAAGGTATGGCCACCTGATGTAAGGGTTCCGGAAATAGAGCAAGCGCTAAGAGTCCCGGATATATCAACGCCGTCTAATGTGCCACCTATATTCGTAATTGAAAAACCCTGGCCTTTAACAATAAGAGCAAGATCCATCTTTTGGGTTAAAATATAATCGCCTGAAGGCGGGGATAGCTTTAAAGATGTGCCGTCATAAAGGTAGATTTCATAATCTGAACCGTCACTTCCACTCCATACGACTTGGCCGCTATTGTTTATACTGGGATACTGATCATGGTAAGCGTTATCGGTAAGCTGGGTTACGGCAGCGCCGTCATAAAGATAGATCTCATTGTCTGACCCATCCAGTCCATACCATACGACTTGGCCGTTATCGCTTATATGGGGATACTGATCATGATAAGTGTTATCGGTAAGCTGGGTTACGGCAGCGCCGTCATAAAGGTAGATCTCATTGTCTGACCCATCATTTCCATACCATACCACATGGCCATTGTTGTTTATCCGGGCCTCAGAGTCATTATAGGCGTTATTGGTAAGCTGGGTTATGGAGACGCCATCATAAAGGAAGACTTCATCATCTGATCCATCACTTCCAATCCATACCACATGGCCGTTGTTGTTTATCTGGGCGTCAAAGTCATTATAGGCGTTATTGGTAAGCTGGGTTATGGAGACGCCGTCATAAAGAAATATCTCATTGTCTGACCCATCACTTCCATACCATACTATATGTCCACTGCCATTTATCCGGGGATACTGATCATGATAAGTGTTATCGGTAAGCTGGGTTACATCGGCGCCGTCATATAGGTAGATCTCAAAGTCTGAACCGGCCAATGTATGCCATACCACATGGCCGTTATCGCTTATCTTGGGACTAATGTCAAGATAAGTGTTATTGGTAAGCTTGATAACTGATGTGCCGTCATAAAGGTAGATGTCACTGTCTGAACCTGAACCTTCAGAACCTAGCCATACTGCATGGCCACTGCTATTTATCCGGGGAAAAGAATCATTATAACCGTCATTATTGGTAAGCTGGGTTACGGTAGCGCCGTCATAAAGGTAGATCTCATTGTCTGTACCGTCATTTGCATACCATACTGCATGGCCGTTATCGCCTATTCGTGGAACAATATCGTTAATTGTATTATTGGTAAGCTGGGTTATAACAGACGCATCTGCCTGTGATAAAAAGGGGTTCCAAAAAATACTAAATAAAACCATGCACATTAATTTCTTTTTCATAATAAATCTCCTTGATTTAAAAAAATGGATTTTTTTTACTTTCCAGGAACTGAAAGATTATTTGGATGTATCCTTATTAAAACTTATCTATTGGATTTCAATTGAATATAAGCTTTCTGCCGTTTCTTATTGCATCATTAAGGATATCTGCTTTCACGTGGTTTTACGGATCTTTTAGTTCTGAAAAATAGCCACGGTGGGGAGTTCATAGGGGAGAGTTCATAGGAAACAAGTCTATATATTGGACAATCCCAATATATTTCAACTTTTGTCAATTTCTTCTTCAAGCCTTTATCCCCTCTCCCTCAGCATTTATGGCAACAAATATGAGGCGCCATTCATTAAGAGTTAAAATAATCAGCTATTAATATTTTTAATAAGTTCTTATGGTTATCTGCTGTTTGTGTATTAGTGCCGAATCAAACTTTTTTATCAAAACAGGGCTATATATAGCACAAATATCTCTCCGCTGTCGTGGCATATCTTCTTTTTTTTGTGACATATTTCACTTTTTAAATATTTTTGATTTTGCAGAGCAGGGAATCCTGTGGCCTTTGAATGTGGAGTAAATGTCGCGCAATACAAGTATGGTGGAGTAAATGAATGCAAAATAATTGGATATAAAAGATAAAGGTCTGGAAAAATGTAAACCAGGGAAGACTTTTCACTTTGAGGCAGGTAAAAAAATGGGTATTCAAAGTAGAAGGGAGTATGACTCAGACGTTAAGAGAAATGAGGTGATGCTGCCTCAAAAGCGAGGAAGAAGTGTGCCGGAAGTTACTGAGAAATTGGGGATCAATAAGGATTTAATTTACCCATGGAGAAAACCCTTTTTCCTTCTCTCAGCTTTTTTAGAGATTCTTTTTGATTGAAGCAATAAAATCCAAGTTATATAATACAGTATTTTAGATCATGGAGGATTTCTTATGATAGATGAAATAAATGTTGCCATTATCGGTCTTGGGAGGGTTGGAAGCACTTTTACAAAAAAACTTTACGGATTTAAAGAAAAAGGAATAAATATCACCGCAGTATTTGAACGTAATATTAACGCTCCCGGGCTTCGCTATGCTAAACGATTAGGGGTACATATTTGCGCTCACGAAGATGAGATCACGCAGATGACGGAGAGTGTGGATGTCATATTTAACTTAACAGGGGATATTAATATGGAAACAAAAATGAGGGCAGCTCAGACTAAACTTGGCAACAGGCATACAGTTATTGTTTCAACACTTATGGCTTCATTTATTTGGAAGATGATAGCTGAAGAAAAACTTCCAGAACATAGCAAATCGCATTAATAAAGGTAATATAGGGATAACCCCCGGGTTAATGCTCTTTCCTGGGCCGCCCCCCTTTTTTAGGTCTGAGCATTCGACCGGTTATTTCTTCCATCGTCAACAAAAAATCCAATCCGCCTAAGGGACGACCCGTTGAGCTTGCCTTTCTTATCTCTGCTTCCTTGCTATCCTCAGTGGATTATAGCCCTTTTCGCCTCCGTCATCCCCTTCGCCTGTTTTTTCCTTGAGAGGAAGCTGAAGAAAACCGTGGTCCCGGCGGTAGCGTAAATTACTCGCGTACCTTTGAACTGTCAACTTTATTTATCAGGGTAGGCGGGGGTTTAAATCTTTTGTCATTCCCGCATTGTTTTAGCGGGAATCCAGCATTTGATTAAATCCCTCATTTTGATGTCAAAAAGGGCCTTCTAAGGCTGAAAAGAGGCCTTTTTTAGGTATTTATTCCTTGGTGTCAATGGGTTGAGTCGGTCTGACCCCAATCTCCCAATTACGGCTCCAACACTCAAGGTCAATAGTCAAGTCTGACCCTCTCTTCCCTCCAGTGCTGTTCTATCATCCAAAAAGATATCCCTCTTATTAGTCCCTCTTTGGGTGATGTGATGAGGATATTCAGGGATTACTACTTTTGCTATTCTCGGCATGGGCTAAGCTTATTTCATGGTATGCAACATGTCATTTTGAATACGGGGGTTATCCCTATATTATGCAGAAGGAATATCGCTATCAAATTTAATCTCCCTTGAAGGCTACCCAGTTCTTTTGTGCAAGTACATTCACGGCAAGCTCAATTTGACGAGGGGTGAATTGCCGTTTGCGATCATTCCAGGCATAAGTAAGACTTACAACGTCTTCCATTGAATGAACAGCTTCGTTCTTCATAATCCAGTGAACCGTCGACAGAAGCTCCAAGCCAAATGGTGACTCAAATCCATCTACAAGATCAACCACCTTGTCGAAACGTTCGCGGGTTTTGTCATGTTTTACCAAGAAAGCCGTCGCATCCTTGATAGCCCCTGGCACGAGATTTAATTGTTTATCCGGCGTATCACCTCCATCAGCATAACCTGAAATAAAGTGCCCTTCGATGGCATGCAATACATGTCGAAGGTTTTCAGCATAGGGACCATAAATAGCTTGTTTATATTTAAGCCGCAAAGGCTCTCCCGCCTCCTGCATGAAATACATCAGCTTGTGTACTTCCAGCAGAGTAACAAAGGGGTCGAGCAGGCCACCAAGATAACGATGCATTAATTCCACCAAAGCTGCCCGGCCGGCTGTCATATTCGGCACCTCTCGGTTATGTATCATTTTTTCGGTGGCTGGAGAGCCTTTTGGCTCAAAGATTATAACGCGCACATCCGTAAGCGGATGCAATGCTTCTTCTATACGCTGCTTAACCGCTGCCCAGTTAAGCCCTCCTAGACCGCTGCCCAGAGGTGGGATAGCGATTGAATGAATGTCATACTTTTGAATAACCTCCACCAGTGCCTTTAACCCAGATTCGATATCCTCTATCCGACTCTTGCCCCGCCAATGGCGTTTGGTTGGAAAATTTATAATAAAGCGTGGGTTAATTAACTTTCTGGTCTCAAATACGAACATACAACCGGGCTGCACCTCATTATTCTTGCACGCTGCGACGTAGCTTTTAAAATTTTCAGGAAAGGTTTTCTTGAATTGAAGCGCAATACCACGCCCCATAACACCAACACAGTTCACGGTATTTATAAGGGCCTCGGCATCCTCTTTTAGAATGTCGCCACTCTTATATTCAATCATTGAATCCTCCTCTTTTTCAGTAATACCAGTCTGTTTTGACTTCAACTTTCGGCCGATGACCATTCACAGGTAACACATTTACTACTTGTTGATAGACGGCCTGTGAATATACTCCAACATGTTCGATCAAATGCCAGGGGAAACTATATTCTATCAAGAATTCCGCCTGCTTTCCTTCTTTACATTCAACCCATTTGCCTGCATTCACCGAATCCCAATCGATTTCATTTAACTGTTCCAGATTACACCGGTCTTCAAAATAATAAGCTCCGGCATTTGATAGAGTGAAGGCCCAACGCTTATTATTCTGCATAGCCCATTTTACAGAATCATATAAATCAGCTTTCAAATGGATAATAGACGCTTGTCCACCCTTATAGTCCAGCTCGGAGTCATTGCCTCGATAGATTAGGTAAAGCATAATGGAGCGTGGACAGAAGTAAAAAGGCACGCAGTCACCCACATGCAAGTTCGGGTGACTGCTCAGGTATAACTGGAGTCGGCGCTGCTTAATACCATTCATCCCGATGGTGGTACCAGGTGGCTTACGACGCACAATTTCTGCATCACACCACAGGCTGCCATCCGCAATAAACGATGGCAACCGATCTGCATGCATAATGTGATATATTTTTGGCTGCGATGGGACCGTCATTCCTCTGCTCTATTTCATCGTCAATCATTCTGTTCATTTGCATACGGCCGGACGCGGTAGTCATTGTGCCGGCGTGTCCACCTTGCAATCACTGAGCTTTGCTCAGTCAACTCGCTCATTAAGTGACAATCGATATATTCAATATTTGTGGTGACCATATATCGCAATATTTAAGATTTTAACTGTTGACTGATTTTATGCCTATATTAAAAACACATTGCGAAAAATATTGCAACTTTCTGGTTGAAAGTTGCTACTGTTCCGAATAAAAGGGGATGGTAGTCCCTGTTTTAGTCCTTAGTTCAATTCTCATCAGAGCCATACAGATGTTTTCGTTTCTTGTTTAATGGTCGCTGTCCCCGGTTACTATTTAGTAGGATGTAATGTTTCAATCATGCGGCGGATGGCGCTAGCTTATTCGCCCTACAGTGCTTCTTTCTTTAAGCCAATCCTACAACTAAACATGCACTTTTGCTTCTCTGAAGATTTTCATTATTTCATTAAATACAATACTACTACTTTTTTCTATATCCTCATAAACTCCAAGCTTTTCAAGGAAGATTTTCTCCAAGAAAATCTTCCATCCAAGTGCAAGCTGTCGCTGTTCATAATTACCAATAGAATAAAGAGGTATCTTTTCATTGCTTCTTAATTCCAGATAGATATGGTACCACTCATAAGTATCTTCATGTTTTTTAAATAATGGCCAGTCACCGAATAAAAATTCAGGAAGAAAAGCAAATTGCCTGTCATATTCATATTTGAGTCCGGCAATTTCCGAATAAGCAATGCATTTTTGATTTCTGGTTTTTTCAGCTTTTATTCTGATTTGTTCTTTATCTCTTTCTATTAAAAATTGACCATAATCAGTTACTATAAGTTTATTCCCTTTAACAGATACATTTTTAAATTTCCCAAGCTTTGTCCTATAGAAAAGAGACTTAAAAATAAAACCAAGGAAAATAATTAAAATGAAAAGGATTAGAGGGATAATGATTTCAATCATTTTAAAATGATATTTTGTTGGCAGACTGTAGGTATATGTTTTATTTCCTGGATTATATCCAGGCTACGCTTGCTATGCCAAATGGTTTTATATATTAAAGAAACGTTCTTTTAACTCCTCGCATGCCCCATCTAGACCTGGAAATAAGGAAGCCGCAGTTATTCCCATATAACTTAACTCTTGCATTATTTTTGCTCTTTCGTTCACTGGCAAGTCTATGACTTTAAGATATCGTTTTGTTTTCGCCTCTTTGGACTTAATATAATCTTCAATATCGTCAATGTTAGTTACCAATGAGGCCGCTTGCTGGGGTAGCATTCTCTCATTATCTATTGCAATGAATTCTGCAATAGATACATGAGGCCCGGATGTGAGTAGCTGTTGAACTTGAATAAAATCCTTTTTCCATTGTTCCTGATTAAAAATAAAAATGCGTACTTTTTGTTTTTCATCTGCTTTAGATGCTTGAGCATTTGTAATTCCTCTGTAAGCAAAGAAGGCAGCTACATAAGGAGAGAAAGTCCAATCTAGTAATGGAGTAGGATAACCATGATGTTGTGCCAGGTTAAAAAAAGCACCGTTTTCATCAGGATTATTTAAATTGAAAATATGGCGTGTTTTTGAACTTAAATGCTTATATAACGTCGGGATATCTTCATTAATAAATTTAGTTAAATCGGCTCTTCCTGTTTTGTGAAATGCCGTCCGAAGCCGCCATGGGGCATTTTGTCCTCTAAATAAAAACCTACATTCCACTAAATCAGCTACATAACTTTTATAACTGCTCCAGTCTTTGACTTTAGTAATAGGTGAGTAATCTGAGGGGTTATCCGCTTTACTTTTAGGCAAAAGACATGATCCTGATGTCCCAATATTTGTTGTCCAAGTCAATATTAGTTCTTCATTATCCCACTTCCCTATAATATCGGCACTAGCGGGGAAAATTAAATCAGAGGGGTAAAATTGTTTAACATTCTCCCATACATCTAGAACACCTGTCTCACTATTAATAGGAAAGACATATGCTTGAAGCGTCAGGTCATTACTTTTTTCATTTGTCCTAAAAGGTATGGCTGTACTTGGGAGAGTATTGTCTGATTCATTTAAGTAAGCTATCCCTTTAAAGTGATCCCCCATATCGTCAATATTAACAATAATAACCCCACTGCTAGTACCGTTATAGTCTCCCATCCATTGGCCATTCATTAATTTATCTCCTTGAAAGGTAACAATCTTTCATAAAGTTTCTTAAGTCGCGCAAATATATCTATTAATGACAATTTCAGTTGATTACTGATCGTATTCTATAAGTTTTGAAGATAAGGTATTTTTGTGCATTACAGGAAGTAGTTTTAAAGTTTATTATAATGAGGGGAAGATAGCGACAACCCCAGGTAAATTCTCCTTCCTGAGCACCCCCTTTATTTAGGCCTGTTCCAAGGAGGGCTCTCAACCTTTTACTCACAATCCACTCTGAGCTTTTCAGTAGCGCATCAATTCCCTCAAAGTGAACTACCTTTCCTCGAATAATTCACTTATCTTAAATTCATAACCATAGGAATTCAGTTTCTTCAATATCTTGTCATATTGCTGAACGGTCATTCGTGTTTCCTGGTTGTTTGCCAATTTTGATATGGTCTGTCTTGTCGATCCACAAGCATCGGCAAGTTCCTGCATAGATATTCTTAAATTTTGCTCTTCTTCAATTTTTGCAATAAGTGATTTTAATCTGCAAATGATCATCAAATAATTCCTTTGTGTTGTTGTATTAGTGTTTTCTATAGGAAAAACAACTCAAAGTAAATTAAAAGAACATACTGTTAATAAACTTTGCATTGCTGGCAAACTTAATGTTAATATAAGCAACATCGGGTTAAGAAAGTATTATATGGGGAAATTATAAAAATGGGAGCTTCAAACATGATAAAAGAATTTGAAAAAAGGATTGAACACTATGAAAAAGGGAAAGACAAATTCCTTTTACTATCGGACTATGAAGTTCTCGGAGAGGAACTTGCCATTATCAAAGCCCTGGCTGAACAGTTGACCCTCTATAGCACCATACAAACCTGCAAGCCTAATCGAAATGAGAGAGAAAATCTTTTGATCCCTGTCGATACCTTGTGGGGTTTCGGTCAGGGGATGATCAGGCTTGTTGAAAAGCTTGAGGGTAAAATCCAGATTCTTGATGAGCGGTTTTTTCTGGAAGGGAAGGGGGAGAAGAACGGTCAGGTCCCAGATTAAGTAAAGTACAGCATCCACATTCAAAAAAGGTGGATTAATTAATAGCAGCCGCAATACCTTTTAAATCATGCATAGGTCTTGACCTTTTATTTTGAAGAATGTCATCGTAAATTTTAAGAATTACACTTTTAATCAAGTCGGCATTTGATTTCAGGTGAGTTAATGACTTAAGTGCCATGATATCTTCATGAAGATGCTGCCCTTTTAATGAAATACGTTTAATTGAAGGTCCCTTGGCAAGATCACTCTTTAAATAGTCAGCCAATTTACCTGGCGATATTTTTTTACTAGCCAGAGCATGCAAGTAATATTTAATCATCGACTGTACAAAGTCAGTATTACAGCCAACCTCTTCACTTGCCAGATTTAAAATATCCACCAGGTGTGCAGGGATACGGGCCTCTATAGACTTGCGTTGCTTTTCTAACTGACGTTTTACAAGAGGTGTAGATTGGTGAGGTAAAACACATACATGACCACACTGATCACAGACTCCAACTAATACCTTACTAACCGTACCGGAACCATCACTAAAAGGTACATCCCGAAGATCATAGGTTACGCTCACAAAGGCAGCGCATTTATCACAAGCCGCCTTGCCTTTATCACCAACTTTTATAATTTTCATAATCATTCTCCTCAGTTGTGGACACTAATAAAAACTGCATCAGGGTCAAGAATGTACCACTTTATATACCATGTCTTACCTCTGTTTATAGTCTTGATCAAATGCACCGGAACATTGCTATCAAAGTGGTGAGGGCTACAGCTATAGTCCCCTCCTTTGGCGCGAAGAATAATGCTTATCACTTCATCAATTGCAACTGCACCGGTAGCCAAGAGATTTTTTATATCAATATTTCCACGCGTCTCATGGCTCACATTACCATTTTGCAAGCAATGAATAACCTGTTTTTTTGCTTTCTTAAAAGCCATTTACACTATCTATTAGTGTACGACAGTAATCGTACATTGTCAAGAAAGTATATAAAATTATTTCAAACCCTTTTAAAAGTCTCACCCTCATAAATACGAACAGGATTACCACGTTCAAGCTCATTATGCTGGTTCCAGCGTTCCTTTTGTTCTTTCTGCTGAGACTTTTTTTCTGCCTCTTCAATAAGTGAATAAAGCCTGGCCAGGGCCAGTTTTTTGTTTAAGTATTGTGATCGCTCTTCCTGAGCAACAGCACATAAGCCTGTCGGATGATGGACAACACGAATAGCTGTCTGACTTTTGTTTACATGCTGCCCACCGGGACCGGAGGCTTTCATTGCTTCATACTTAAGGTCCTGTTCAGAAATGGATGACTTGTCAGGGGGGTAATAAATTTGTACACCTATAAACCAGTTTTTTCGCTTGTGCCTTGGCCGAAAGGGACTTTTACCTATCCACTGAATAGTACCAAGCCACTGCCTTGCAAAAGGTGATACCTCTTCTCCCTCCAAAGAGAGCAGGGCAGATTTAAGGGTACCGGGCTTATCACCGGGAATAGCATCAAGCATGGTAACTTTAATATTCATTTTTCCTGCCTCCCTCATGATTGCCCTGGTTGTTTGAGATACAACCCAACAACATTCAGCGGGACCATGACCGGACGTCAATTGAAGCCAGCAGTTCACTATTTTACCCTCGTTTTATAGGTAATCAGTGGTTTGAGAGTGGCAATCACACGGATTAATCCGGCATCAACCATATCCGATATGACGATATCTACGTTTTTGTAAGCTTGTGGTGCTTCTTCATAAAGCAGGTTTTTATCTTCACAAATCACCCTGCCACCAAACTCTGTCTGGCTCAGTGATTCTTTATTAAAACGCCGGCGCAAGCGATCTTTCGCATCGCTTCGTTTCCACTTTCTGCCTGCACCATGAGCAAGTGAATATGCATTATCCTCCTGACCGCCGCAAGGATGAACCAGATAACTGAATGTCCCTCTTGATCCGGGGATTATGAGTGGACCGTTGTCAGAAGGTGCTGCCCCTTTCCGGTGGAGCCAGTAATCTTTACTGGCAAAGGTAACGGGAGTTACGCTATTGTGGCAGGAATCTAAAATCTGCCTGCCTTCAGATGAAAGCATTGAAAGGAAGCGATGCGCTATTAATGCCCTGTTACTGACAGCCCAATTAACGGCATAATTATGGCCCTTAATATATTCATCGCAATCCTCACTATCCACCTCTAAACCACGGGCCTCATATCGATCAACATGAGTACGTAAAAGTTTTTCACCCAGCCCCCGGGAACCGCTGTGAACTAGCAGAAAAAGAGCATCCTTTTCAAGTTTCATCGCTCCAAATGCTTCCCTGTCTTTCACTTTTTCAACAAGTTGTAGCTCGGCAAAATGATTCCCTCCCCCTACTGTTCCAAGCGAATAGTCGAAGCTGGAAGATTGTAAATCAAATTCTTTAAGCCACAAGTCGGTATCACCCTTCCATTGACTTTCCAATCCCTCCAGCTTTTTCACCCATTTATCGAGTTTGATTTTTTTACGTTTCAAATTCGTTTGCCAGAACCCCATGCCACACCCAACATCATTACCAACAAGATAAGGATAGATCTTATCTTCAATAACAAATACAGCTCCAACAGGATTTCCCCTACCGGGATGAAGATCGGGTAAGCCCACCACCTTAAGCATCCCTTCAAGCTTCGCTGTATTATTTAATTGTTGAATTGCTTCCCCTTCAATCCAGTTTTTTTCAGAAGCAATAATCTTTATATTTGTTTTATTTTCTTTCATTTCCATATTATTAAATACATCTCAATTATTGATGTTTATTCAGCTCTTTTTAAATGTAAGATGCTATCGTAATACTTTCTTTACTAGCCCATCTTTTCAGTATTTCTTTTTCTTTCTCGGTTGAAAGTCGGTTTCTTTTTCCTCTGACTTGTCTAATTTCCCTGTTTCTATTATTCACTTCAATCGTAAGAATATTTTCAATCCCTTCCTCAGTTTCAACTTGCATAGACCAAATGGAGCATAAACCATTGAAGCAAGATTGTGAATATGTTGCCACACAATGACTATGATGTCTCCCTTCAGCTATAAGTTCTCTACTATTTAATAATTCTCTTATTCTCCAGATTTTCATATTCTTATTTTCTTTTGTGCCTTCAATAAATTTAAAATCGTTAAATGAAGATTTTTTCCAGATTAAATTTCCACCCTTTCTTTCCTTACCTAATTGTCCATGCCATATATCTACTTGACGGAGAATAGAATTAACAGTTCTGCCTCTCATAGTAAAATTAGGTTGTGCCGGTCCAATTTCTTCGGCTACTCCCCTTTCCAAAAACCTTATCTGGTTTTCGTATTTTTGATGATGTATATAATCAATAATTGGGTTAATGTGAATAGTATCTAACATGGGATTGTTGATAAAAAAACGGATCACAGACAACCAGAAATCATCATGTTCAAAACTATTTATCAGTCTTGTTTCCAAAAGTGCGTCAGTCAAACGTTTATTTCCCCCCAAAGCTATAACTTGACCCCACCTGAGAGCGGCTTCAATGGAATAATTATTTGGTGCTTCTAAAAAACAGTGGGCTATCTTTTTTGTTAAGGTTATGGGAAGATTCTCGGCAGATCGAATATTTTTTCCACCCCCCAAATTAATGAACCAACTCTGGTAAACTTCATTGTCTTTCAACCATGCTGCATCCATGAATAAAGGTACTTTATAGTTTGCCAACAAATGTCTAGACAGAGAAGAAAATTGCTTGCCAACATTATGTGATGACGGTTGCCAGGTATCTAATGGCCTCAACCATTGAGAAGATTTTGCTGTTAATGCAATAACACCTCTAATATGGTTAGCTTCTTTGATTAGTTTTGACTTTCCTTCAAGGTATCGAAGCGTTTTTAAAAGGATTAAAGGATCAGAAGAATTCTTAAATCCTTCAAAAATTATCTTTGAAATTTCCCTATCCAGGTTATTCTCATTTATCTGCCCATTATAGATAGCTTCAATAAGATTTCTGACTTTATGAGTTTTTCGAGCATTTGCCAATTTCCTGTCTGCTTCTCTTTGTTTCACTTTATCTTCAGAAGATATCTTTGATAGCCTATTGACAGGAAGTGGAGTCGTAAAACTTGGTTCGTCTTCGAAATCAAAAGTTGTAAATAATCCTTCTGCATTACAACGAAAATCATAGAGCCTCTTAACTAACTCATGTTCATTTGAAACATCAAATTTTTTAAGCTTTCGCTTACCTGTTCTAGAATCAATCATCCCTATTGCCCGTACAATTTCATTGTCAGAGTCAATAATTTCATCGATTGATAAGTTTAAATAGATAGAGAGAGATTTATACCAATCGTATTGACAAAATATATTCATTTCATTGAGTTTTCTACCCATCTCCTGGTAGCTGAGATTTTCCCTTTGTCTTCTCTGGAACAATTCTATTTCATATGTAATTGTACACATATTGATAATCTGACATTTATCAATAGCTATCCATCCTCGCCCAACCTGGTCATGCGACTTTCGATAGGATGTTGCTCCTATTTCAATTCTCTTTTTTAACTGACTCCACCGCATCAAAAATACCTTCTGTATCTGCTTTATAAATTTCCCGATCTTAACAGACAAAACAGCTATTTGCAATTTCCACTTGGTTATAGTGAGAAGATTATCAACTTGAGAAAACTTGCCACTATTAAAGCCTTGACCCTCTATAGCACCATACAAACCTGTAAACCAGATCGTAATAAGAGAGAAAACCTTTTGATCCCTGTCGATACCTTGTGGGGCTTCGGTCAGGGAATGATCAGGCTGGTTGAAAATCTTGAGGGTAAAG
>Ga0224514_10000038_pt1 | contig 52219 bp, 97 predicted proteins | sample SF_May12_sed_USG_3_FD_169107 | JGI IMG/M metagenome (GOLD analysis project Ga0224514, IMG submission 169107) | Sediment microbial communities from San Francisco Bay, California, United States - SF_May12_sed_USGS_24 | ecosystem: Environmental > Aquatic > Marine > Sediment | place: USA... | reverse complement strand
CGTCAACTTTATGAGTCCTACCTATTCTGATGTGTCTATTGTCGCCATAGTTTAATTGGCGGTTTTTATTAGCGAAATAATAGGCTTTAATTGGTTTAATCGGTTTGTTCATTTTTCAATCTCCTTTAAATTTTTCTAATCCTCTAATAGCAGAACTAGATATATGACAAAGATTCCTATTTGATATAATATAAAAGGTTGGAATAGAAATTCCTAAATCTTCATTCCAATATTGTTGATTCTTTTCATATTCAAAATCTTGACCATTTCTAAGTCCTTTAATAATAGCTTCTGGAGAAGATTTTAAATCAATAATAAAATCTCTAAACAATCCTTGAAATATTTTACCTTGAATATTATTATCAATATAATTATATTTTATACATTTATTCCATAAATAATCATTAAATATTAAACTTTGGAATTTTAAATTTTTATAACTATACTCTTTATTTGGATTAATTCCTCTAGCTATTATAACTTTATCAAAAATCATTCTAGTTTGTCTAATAATATCAATATGACCTTCATGTATAGGATTAAAACTTCCTGGATATATTGCAATTTTCATATTATATTACTCCCCAATAAATACAAATTAAAATTATTGTTATAAAATGTAATAGTTGATCTAATCCTAAAGTTACATAGAACCAATAATCTTCCCAATATTTATAATCTTCACTATTAATATACTCTTTTAACTCTTTATTTGTACATCCTAAATTTTCATTCTGTAATTTTACTAAAACATAATATTGGTATATTCTCCAAATATACCAATCTTGTAGACAATGAATAATTACTAAAGAAAGGGATATCATAGCTGCAATATTATATTCTATAAAAATAAATGAACATAGAATAAATGCGAAGAATAAAATATTTCCATGTAATATTAAATATAATATTTCTTTGGATTTCTTTTTCCCCATATTTCGAGATTGAAAAAAGAAATCACTAATAAAATGAGTTATAAATAAACATATAAGAAATTTCATTTAAATTCCTATTAAGCTACTTTAGGATCTTCAGATTTTTCTTCTGAAGCTTTATGATAAATAGGAGATAATCCATATAATTCCACTATATTTTTTTCAGGAATTTTATGTATTTTTATGACGTCTTTCCAAGCTGAATTTATAGAATCAGGATTTACTTGTCCGCTAATAATTTTTTCAACTAAATTATTTTGTGAATTTTTATAGATTATTATAAAAGAAAATATAGATTTTTCAAAATTAAAATATTTCATTTATCAATATCACCTCATTTTTATTATTTATAATATTATAAAATAATTATGCTACAAAGTCAAGAATTTTTATTTTTTATTCCATTCAAATTTTCCAGTTGTTGAATTATAATGACCACAGTTATTTTCCACTATTATTTTTTGCCATTTTATATCATCAACATAAGAAGTAGTAATAATTCCAATAATAAATGTTATTATACATAATATTATCATCTCTTTAAGATTTATCAATTTAATCCCTCCTTCGATTCTAATATTTTAACTTACTAAACGATAAAATCTTATATTACCAACATCTATACCATAAACATCACATTGATATATATCATATGTAATCCCATTATATGTAACATTATAGTTATCTTCATTAACTATACTTTCATTTAAACATTTCTCTAATACTTCTCTAACACTTTCGCTACAAGTATCTACTGCAAATATTGTATTTTCATCTATATTCATAATTTTAATTCCTCCAATTCTTTAATATACATTTCTTTAGAATTTGTATTTTTATATTCTTTAATATTTGCTTTAATTTCATTTATTTTATTTTTCAATTTTTCAATTTCATCTTTTGTAAGTGAATAAATAGGTAATTTTAATAATTTATCTATATTATAGAATTTATTTTCTTCTAACATTTTAAATAATTGTTTTTTATTTTTCTTAGCAAAATTCAAATGATTTTCTAAATAATACCTTACAAATCTTCTTTTTTCTTCTAACCAAATTAGATCAGCTTTTAAAAGTTCAATTAATTTTAGTCTACGTTCTTCATATTTCTTCAATCTAAAATCGGTAAAGGCTATTAGAATATTATTAACTGAACCATAATTCCTAATCTTATTATTTTCTGTCCAAAGTGTATAATTTTCAGTATCCCTAGAAATTAATTTAAAAGTTGACATAATTTTATCATGATCAAAGTTAGTAGTTGTTCTAGGAACTGTAATTATAAAATCCCATTTAGATTCATTTGAATTATCATCAAAATCTTTAATTACTCCCTTATCTTGAAGCTTAATCAAGATATCTTTATATTTATCTTGATGTATGCCTAATGGAAGCTCAGTTACTCGGATAGTGGTAGTATTTACAATTTCATATTTACCTTCAATAATTACCTGTCCAATATCATTTCTATAAATTTTTCCATTAAAACCTTTATACCAAGGTATTAAGTTATTTGATGTTCTATTATGTTTAAGGTAACATAATATCCATATTTTTAATTCTTTAGGATTATAATTAAAAATAGTAGAAGCAAACCCAGTTCCTATACCTTCAGATCCATTAATTAATACTATAGGTAAAATGGGATAATAGTATTCTGGCTCTATTTGTTCGCCATCAGAATCTAAATATTTAAGAATTAAGTCATCTTCTTTTTTGAAAAGTTTTCTAAAGTTTTCAGAAATAGCAGTAAAAATATATCTAGAAGCAGATGCTTCGGGTGTTAATCTAGATCCAAATTGGCCTTCTGGAACTAAAAGATTTATATTATTAGTTCCAGGATAATCTTGAGCAAGTTTTATAATTGCTCCCTCAAGTGAAACTTCTCCATGATGATAATCAGTAAGTTCTGATATAGCGGCAGCTGCTCTAGCTACTTTAATTTCATCTCCACCTTTTTTAAGTATACCATAAATTGATTTTCTTTGAGATGGCTTAAACCCATCTACAATATTAGGTATACTACGATAGGCATCATATATCGAAAATGCTTTAAAGTCTTTATCAAAAAATTCTTTTAGTTTCATTTTTCCTCCAATTCAAGCCATTTTTTTCTATCGTCTGATCGAGCTTTATTGAATGCTAAATCAATACTTTCAGTATCCTCCATATTTTCAATGGTTAATGGAATTAAATACTTATCTAAATCAGATAAATACTTTTCAAAATCAGCTGTTTTAGAAGTACCTAATCCTTTGAAATATTTAGATTTAAATTTAACATTTTTATTTTTTTCTTTCCATGAATTAAAATCACTCTCATTAAAGAATTCTAAAGTTTTCTTACCAATATAAACTTTAATCAAAGGTGTTATAAATCTATATATCATACCAAATTTAAAAAGTTCTGGCCAAAATTTATAAATCATATTTATAGTTAACCCAACAATGTGACTCCCATCAGTATCCGCATCAGTCATTGTAGCAATTTTTCCAAAATATAATTCTTTAGGATCTTCAACTTTAACTCCAATTTGTAATCCCATAATAGTCATAAAATTTACAAATTCGTTTTCTATTGTTTTATCTTTTTTATCTAACCCTAATAATTTAGAAATTTTTACATCACTAACATTAATTGGTTTACCTTTAAGGGGATAAGTTCCCATTGTCAATGTATCTCTAGCAGAATTAATAGCTTTACTTGCACTATCTCCTTCTGTTAAAAATAAAATACATTTATTTCTATTTTTCTTTTCATTTGCATCAGAAAATTTAACTATTCTACGTGGATTAATTTTTGCTTTCTCTTTATTTAATTGCCTGAGTCTTTGTTGTTCTTGTTGATATTTTTTTGCCTCAACCCAATCTAAAACATTCTGAATAATAGGAGAAACTATTATTTTTCTAATAAATTTATCACTTACAGTATATTTAGTTTTATAGTCTCTTACTTCTGTTTCTAATTTATCTTTTGTTTGTCCAGTATATTTGGGATTTATAATAGTAGAATCTATAAATAAAGTTAAATGATCCTTAATAATTGAAGGTTTTACATCTACTTTATATTTTTTCTTAAAAAATTCTCTTAGTTTATTTTGTATTTGATTAGTAATATAGTCTACATGTGTACCGCCATCGGCCGTATGTTCACCATTAACAAATGATATATGGTCAAATCCTTCATTTGATTCAGCTACTCCAATTTTCCAATTTTCATTTTCATTTTCTTCATATATAAATTCTTTTGTATATAATTCTATATAATCTTTAAAAGAATTTATTTTAATTCTTTTATCATTTAAATAAATTTTAAGTTTTGGATTACAAGCACAAATATCATATATTCGTTTTATAATTTTTTGATAATTACCTTCATCTAAAATAGTATTTAATTTTTCATAATCAGGTAACCATGTTATATGAGTATAATTATTATTTGATGATTTTATTTGCGGTGATCCCACAATTCTAGTATTATTTTGAAAAACTTGTTTGAATTGGTTTTTACCATCGGCCGTTTTAACAATAAATTTTTTAGAAAATATATTTACTAATCCAGCTCCTTCCCCATGAGTACCTGACCAATCTCTATCTTGTGAAATATCAAAATTAGAACCACATTTTAATTCTTTAAAAAGCATTTCTGGAACATATACTTTTTCTTCTTTATGCATTACTACAGGTATTCCTCCATTATCCCAAACTGAAAATTCTCCAGTATTTCTATTGATATATACTTTAATAATATTGAGTTTTGAAGAAGGCCTTTTAAATTCATCTACTGAATTTGTTATTATTTCATCAAACATCTTTAAGAATCCAGGGTTCCAAGAAACTTCTTTTTTTACCATATTACCATTATTAACTAACCATGATAATGAAGTATGTTTTGAAATAGATCCTATATATCTAGTTGACAATAATAGAACATGATCAATATCTGTTAATTTCTTAAATTGCTCTTCAATAGATTTTTCAGACAATTTATAAGCCTCCTAATTTTTTATAACTTAATTATATAATAAGTAAATAACAGTGTCAAGAATAAATTTTTTTATTTTAATTCGTTTAAGGCTTTAATGGCTAAATCCCTAATCTGTCTAGCATGTATAGATTTATCACCTGAAAATATATTCCATTTATAAAATAAGCTATTTCTCCCACAATAATTTAATTCTTTTTTCAAAGGACAATAATAACATCCTGATTTATATGTTTTATTATGATAATGCCTATAACTATCATATTCACATAATGAACAATAAAGTTTCATTTCAGGATATTTACCACCATTTATTTTCCATCCTGGCCATTCTTCTTTATATGCGCTTCCAGTAGAACCTAGCCATGACCATAGCTCAATACAGATTTCTAATGCCTTTCTTTTAGACAATCTCATTTCTCAATCCTCCTTATATTTTTCATTCTTTAATTTTTGCTTAATTTTCTTACGTTCAGCTTTATTTTTAAATTTACCAATCTTACCCATTGCTCCGGCACTATTTTTACTATTAGCAGCCGGAGCAAATGGGTTCCTTACTTTTTTCATTTTTCTTTTCATTTTTAATAAAATAATTTAGATATTTCATTTTCAAAGTTTAGTTGATTCCATCTAGTATTAGCTTCATCTTTTCTAGCTTTAATAGAATGAGTTATAATGTTTGTAGTAGCATTATAAAAGCCATATTTAGTAGACTCTTCCTTTTTAAATCTTTCTATCATCATTCTAATATATTTTTTAGGAATATTAATTTTAGAAAGATCATTTTCAACTTCTTCTTCAGTCATTGATGTAGATTTCCATTGTTCCCATTTATCAAGCTGCATTTCAAGAATTTCTGGGCAATTTTTAAGATTTTGAGTCATATTATCTACATCAATCGAACTGAAATGTTTTGACATCATTTCAACGAATTTACTACCTATAAACATTCCATTTAAACATAATAATCTATATGCTCCAAATGAATACCCAACTCTCATAGAACCATCATATGAGTTTCTAAGTTCAAGAGTTAAATCAAATTCATCATCTTTACCGGTAATTTTATCTTTACCTATATTAATTCTAATATCCGGAAAGGTATATTTTCTTAACATTTTAGCCCCATTATATGGAAGAGTAGTAACAATATTTCTATTCTTAAATGATCCTCCTAAACTATTTAGAGCCACTTCAAATTGATCTACTACTTGAGAATGAGTAACAATTTGATATCTATCAGATACTGTAGCTAGGATATTATTATTATCCTTTCTAACAATAGCTTTAAGATTTGGGATTAACCCGCTACCAGCTACCTGAACATTTCTTTTTTCTATTTCAAAATCATATTCTTTTTTCATTTTCAATCTCCTTTTTTAATTATTTAATTTATATTATAATTATATAATATCATAAAATTGAAGTCAAGTAAATAATTAATTTTTAATTTTAAAGTGGTTCTCTATCATTTCTTCTAGCATTTCATTTGCTGCTGACCTTGCTGCCTCTGCTGCTGTTGCTACCCTTGCTGCTGTCCTTGCTGCTGACTCTGCTGACTCTGCTGCTGTTGCTACCCTTGCTGCTGTCCTTGCTGCTGTCCATGCTGCTGCCCCTGCAGCTGCCCCTGCAGCTACCCCTGCAGCTACCCTTGCTGACCACGCTGCCTCTGCTGCTGCCTCTCTAATCTCTTCGTTTCCAGTCTCCAGCCAATCAACTATCAGATTATAGTCTTCAGCGGAGCAATAAGGCTTGATTTTGGTGATGTTGATCATAGCCTGTCGGCGAGCAAACTCTCGAAGCAAATCGGTGGCATCGAAGGACCTGAGATATTTGCGTTCGGTGGCCGCTATCTTGTCATCACCAATGTCTAGTTGACCACTCAGCTCGACCTCATAGAGGATTGGTCCTGGTGCATATCGTAAGGCATCCATGGCCTTTATGGAACCATGTAGACCATGTTCACATAAAATAGGCGGTCCGTCAACTTTATGAGTTCTGTCTATCATGATGTGTCTATTGTCGCCATATCGCAATTGACGATCTTTGGTTCCAAAATAATAGGCTTTCATTGGTTTAATCGGTTTGTTCATTTTTCAATTCTCCTTTTCTAATTTAAAAAAGTAATTTCTAGCTAAAATTGAAATAGATTTAGATACCTCTTTAGGTTCTAATTCTGCTTCAACTATAAGATCTAATTCTTCTTTAATAGTATCATTTACTACCCATTTAATAAAATTACCTAAACTTTTTCTATCAATTTCTCCACCATTTAAAGTATTAAATGTTTCTTGAATTCCTTGCTCAAGTCTAAATGGTCTAACTATAATATTAACTAATTCATTAATTTTAGCAACTTTTTCATTATCTACTTTAGATAGTTTCTTTACTTTAGAAGTAGTATGTTTTTCACCTTTTGATTTAAATCGATAATTATTACCTTTATAATTAGAACTAAATACAATTCCCTCTCCAATTCCAGATACTCCAAATGCTTTAGCTACTGGACATTCTGCTTCCACTTCTAAAGTCATATCGATTATCTTATTCTGTGAAGCTTTAGGATCATTAAAATCTATATCAATTTTATAGATTGGAAATTGATATATATTATAAATTTTATCTTTTTCATCTTCAGCAACGATATTAGAAATATCTATCCAATATGCTGATTCTTCTTCATTATGTGGAGTTATTTTAGCACCAAAAACAACAAACATTTTAAGTAATTCATTTATTGCTACCCCTTTTTGAATTCCTTTACCACACCATTCACCGTAGATAGAAATGGTGTTTCTATCTAAGTCTATTTGATGAGATTCTTGAATATCTCCTATAAAATTTAAAAATGCTAATTGTTTAGAATAAACAAATGCAGCAAACCCAGCATTATCATTTTCAGGAGTAATAATTCTACTTCTACTTTGAGTCCACAAACCCTCTTTAGCATTAAAACATACACTGGAGTTCGTTCCATGGATCTTCACAGTTCCAGTAAATGTTACTATAGGTTTAGGTAAAGTTCCATCATATATAGGATTATCATTTTCATCTTTTCCTATATAAGCCGCATGTAAACTTATTTGTTTAACTACATTTCTAAATTGATGAATGCTTGGGTAGCTTATAAATTTTTTCACTTAAAATACTCCTTCTGGTTTTTCTTTTTGTCTCTTTTGAATTTCTTGTAACTCTTCAATTAAATTATCTAAATGATCCGGGTATAGAAAAAATGTATTTTGCTCATGAGTACATTGTGGAACAAATAAAACAGTAGTGCCCAATATTCTTTATCATTTTCATGTGGTATTAAAAATAAATTAGACCCTGCATGCGCATAATCATCGCATCTTATTTCTCTTATTTCAGAATTCTTTTTTATGTATCTTTTAATTTTACACATTGCTTTATATCCAATTATCTGAGAAATATCAAATACTTTATATTTTCTAGTAGTTTGTTTAAGCTTTTTATTTTTACCAAATGAAGAAAATACCCATCTAGCTTCCAGGGTAAAATACCATTTTTTAAAATAATCTACAAAATTGTGCCATGTAGTATGAATACCATCACACGAATCATCCATTTTCGATCTCCTTCACTCTATTATTTTTAATTTTTAATGGTTGACAGCTTGGAACACACCCAGATTCTTCAAGAAAATTTTTAATAGCAATAGGATCTCCCCATTCTCCATCAATTATAGATTTCAACTCAGGTTGAGAAAGAAGCCATAATGCACAATTTGCAGCATGCTGCAAATTTATTGGTTTATCAATCGTACTATCCATTTTCAATCTCCTTTACCATAACAATTAAAGTTTCTCTATTATTTAAAGTAGGATCTTCCATAACTTGTTCAAATAGATCTTTTAAAATATCACCCACTTTTTTACCACCTGGAATATTTAAAATTTCCATAATATCATGCCCATTAATAGCAAGATCTTTAATTTTGAAAGCATTTTCCTCTTTCAAAATTTTTTCAAATCTACTTTTAAGAAAAGTATTATCAATGTTCAATTCGCTTACTGGTTTTGTTCCATTCCCGACCCTGTCTGCATATTTCAAAATACACATAGCATCTACATTTTCAGGACCAATTTTAGAAACAAATCTTCTAACTGCACTATCTTTCATTTCTTTACTTCCACAAAACATATGATTTCTAACAAGATTTAAAATATACTCCATATCTTTATTAGAGAATTTTAATCGAGCCATGATATCTTTTGCAATTCTCTCTGAAATAATTTCATGTGCATGAAAACTAGCATGTGATGTACCATAATCTTTACAACTTTCTGGCTTACCGAGATCATGAAAAAGAACTGCCCATCTAATAAGAGGATGTTCTTTAGGAACCGCATCTAAAGCGTTCATAGTATGATAAAATACATCATATGCATGATGCTTATTTTGCAGAAATTCCATACATTCTGAAAGTTCTGGAATAATATGATGAAATAATTCCATACCTTGTCTAAATATAGCCGAAGGAAATTTAGATTTCTCAAAACATTTATCAATCTCCATTTTAATTCTTTCAGAAGAGATTTTTTTAATTAAATGTGCATTTGTATTAATAGCCATGTAAATATCAGGTACTATCTCAAAATTTAAAGTAGCTCTAAATCTAAGAGCTCTTAGCATACGCAAATAATCTTCTTTAAATCTTTCATTTGGATCACCAACACATCTAATAATCTTATTATGAATATCAAGAACTCCTCCATATGGATCAACATAAATATCATCAATAGGATCATAAGCTATGGCATTCATCGTAAAATCCCTACGAGATAAATCTTCCTCAATAGTTTTAGCAAATTCGACAGTAGCATTTCTACCATCGGTAGAAATATCCCGTCTATAAGTGGTGAGTTCGTATCCAATTCTAGGATTGAGTTGTTCATGAATAATAGTAACTGTACCATGATCAATGCCAGTAGGAATAATATTAATATGATCTGACTTGAAAAGTTTAGTTACTTCTTCAGGAGTGGCATCTGTAGCAATATCAATATCAGAAGATTCTATGCTAAGAATATTGTCACGTACCCATCCTCCAACAATATAAGCTTCAAAATTAGCTTTATTTAAAGTTTTACAAATTTCAATTGCTGTTTTCAATTTCAATCTCCTTTTCTTTAATTTCTAAAATTGACTTATTTTTATCGCACCACTCTTTAATAGACTCATATTTAGCATTAGAAAAGAAACAATCTTCAAATTGTTCTAGAGTACCTTCAAAAGTAGCACCACTATCAATGATAATTATATCAGTTTCTTTAATATTTATTTTCAATCTCCTTTTCAATACCTTTATTTAATTTATAATTATATAATATCATAAAACTAAAGTCAAGCAAATATTTTATTTAATTTCGTTAATAATATAACCAAACTCAGGGTCAAGATAATCTTGACTAATATTCGAGGAAAATAAACCATAACTAAGTTCGTATTTTTGTCCTGTAGGTAGATACGTATATGAGACTTTTGATATTGATGACGAAAAATTCTCTACATATTTTACAGATGGAAGTATGTAGTAGAAGTCACGAAACCATCCTTTAACTTCTACTTGTCCACCTGACCCACATCTCTCGAGTTCAAAGATATTCTTCCAAAAATCTTGAGAATCTTCTCTTAAATTAGTAACAATAGATTTTGTAATATTTATAATACGTGAAAAATAGTTTTCTAGATCTTTATCTATTCCTCCCTTTAATGAAAGCATTATTTCTTTAATCTTCTCTATTAATAAAACTATTTTATTCCAATCTTCATGAGTACCATATACTTTTACTTTTGAAATCCCACATAAATACATTGAATAGTTATAAAACGGCGATGACATTTCACAAAAGGCTGCATTAAAAGCCATTTCTGACTCTAAATTAGACGTGGTAAATGAAGGTAAAAATGTTTCAATATCTAATGGTACTAATTTTTTAAGTTCTGAAATTAATAGGTTTAAAGATATTAATTGAGGATCTCCTGTTAATACTTTAATTTCTTTAATTTCACTACTATCAGTAAATAACTCTCTATATGTTTGATGTGACTTACAAATAATTTGAGATATCTCACCTAAGATAGTATACCAAATAAAGTCAGGTTTAAGAATAATACCATAATGCGTCGACCAACACATTTTAAGATAAGTAAGATAATTCTTATGTCTAAAGTCTCCAAATATACAGTCTCTTACGACCTCCTTAGTAAAAGATTTATCAATAGTTGATCCATCTTCATTCGAACGGTTAACTTGAGAAATTTCTTTATTAAATTCAGCTGGTTTTCTGGTTTTAGGTGTACTAAATTCTAATGTTTTATCAATTTCGATTATTACGGAGTTTAATTCCTCTACACCTTTAGACATCTTATTTTATCTCCTATATTTTTATTTTTATTACATCTAGTACAAATTTTCATTATTCTATTCCTTGCCCCTTTATTCTACATTTTTGTTTTACTGCTGCCCATAATATCATATCTACTTTACCATCAACAATATATTTTTTCATATGTTACATCACAACATATGCCGAAGTGAAGGGAATTCACTCCTTTAATATGACACCCACATGATGATCAATTATATGTATTTCCATATCCAAATTATTTTTTTCATTTTTCATTAAAAAAATTCCTCTCTATCTTCCCTCAACGATTTTAAAGTCATCATAATTTGTGATACTTTACTATTGAGTTCTCTTAATTGATTTTCTATAAAATATTCTGTAATTGACATTGTATTATAAATAGGTATTTTATATTTATCATATCTTTTTAATACTTCTTTTATTATTACATTAGGTATAAAATCCATGTCTATTAATTTTTTATTTCTATTATAATTATCTTTAACTTTTTCAGTTTTAACTATTTCACCATCTTTATTTTTAATTTCAATCTCTTCTTTTAGTACTTGCTCAAATTTATCTTCAGTATCAAGAATTTTCATAGCAGTTTTGATACCAACTCTAGGTTTAATAGCTGGAATATTATCAGACTTATCACCTATCATAATTTTCAATTCTAATGCCCTTTTAGGATCTTTTTCTTGAACCCATTTATTTTTCATTGGATCAAAAAGATTAGTATTTTTATGTTGAAGCAATTGAATATAATCCTGGTCGCTCGTTACTAAAATATTTCTATATCCTGTAGAATGTTTAACAATAACAGCTGCTATATCATCAGCTTCAACTCGAGGAATATGAATTACTTTAAATGGGAATGTAGATTTAATACCCTTTATTAATTCTTCAAAGTGACTAAAATATTCATCCCACGGAAATAGATCATTTTCTCTATCTATTTTTCTATTCTCCTTATAAGATTTATAGATAGATTTTCGCCAATTTCCTTTACCATCAACAGCGAGAACTACTTCATCTGGAGAAAATTTACCCAAAGCAGAAAATAGGGTTGTCAAAAACATGTGTTTATGAAGTTGTAATTCTGGTTCAGGATTACCAAAATTTTTAGCATTAGCGAAGAGACACCGTATGCTCATGTGATTTACGTCAATTATTACTCTAGTTTTCAGCTGTTTTCCTCCATTGATATAACCCATAAATATCAGCAATCAAAAATGATACCCAAGTAGCTAATAAAATCCATTCTTTTATTAATATAAAATGATATATCCAAAAGAAACAGGATATAATCCATAATATCCAACACAAATCATTTTTCTTAGCATTTAAAATAATACCAAGTATTGATAAAATAAAAGCAATTATTTCAATCATAGGTCAATATATAGCATTCCATCAGTAGGTTTATATTCATATTGGCAATATGAATTTGTTAATTTCTTTCCAGATTTTTCTAATTCGTTACATTTACTACATTGTCCAGTTTCTTCAATTCCCATATTAATATATTCTGTTCTACCACATTTTGGACAAATTTCTGATTCCATTTTCAATCCTCCTTATTTTTAAATAAATTATATAATGAAATGAAAATTAGGTCAAGAATTATTTTGATATGTACATTACTTCTTCTACTTTCCATATATCTAACGTAGAAGTAATGTACATATCCATTTTAAAAATTTTTGTCTTACATTATCATAATCATCCCTCATATGTCCCAAGCCCCAATGATATAGCTCAATTCCACTAAAAGTAATATTTTTATAGCCTAAATGATTAGCCAGCCATGTTATCGATATATCATAAAAATCCCACCCTGAAAAATAGTTAGAATCCCACTCGATTTTATATAATAAATCTTTTCTACAAAACAAAATAACTCCATCTAAGACTTGAACAGGTCCTATTGAGCCATAATTATTAATCCATCTTTTTAATTGATTGTTTTCAATTTTTTGATGACCTGCTTTACCAGATAGATTGGGATGAGGCTTACCAGAATATCCTTCCCACCACATACCCGATGCCGATAATTTTTTTGCACCAGCTACTCCAATAAACCCGATTTTAGAATCTTTTAATTTTTTTTCTAATGATCTTAAATTAATAGATTCTACATTTATATCTTCATGACAAAAACAACAAAAATCTACATCTATTTCTAATTGACTTATACCATCATTATATGCTTTAAATATTGAATCATATCCTTCTTGAAATATAATTTGAGTATTTTTAGGAAATAGATTAGATATCCATTTATTAGTTTCTTCTTTTAAAATATTATTTTGAGTACAAATTATAAATGCATATTTTGCCATATATCTTCCATTAAATTTATAAATTCTTCATATTTTCTATTATTTCTCTATGTATTCTTTTAGCAGATTTATAATCACGATTATCATGATAAAAGAAAAAAGTGAATTTAAATTTTTATCTTTTTCGGCCCATTTTTTAAATTTAATATGTTATTTAATTCCATTATAAATTATTATAATTGGTGAAATACTAATAAAAATTATAAAACAGAAAAATAACCATAAAAGAAATCTTTCATACCACATTTACTTATTCTCCAATTTAATATATTTTATATACTTTTTGCCTTTTGATCTCTATCTAAATAGGAATCAGCTGGTATACTATAAGGATGATATAAATAAGCCATAGTAAGACCAATATCCCCATCTACTTGAATTAATGTTGAATTATAAACATATCTATTTTCATAAGCTACTCTCATGAAATTTCTTCTAAGCCACTCTGAAACATCACGATTTCTAATAAATGCTCTAGATGGCCCTCTTTCTGCTTTAATATCATTACCGATATCTACTGAAGTAAAGCTTTTATTCTCTCTCAAAAATTGTAAAACTTTTTTTCTTATAACCTGTGATTTTGTTTTTTGTGTTACAGTTTTCATTTTTTATCTCCTTTAAAATGGTTCTCTATCATTTCTTCTAGCATTTCATTTGCTGCTGACCTTGCTGCCTCTGCTGCTGCATCATTTGCTGCTGACCATGCTGACCATGCTGACCATGCTGCTGACCATGCTGCTACCTCTGCTGCCTCTCTAATCTCTTCGTTTCCAGTCTCCAGCCACTCCACTATCAGATCATAGTCTTCAGCAGAGCAATAGGGCTTGATTTTGGTGATGTTGATCATAGCCTGTCGGCGAGCAAACTCTCGAAGCAAATCGGTGGCATCGAAGGACCTGAGATATTTGCGTTCGGTGGCCGCTATCTTGTCATCACCAATGTCTAGTTGACCACTCAGCTCGACCTCATAGAGGATTGGTCCTGGTGCATATCGTAAGGCATCCATGGCCTTTATGGAACCATGTAGACCATGTTCACATAAAATAGGCGGTCCGTCAACTTTATGAGTTCTGTCTATCATGATGTGTCTATTGTCGCCATATCGTAATTGACGGTTTTTGGTTCCAAAATAATAGGCTTTCATTTTTTATCTCCTTTCAAATAAACTCTCATTAATTTTTCCAACATTTTATTAGTCGATTTTGTTTCTTGTTTAATCTGAAATGTTAGAATGCTTTTTGCTGCTACTACTTCACAATCTTCTAATATTCCTTCTTCTCTAAGAAAATCATCAAAATCACTACACTTATTTTTCTCATTAAATCTAACTTTATTCATATTTAATTTTTCTCTAATTCAATTATATGAGTTAACGTACATTGATTATTCGAATAAACTATTACTTCATCGTTATATAATCCAGCATCTTTTGCTTTAGCCCAAATACTATCATATTCATTAGGCGGTCCTCCATACATACTTCTGTTAGGATTATATTCTCTACCTAATGAAAATTTAACTACAAATATAAAAGCATTAGGATATTTATTTTTACCTCCCCAAAAGCCAGTAGAATAATTCAATGCCTTAGTACTAGCAGGAGCAGCATATATACCATCTCCAAACATTCTACCATGAGCAGCAACAGGAGGAACTATTAAACCAGATGACATAATACTTAAAATGTTACAATTCCTAGAACCATGAAATAATTCAACTTCTTTACCTTTAATAGTCCTATTTTTATAATTTTTTCGTTCTTTTTCTAATTTTAAATCAAAAACATTAATTACTTTCCAATCTCTAAGATTATAATGATTTGAAGCTCTGCTATTTTCAAATTTATTTATCAATCTATCAACTTCTTTAGATTTACTAGGTACAAATTCTAAATTTAAAGAATCTAACATATCTGATGACTGATTACTTGAAATTTCTTCTCCTAAATTAACGGCAGATTCTAATTGATCTAAAATATCATATTCATCTGATAATTTATCAAAATCTAAAATCCAATCTGTTCTAGAAATATATTTACCAAAAGAATGAGGAATTAATGAATAATAAAGATTATTATATTTTTTAACTTCTTCCTCATTCCAATTATCTTGATTTAAATCCTTTAATAATATTCTCAATTCATTTAATGGTTCTTTAGCTTTATTAATATGATTTAATGTTACTGGACCTAATGGTGTTTCATATCTACCGTTATTGAATTTAATAGAAGTAGCAGAAGTAATGTTATGTATATTTTCTTCAATTGCTTGTTCTATAATTCTATTAACATGAAAATTTACTACTTTAGTAGATATAATAGGTTTCTTTTTATTTGGGGTAATAGCTTTAGTTGTTTCTTCTTTAGAAAAATTCTTACCTACAATATTAGTAGATCCTACTTTTGGAATTGAAACATCTACAATTTCATAATTAGCTTTAACTGTTTCTCCAGCTCTTTTAGTAGATTTACCTCTAAGTTTTTTTCTAACAATAAAATCCATTTCTTTTTCAATTAATTCCATTTGGTCGGAAGTAATTAGAGAATTATCTTCCTTCCATAATTCTCTAACTTCATATACAGTACTTTCGCCTACTCTACCATATTGACTGAATAATCTTAATGTATCTTTGATGGGATTTTTTTGAAGTTCGATGCAATAATATTTATTATTATTTCCATCAACATTTGAACAGTTTAATATTTTGAAATCTAAAGTTTCAGTAAACTCATTAACATTATTATTTGAAACTTTTTTAGTCAATAATTTTCTACCTGTTGGTAATTTTGCCATGTTCAATCCTCCTTTATTTTACGAATATTTATAAAAGTTAAGATATATCAATTTGAAAATTAATATAAGTTTCTTTATATGATTTATCAAATTCATTAGCACAATCTTTTAAATATGCAGCTGAATTTATACAACAAGGTTCTTTAAATAAATTACCTTCAAAATCTTGACTTTCAACTAAATATATAGCCTTTCTTTTACATCCACATTTACATATTAAATATTTATTCATATTAAACTTATAAGTTTGAAGTTTTAGCTTTTATTATTTCAAATTCTAATAATTTATATATTTTAATAGCTGCTTCCTTACTTTCTAAGACACATACATTAAATTCTTCGCCATTTAATAAGTCACTTCGTGGCATATGATTATTATCTGTCATAATTAAACTATCGTCAATTATTTTTTGTATTTTTTTAATCAAGTCTTTTTTCTTACCCACTTCACATTTCCTCACATATCACTTGCATAATTTCTTGTGTTGGCATAATAATTGCGGTTAATTTAGCATTAGATATTTTACCACATGCAGTATCAATATTGATCGCAGCTAATTCTCCCCAAGTTTTTATATATTGAATTTCATAATCTGGAGTATGACCAATTATTTGAATTTTCTCCATAGGAGCTACACCTTCTCTATTCCACATTAAATTTGAATTACTTTCTATACTATTATCATCCCATTTACCTTTGCCAAAATCACCTTTAGCTATAATTGGGTGAATACCAGCGTGTGATAAAATAAAATCGTCAGTCTCTATAAAAATCGGCATATTCTTAATATATTTTAAATGCTCATCTGGTAATGTAACACTACTCTTATATGATGGTGGAGAATAACCATACATGTCTTTTATAAAATAACAATCTCCACCATAACTTTCTATAGTCTGAACACCGCCATTAATCTCAAATAGGCCTTTTTCATATTGAGAATTTTCATCAAGAAAATCTAACAACATATCTTCATGATTTCCTCTTACTGCTTTTATGTTATTGTCTATGCAGAGTTGAACAACTCCTTTTGAATCTGGACCTCTGTCTATTAAATCGCCAACAGAGTAAATTGTAGTTATATCTTTGGGAAGATAATTAAGAAGTTTTTGAAGTGTTTTTGAACAACCATGAATATCTCCAATTATTGCTACTTTTTCCAATTTTACCTCCTTTAATAGAACCCCTGAGAGGATTCGAACCTCCATACATCAACATTCGTAATATTGGACCTTTCCATTAGATTACAGGGGCAAGCGCCGGTCTGGATAAAGATTTTGATTTCACTCCGTCGAGTTTCATCTAGTCTCTATCCAGACCTATTAAAATTTTCTAATCACAAAAGATTGTGGGAATTGAACCATCGCACGCCTCTAATCATATTTCAGATTAGCGTACTTCCCAATTATACGAAATCATAATGTATTAGAAAAAATTTTTAATAAATACCTAATTCTTTTAATAATTTATATACTCCTAAATTTTCATGAAATTTCTTAATAAATTCAGCGATAGTAGGAGCATATGGCATAAAGCTACGTTTCTTGAAAAACATATTTGCTTCTCTTAAAGATAAATCTCCTTTTCTGTTATTACAATCTGTACAAGAAGTAACTGTATTTTCAAAAGTATTTTTACCACCTTTTGATTGTGGGTGAACGTGGTCTATATTGAGAACTACTTTTCTACCATCTTTTGTTTTTTCACCCTTTTTAATTCCACAATATACACAAGTATAATTATCACGAACCATTACATTTCTTTTAGACCATTCAACAGATCTTTTATATATAGATCTGACTAAATAAACTAATCTTAAAACTAGTGGAGACAGTATTTCATCGGTAGCAGTTTTAATAACTTTTTCAGAAAATTTTTCAATAGTAACTTTACCCTTAGCTATGTATCTCATAGCTTGTTCTATGGTTACTTTGTTTAAAAAGCTATAATCGTAATTTAATAATATAACTTCTTGCATTTTCTTAACTACCTTTCCTAAATTTTTTTAATTATTTATAATTAAAATTTAATTACTTTTCTTAATCAATTCATTATAATCTTCCATAACTTTTAAAATAGAAAATAATTTAATACTTCATTAATAATGTTTTCCATTCCTTCTTTAGAACCTTTTTGTGATTCATAAATCATATTCAAATTGTTTAATAATTCTTTTACTTTTATATCAACTTCTTTAGCTTCATCCTCTGTTTGTACTCTACCTTTAGGATTATATTCTCTTATTCTAGTTAAAAAATAATTAATATTGTCAAAAGATTTATAAGCCTCTAATACTAATTCATCTAATTTAGTACCTAAAGCGGTTCTATCTTTATTATAAATAGAAGATAATAAAATAGGAGAATCTGTAATAACTACATCCACTTGATCTCTTAATCTATGTAATCTATGATACTGTTTAGCAAATATATAAATTTGATTATCTAATATTGCTTCATGTTTATCCCAAACTTTATCTTTAGCATATTCAGTAACTAATTCCACATTTATACCTTTTAATTTTAAAGCACTAAAAATGCCAGCAGCAATAGTAGATTTGCCAGTTCCAGGGCCTCCATATAAATTAATTACTAACAATATACTCACCTATATTTTCTTGATATGTATTATCTATTTTATCTATATAAATAACTAAGTTACATGCATCACAACTTAAATAATGTTCATATTCACTATCAAAAACTTCATCAAATAAATGCCAATTTCTAGAGCAATTTATTTTTCTCCATAAAAATAATACCCATTCATAAGTAGGTAATTTATGTGTTATTCCTATTAATTCCATTAATATCTAATATCATCTATTCTTCCAGCATTTGATCCACAATCAATAACTGGTTCTGGTAATTCATTTCTAGCTATTTCAATTAATTTTATTTGAGGTTTAATATATCTCATAAATAAAATAGCTTTATCTTCAGCTAAGAAGGTTGCATTATCAATATCTTCAATAGGAACTGGAAATTCAAATCCACATTCAGTTAAATACCAAAGATTTCTATCTTTATAGAATTGAAATTTTACTTTCTTATTATCTTTAACCATTTCCTTTAATGTATTCATAGTCAGTCTCTAAACATTGAGAGCATTTAAATATTTGTTCAGAATCATGAAATTGTTTTTTATCACCGGTTTTCCACAATCCTATTTTAAATATTAAGCAAAAATAGTCTTTAATATAACCACATTCAAAATTTTCACTATTTTTACATAAATCACCATCTGGTACAATAATATTTACATTAATTTGCATTTTTATTTTCCTCCCTCTATAACTGAAATTTCTTCAATATGCCTATAAATTTGGGGTGAACGGAGGGAATCGAACCCTCTTACCTCGATTCACAGTCGAGTATCTTAACCATTGGATTTCGAACACCATAATTCAATCTCTATAAATTTCATATCTTTTTACATCATCACAATTTTTAACAATTCCTATACCTACTTTTGTAACTACATTTAGTACTTTGTTGCTATTATAATCAAATCCCTTATCTGGAATTATATAAGGGCTTATAAGTTTCTTACCATCCTTTAAATGTAAAATTAATTTATAAGCCATAATATTTATTTGGTCCCGCCGGCTGGAATCGAACCAACACAACTTACGCGACAGGTTTACAGACTGCTAAGCTCACTGCCTGCTCAACGACGGGATATTTTGGAGTCGGCGATGAGATTTGAACTCACATAAAACGATTTTGCAGACCGCTGCCTAGCCATTCGAGCCACACCGACATATATTTAATGTATACTATGAATAAAATATTTATTAGTCAAAAACTTATTGATAAATAATCTTCTTCTTGTTCTGCTACATTTATTAATTCAAATTCTTCCATAAAAAATCCTCTATTTATTTGGAGCGGATACTCGGATTCAAACCGAGACCAACTGAGTGGAAATCAGTCATGCTATCGTTAAACACTATACCCGCATCTTATTATCTACATTCCTTACATAGACAATTATTAGCAGTAGCTCTTATATTTACTTTAATTTCAGTACTACAACTTTTACAATTAATTATTTTAATGCTTTTACAATTTTTAGAAGAACATATACTTTTATTACTATTTAAAAAAGTTTCAAAATCTTTACCACAATTTTTACAATTTTTCTTTATAGTTTTAATTTCGTCATATAATTTTATAAAATCCTCGCCATATTTATTTATAGTATATTCTAAATATGATTTCATTTCTTCCCAATAAAGTACCTTTATTATATGAGGAAACTGATTTATTTTGGCTTTTGTTCTATCACTTTTGAATCCCTTTATTTCTATATAATATCCTTCTTGAATAAAATCGGGGTAATATTTATACCTTTTATTTTTAAAAATGTAAGGAAAGGCTTTAGTATTTCTTTTAAATTCTATATTATGTTCTATATTATATATTACATAAGCTAATTCCCATGAAGATTGACATAATATACCTTTATAATGACCTACTTTACCATTTCCTCCTCTATTCCTCATACCTCCAGTCTTACCCGTAACACTAATACTAATTAACTTATACCTACAGTCTTTTTTCCCACAAGTTTTTTGACCGTTATTATATTTTAGTATTTTTATTTCATTACATATAGGACAATTAATATATTTTATTTTAGTAAATTTATTTTTTGTTAATTTATTACTTATTTTATTACGTTTAAATGATGTTAAGCTCTTAGATAATTTTCTTTTATGTTCATCATCCCATTGTCTACTATTAGCACATTTTCTAGAGCAAAATTTTCTATAATTCCCCCTTTCAAAAGCTTTTTTCGTGACATTTATATGGTATAGATTATTACATTTTTTACATTCAATTTCTTTTTCTATTCTATTTATAGATTTACTTAATTTAGTTTTTCTTTTTATCTCATTCAATTTAGGATTATATTTGCAATTTGTTTTATGTGCTCCAAATTGTTGGTATTTTTCAAACTCGAAACTGATATTACAATATGGGCAAGTTCGTTTAATCATTTTAAAATCTCCGCGCCTTTTAATTATTTATAAGAGCGAAAATTTAAAATCGAACTACTAATCACCTGCTAATTCACTTTTCAATCCTACATTTTAATTATTTTGGCAGAGGGTAGAGTAATCGAAACCCGACCTTTTACAGTCCCACGGTATTCAACACCGCTTTGTCACCTTGACGGTACCCTCTATAAAATTTTTTGCTGTCCGAATAGGAATTGAACCTATTTTGATAACTGCGCGATTATCGCATCTCCATTAGATCGGACAATATTTGCGGGCCTATCAGGAATCGAACCCGATCCTAGAGGGTTGGAATCTCTTTGGTCACCATGACCTTAGACCCATGATTTAATTTTTTAAACTTTCTTCTTATATATGATCTCATTGCCTTTTTATCTTCTTCTGATTCATATTCAGAATTTTTAAAAAGAATTTCTCCTAATATAATTAAATCTAAAAAATTATTCATATTTTTAATCATTTTATAATAGAAGTCCCACCTGGATTCGAACCAGAAGCTCAAGATTCAAAATCTTAAATGTTACCATTACACCATAGGACCATATCTTAAATTTTTATAATCATTAAAAAAGTTATTACCAATGTACCTAAGATTATACCTGTAATCTTAGATAAAATTAACATTTCTTTCATTTACTTCTACTTCTCCTCTTCTACTTCTTTAGATTCTAATTGCCATACACTTTCAATTTCATCAACATTCATATATATTGGGCTTTTAATTATATCAAATGAAACCCATTTCCAATTATCATTCTTAATTGAAAATTCTTTAACCCAAAATTCCTCTTGAATACCTGATTTATAATTTACCCTTATTTTATAAATAGTTATCATTTTCACTCTCCTTTTTTATTTAATTTATAATATCCAAAAGTTAATTAAAATTGTTTAGCTCCCTCACCCGGATTCGAACCAGGATACCGTTCTAGACGGATTACAACTCATTAACAGTGAGCCCACTTACCAGTTAGTGTATGAGGGAATGATTTTTATTTTGGTGGAGCCGGGAGGATTCGAACCTCCAACCTAAAAAGGTCCTGCCGGGTTACAGCCGGGGGCACTAGCCATTATGCGACGTCTCCATTATTTATTAGCAACTAAAGAGATTCGAACTCTCAATTCTAGACTGGCAATCTAGCGTATTACCATTAAACACTATAGCTGCACTATTTATCAATTTATTTAAAAAATTGAGCTCCAGCGAGGAATCGAACCCCGTTCCGCTGATTACAAAACAGCACATCATCCAGATAAATGCTTCAAGAGCAAAATTTAATAATACCTCCGGAGAGATTCGAACTCTCAATCCTCAAAGGGCACTAGAGCCTAAATCTAGCGTGTATTCCATTCCACCACGGAGGTTCATTTTGTACCGACGGAGAGATTCGAACTCTCAATCCTCAAAGGGCAGCAGGTCTTAAATCTGCAGTGTATTCCGTTCCACCACGCCGGCATGTTTATAATTCTACAATATTCAATCCTTTCTTGGTCGGAGTAGAGAATTTCGAAATCTCGGCCTCTGAGTCCCAAACCCAGCGCTCTACCTCTGAGCTACACTCCGTTTAAAAACATGTTTAATATGAAAATAAATAAACAATTCCCTGTAATACACTAACTCTAAAATCTAATGATAATGAAAAAATATCTTGCATTCTTAAATCACATTCTATAATATTATTTACTGCTTTATGTTTTTCAAGAAATTTACATTGTCTAAATTCTGTATGAATATTATTATCTTTTAAAATCTTAAGTTCGTTTTCTGTAATATATCCTAATCCTTTTAAATTTATTGTCATTTTCAATCTCCTTATAAAAATTATTGATTATTCCAAATTACATTAATTTTCTCTAGTCTTCATATTTTATAAAAAGTGCTAAATTTACAAATGCTAAAATAATAATAATTATATCTATTATTTCTTCATTATAAAAATATAATCCTATAAATCCACAAAACATTGCACTAAATAAATTGATATATTCCATTTCAATCTCCTTTATTTATTTAATTTATATTATATAATAACATACATCTAATGTCAAGTAAATAATTATTTTTTATTATTTTTGTCGGAAGATGTAGGATTTGAACCTACGCACGCTTTACCGTGGCCTCGCATTAGCAGTGCGGCACAATACCAGACTCTGTCAATCTTCCCTTATAATTTTAAATCCTTTAACTTTACTAATATCATCTATAATACTTTTAGAATAAATTAATCTCCATGTGCCATTTGATAATTTTTCAAGATTAATCATTTTTATTTTTGTATCAATTTCTACCACTTTAGATAATTTTAATTCTTTATCAATACCTTCAATAATAATACTTCTTTTCATATAATATCCTTTTAAAATGGCACCCTAGGAAGGAATCGAACCCTCATGTTTCCAGTTACGCTTTCTACTGTTTAGAAGACAGAGGCGATACTAGGGCAAATTTTGGTCGTCCTACCAGGAATCGAACCTAGATCTTCCGATTATCAATCGGGCGCTTCTTCCAGTTGAGCTATAGGACGATATTTTATTTTGCTGGAGACGGTATTGATCCGTCCCGAGAAGCTTATGAAACTTCTTTTTCCACTTGGTTATCCAGCATCATTTGTAGCGGGTGCCGGAATCGAACCGACGTCCTTGGGATATGAACCCTGGCTGGAACCACCTCCAGTCTAACCCGCAATATTTTGGTGGATTCTAGAGGATTTGAACCTCTGCTTTCTGGGCTTCAACCAGACACTCTACCAGACTGAGTTAAGAATCCATATTTAATTTTTGGCGTCCTCTGTTGGATTTAAACCAACATCTCCATTGTCTCGCGAAGACCTGGGCTTTATTTAAGCTATCGGGACTAAATTTATGCGGCACTGACGATATTTGAAATCGCTATCGAAACATACCTTGACAGGGTACCGGCTCGCCATTTGCCTTCAGTGCCATAATTTATTTTTGGTACTTCCTCTCAGACTCGAACTGAGGTTTGACGTCTTGTAAGAACGTTGCATTAGCCGCTATGCTAAGAAAGTATATTTTGGTCTCCCATGTCCGATTTGAACAGACGACTTCCTGGATCCAAACCAGGAGCTCTACCAGACTGAGCTAATGAGAGTTAATGTATTTTATTTGGAGCTAGCTAGAGTTGAACCGGCAACCTTCTGCTTGCAAAACAGGCGCTCTCCCAATTGAGCTATAGCCCCTCCTTATTTTGTGTTAGATAAAGGATTCGAATCTTTTATAAGCAACTATTAACACTACATCAAGATATTTTTTATTCTTTAAACATTTTATTAAAAGATTCAGCAACTTCTATAGCATGTCTTTTAACTTTAGCCAATCCTTTTAATATTAAATCCATATCCTCGTTTGGATCTATATCTCTATAAAGAACTTCACCAGTTTCAGAATCTCTTAAATTATCAAAATATATTCGTCTACCTTCAATTCTCATTTTCTACCTCTCTTAAACTTTTTTGTGGAGCTGTCCGGTTACGATCCGGATGCTCTGACTTGCAAGGTCAATGCCCTCTACCAAGATACAGCCCCTCCTTCTTATATAGTGGGTCCACCCGGAACCGAACCGAGATTGACCGGTTAAAAGCCGGATATTCTTCCAGTTGAATTATAGACCCATATTTTAATTTTAGTGGGTCTAGCCGGAGTCGAACCGACATTAAACTTCTTATGAGGAAGCCGTTCTACCGTTAAACTATAGACCCATTAATAATTATATTTTTGGTACTCCGACGGGGTACTGACCCCCGACTTCTTCCTTGAAAGGGAAGCGATCTACCACTAATCTACCGGAGCATATATTACTAAAATCTTTGATACTTTATTGTTCCGCATTCCGGACAAGCATATAAATTAGCCTTTTCAATATTATAATCTTTTTGTATCGTAAAATTTCCTTCTATTTGTATAAATTCTTGACCATTTGAATTAAATTCGACTAATTCTGAATCAAATTCTCCTTTACCTTCTGGTACTATCCATTCTTTACCATGGATATATCCACAAACACATTTCATAATCAATCTCCATTATTTAATGTACATCTATACAAATAACATCAATATCTTTAAATGCACAATGACCATCTTCTGTGCATATATCTTTAGCATTAGGTACTTCAACAGATTCATGCCATTCAGAATGTATACAGTTTTTAGGGCAATCTATATCTACTTTATCACATAATACTTTTTTAGCCATCACAAATTTACCTTTTCTTTATTTATTTAAATTATATAATAACATAAAAATAATGTCAAGTAAATAAAAAAATCCCTTAAAACTTTTCTTGGCTTTAAGGGATTTTTGAAGTTATATGTATCTTACTTACTTCATCTTACAAATCCCCTATCACTATCTAGATTAAAATCCACCTCTGCATAATTATGTTTCGCTTCAGATTGAATAGATATAGCTCCTAAACTTCCCCAATTAGAACACATGATAGTTCCATCACCTTCGGGCATTAACGACGTAGACCTTACTATCGGTTCTAATTGTCTGAGTTTGTTCATTTTTGAAATCATTTTACCTTTTTTATTTTAATTGGTAATATATTACCATAATTATTTATATGAAAAGTTTTTTACTTTCTTATGTTTACTCTTTTATTTTAACATACTTTGTTATAATTACTTCTTCTTTCTTAACATAACATATAGATGATTTATCAAAAGTCCATCCTACATCAAAAATATTATTATCCCCTGTAGTACTAGCCCATTCATAACCTATTAATGTTCCATTAATATTAACTACACAAAATAAATCATCCCACCATCTATGTGGAGATATATGTTCTTCATATATACTTTCCCAACCTATTAGTTCTGCAAAACACTCATCAAATCCATTAGTTTTATAATATTCACCTGCTTCTTTCTTTAAATATTCTTCTACAAATTCTAAAGCAGTTTGATTCATTTTTTATCCCTTTAAATTATTATATAATACTAATTTTTAAAAGTCAAGATATTTTAAAAAATTTTAAAAATTAAAGCCATTTCGTAGGATAAAGTCTAACCTACTTCCACATTGGCTTTAATTGTTACCAAAGAGTTTCTGACCTTTTTATATTTTACCTCTAACCTTTGGTCTCCTCTTTCTTCTTCGTCGTCGTCGTCGTCGTCTAAGTACCAGACTGTTCAAAGTGAAAGATTATAATATCTCCTACTAAGTCTTCGGTGAGGAAGGCATCCAGGGCCTTATCTATGTTTATAATATATACTATCGTCGCCTTCTTAGCATAAGTATATAATTGTTGTCGATATCCCATATCCGACATAAATTTTAAGTAATTATCTCATCACTTCCAATCCACCTCGCTACATAATTCGATGAGTTTATAGCATATTTCTTAGCTTCTACGAAAGTAATTACTTTATCTGTTCGAGGGCGCCGTTTCTTAACCTCACATAACTCTAAACGACGAAGAGTTTTAATTTTTAAAAGAACATTTTAATTATTTATAAATATTATTATATATTATATAATTTTAAAAGTCAAGATATTTTTAAAAAATACATCAGCCCACCAACTAATATTAAATATATTTTAATTCATTTTCAACTCCCTTTATAGTCTAATAATTTATCTAAATATTTCCACATTTTATCCATTTTAATATCATCTTCCGAACGATATGCAGAATAACATCTTTTTAATTTTAACTTAAACTCTTCATGCTCTTTTTGGTACATTTTCAATTTAGAAGGATTTCCAAATACTCCTTTAACACTGAATTCAATATTAGCTATCCTATCAGCCAATTTAATAATAGTAGCTTTAGGATTTTCTTTTATTTTAGGATAAGTTTTCTTTTTTCTTTCTTTTCTATTTCTTCCTAATTCATCTGTAACTGCATATACTATTTCTGCTATCTCTATATTAAATTCTCTTTTAATATCTTGATAAGTTACAGGTGTATCTTCAATTGTATCATGCAACCAAGCTGATATTAAGAGATTTTCATCATCTTCATATCCAAATCTTATTAATACTTCATATACATGTTCCAAATGTCTAACATAAGAATATACTTCACTATATGTTTGACCTACATGAGCATCTCTTGCAAAATGAATTGCTTTTTCTAAAAATTTTTTATTCATTTATAATCCTTAGTTTAGTAAAATCACTAAGAGGTAATATACTAGAATCTGCTTCTCCTAAATTCAAAATAACATTTTTATCTTTATCTGTCACAATAGCAAACCTCAGTACCGATAAACATTTATGTATCATAGTCTCTTCTAAATTTTGAGCTTTATCATTCATAAATTTCCAATTATTCTGAGGAAGAATGTCTTTCATAAATTCCATAAATTTAAATTCATTGGAATTTTTGATAAATTCTCTATAAGCTAGACGCAATAGTTTATCCAGAATATCAGATACCCTAATATATTCAAGATCTTGAAAACAATATTCTCCTAAAATTATTGATAAATCCTTTATAGTATCTGTTTCTTTATAATGACCTTTAGCATACAAATAAAAATGTCTATTACTATCTAATTCTTTTTCCATTTCAATCTCCTTTTCAATTTATTTCTATTAATTATATAATATCATAAAACTAAAGTCAAGTAAATAAAAAATAAATATAAATATTTTTAATAAAATATATTAAGTTTTCACATCTTGACTTTTTTAGCTTTATTTTATATAATATATATAATATTTAAAGGAGGTGTTATCATTACAACATCAAAGAAAGGTAGACAATTTATTGATAACTTAAAATTACATGAATTACTTATAGAATATAAAAAAAATAAAGAAATTGATAATTCAACTAGAATATCAGAAGAATTAGGAGGTTTATTTAATATTCTAGTTGACAATATGTCATATCATAGACGTTGGATTAATTATTCTGAAAATTGGAAAGTTGAAATGAAATCTGATGCATTATACAATTTATGTAGATATGCTCATAATTTTAATCCTGAAAAAGGAACAGCTTTTAATTATCTGTCTATGTATATATGGAATGCCTTTTTAGCTAGAACTACTAAAGAAAGAATTAGCAATCAGAGAGATGAATTAGTAAGAGATCGAATTTATAATGATCATATGGTTAAATTAGGTCTTTATAATCCCAAAGATGAAAATAATCAATCAAATAACTATGAATAAAATTTTATTAACTGGTGATATACATATAGGTGTTCGTGGAGATTCAGATGTTTATTTAGATATATTTTCTAAATGGATTACAAATTTCTTAATTCCTACTATACAGAAAGAAGAAATTTCTCATGTATTCATATTGGGAGATTTCTTCAATAATCGTAATGTCAGCAATATAAAATCTCTTAATGTTGCTATTTCTATGTTAGATCATATGATAAGAGTATTACCTAAAGTGAAGATTTATATAATTGCTGGTAATCATGATATTTATTATAGATCTAGTCGAGAAGTATCTTCATTAAAAACATTTGAAAATAGATATAAAAATCTACATATTGTAAATAACATAGAATTATTAGAAATATGTGATAGAAAAATAGTTTGTTCTCCATGGCTAGTAAATAATGAAGAAATTGATAAATTATTTTCATATAGAGCAGATTTATGTTTAGGACATTTTGAAATTTCTGGATTTGATTTGGTTAGAGGGGTCAAAGAGAATAATGGGCTCAGTCAAAAGAAACTTAAAGAATGTTTTACTAAAATCTTTTCCGGACATTTTCATTTACATCAAGAACAAGGTAATATCAGTTATGTAGCTAATCCATATCAAATGGATTGGAATGATTGGAATGATCAAAAAGGTGTTACTATAATTGACTTAAAAACTATGAAACATAAGTTTATAGAAAATAAAATTTCACCAACATATCAAAAAATATTTTATTCAAAATTAAAAAATAAAACAGCTGATTTATCTACAGTCAGTGGCAATTTTATTCAATTAGTAATAGATGAAATATGTTCAGACAATAATTTAGAAAAATTGCAAATTTTAATTGAAAAAAAATCACCAATATCTCTAACTATAGATGGTTTAAGTATAGGAGCTGAATTGAGTGTTGAAGAAATTGAAGAAGAACTATCTAGTCCTATTGAGTATTTAACGAACTATATAAAGAAAGTTAAGTTTCCTAAAGAAGATTTTCAATATAATAGACAAAAAATTTCTAAAATGATTCAAGAAATATATGGGAGATGTATAAAATGAATATTAAATGTGATAAATGTAGAAAGGAATTAGAATCTCTAGGGGGATTATTATTTAGTCCGCCAGACTATTTAAATAGAACAGATAAAGTTCATTTGTGTACTAATTGTTATAATATTATTATGAAATGGTTATATTCAAATGAAAGAAATGAAAATAACATCTTAAAAAATGCTATTCTAAAATATAAAAATGCTATTCAGGAATCTAATAATTGCGCTGAAATGATTTTATCTAGTGGTGAAACTTATGAAGCCAAAAAATTAATGAAAAATCTTGAAGATGCTAGAAATGAATTATTTAAAATAGTAAAAAACTATCAATTATATGATCTAAGAAAAAATGAAAATTAATTTTAAAAGAGTAACAGCTAGAAATTTTCTATCTTATGGAAATAAACCAACTACTCTTCAATTAGATGATAATCCATTTACTATTATTCATGGCGAAAATGGTGCCGGTAAAACTACATTAACTATTGATTTAATAGGATGGATATTAAAAGGTAAAATACAAAGAAAAGGTATAATTACATCACAAGTAGTTAACAATATCAATGGTAAAAATTGTTATGGTTCTTTAGAATTTTCTATAGGTAAAAAAGAATATAAAGTAGTAAGAGGAATTAAACCTAATATTTTAGAATTATGGATTGACGGAATTAATCAAGAATCTGAAAGTTCTAAAAAATTAATGCAGCAAGAAATTGATAATATTATTAAAATTGATTTACCTACTTTATCTAGCATTTGTTTGATGTCAATAAATTCTACAACTCCTTTTGTAGATCTTTCGCCAGAACAGACTAGACAAATCACAGAAGATATTTTAGGTATTTCTATCTTCTCTGATATGTTAAAAGATATTAAGAAACAAATCAAGGACAATAAAGATTCTTTAAAAATAAATACTAAAGATCTTAATTTATTTTCAGAATTAGTTAATGAAGGAAAAGAAAAATTAGCTAAATATAAGGAATTAAAGGAAAATTTTAATGAAGAGAAGAAGAAAAAGATTAAGACTTTCGCACAAGAAAAAGATGAAAAAGAAGATAAAAGAAAAAATTATAAACAAGATAGACAAAAATTAATAGATAGTGTAGATGAAGAAGATTTACAGAATTCTTTAAATGAATATGGAGAAAAAATTAAAGATTTACAGGAGGTTATTAATGATCTAAATAGTACTATTAAAGCTGAAAAGGCTTTAATTATTATTGAAAAGGAAAAGATAGAAACTTTATCTAAGAATGATCCCATTTGTCCTACTTGTTCTTCAGAATTAACAGATGAACACAAAGAAATAGAGATCAATAAATCTACTCAAATTATTCATAATTATGAAGAAAGTCACCATAGGGACAATGAATCTATTGATAAATTAATAAAAGATATAGATAAATTACAAAATAATATCACTCAAATACATAATGATGAACAAGAATATCATCAAAATTTAAGATCTCTAGATGATAATATAAATTCTTTAGATAGAGATATTCAACATATTGATAATAATCTAAAAAATTTAGAAAAAGAAAATATTGAAGATAAATTAAAAGATTTAGTAAACAAATCTAAAATTAAAGAGCATGTAAATAAATTTAAATTACTAAAATCTGAAAATATTAAATTAAAAGAAAAATCTAAATATTTAGAACTAATAAAAAATATTTTATCTGATGGTGGAGTTAAATCTGAAATAATTAAAAAAGATATTCCATATCTTAATTCGCTAATTATAAAATATATGAACTTATTTGGTAAAAGTTTCTCTATACAATTTAAAAATGATTTTAGTATTGAAATGAAAGGTCATCAGAAAAAAGGTCTTGGATATTACAATTTATCTTCAGGAGAAAAAAAGAGAATTGATTTGGCTATACTTTTTTCATTCATTGAATTAATAAAAAAGAAAAATAGTGTAAGTACAAATCTTTTAGTATTTGATGAATTATTAAATACTAGCTTAGATAACGATGGGACTGATATAATTCTTAATATATTAAATGTATTAACTAAAGATGAAAAAATAGATAATATTTTTATTATTACTCATGATAAGAATCTCAATCTTTCTAATGCTAGAACAATAGAAATAAAAAAGAAAGATAACTTTAGTCAAATAGAATATTTAGGAGAATAATTATGCCTAAAAAGAAAAAAGAAAAAAATATAAAATTAATGGATAGATTTAAAATAGATGATATTATTATAACAAATCATGCTTATGATAAATTTAAAGAACTTTGTGAAAAATTAGAAATAGAATACGAAGAACCTTATACTGATATTAAAAATTTACTTACTCAAGCTAAATTAGATACAAATATTAGAAAAAAAGGATATATGGTTAAAAGAATATTATCTAATAATTTTCAATCTGCTCTATATTTTATAAGTGATGGATGGAGATTTGTGATAGTTGATAAAGAATATGAAACCATTTTAGTTACAATTGAAAGAGAGAAAAAAGAAGAAAATTTTTAGAAGGAGAAAGTATATATGATATTAAAAGAGAAAGAAGCAAAAAATAAAAATTGTTTTCATATTACATATGATAATAAATCAATATGGGATGGAGATATAATATGAAAATAAATTTATTTCAAACTTTTCCAATTGAACCTTTACCTGATATAGCTATATGTTCATCATGTGAATGGAAAGGTGATGTTAAAGATTGTGAAGAGGATGAAGAAGGTGATTGGGAAACTGGATATTATAAAATACATTTATGTCCCAAATGTGAAGATGGTGGATGTATCGATGATTATTCAATGTCAGATGAACGTGCTGAAGAATGGAGACAATGGCATAATTTACAAAATCTATAATTAAAAAAAGGAAAATTAAATGCCAATTTATGAGTTTCTTTGCTCTCATTGTAGAGCAATAGAAGAGCAAATTTTAAAAATAAGTGATGATACTAAAATAATTGATTGCCCATTTTGTGGGGAAAAACAATCGTCTCATAGAATTATGAGTAAAACTTCATTTGAATTAAATGGGGAAGGATGGGAAGCTGATGGTTATGGATATCCTACATCTGAATCTAAAGCAGGTACCGCTATTCATAAAAGTAATGGGAAAATACGTAGAGGTAAGAATATAAATCCCTTAGAAAAATATGTTGGAAAGGGAATGTTGAAGAAATAAATTTATTATTTCTTCAACTCTTGTAATTTAGGAATAACATATTCATATTCATCTTTAATTGTTTTTATTGTTGCTAATAATATTTTAGCATCCTCAATAGATAAATTTTTTATTTGAATATTATCATATTTTGATGTATGATAATGTATAGCCGCTAACGATGCTCTAATTTTTCCATATTTTTCATTGGTAAATTTTAATAATTTATCATCCATTTTTTATCCTTTTGTTATTTAAAAATACGATTTATAACACATATAACACGACTATTATAGACATAAATTCTATCTTCATAATATATTTTCCATTTTAAATTATTAAAGTTATCATAATTATCTACTTCTTCAATCATTTTAATTTGGTTGGAATTAGGATATGCTAACCAATTCCAACTTAAATTAATAATTTCTTCACTAGTTATTGAATATGGAAAAGAATTAGCTTTTCCATCAACATACCATAATAATATTAATCCATATTTTTCATCTATTATCCAACCAGTACATAATAAATTTACTTGACTAAATGCTAATTCTAAAGTTTGCTTTAATAATTTATATCCTTTACCATGTATATTTAAAATTCTATTATCGTTCATTTTTTATTCCTTTTCAATTTAATTATTTTTTATAAGGGATAACTTATATTTTTAAATTTTATTTCTTCAACATCCTAGGACATATTCCATCTGCCATGAAGATATAATTCAATAATGTTATATCTCCATTTTTTATAAATTGAATTCCACCAATAAAACATTTTAGAAGATTTTCTACATCTTTACAATCTATATCATAGTCTGAACATATTGAAAGTTTATTATCTTCTAGTAAATCATATTTAATATCTAAATTAGTCATCATATTAAAGTAGATAAATTCTATTTTCTCCTTATATTAATCTAGAGTATCAAATTCTCTTATCCGTTCAAGAACATCCTTCATACAACCAATAAAAATACATATTACAATAAATATAAGTATATATCCCAAAATCTTAGTCATAAACCACACTGTAGGTATAGACATTAAAAATATTATAACTACTGTAATAAATCCAACTATACAAAAAACTATACTACAAATAAAAATACCTTCAATTAAAATTTTTAATCCAATAAAAAAAGTATCTATTAAAAATATAATTTTATCCATTTCACTCCTCTATATATTTAATATTTTAATTTTCTCATTATTTTTTTATCAATAATTTATCTTTCTATTTATATCATATTCCCATCTAGGTGCTCTTTTTAAAATATATAAGAGAAATTCATTATCACTTATACCTTCTTTTAATAAAATCCTTCTTTTGATAGCTAATATATGAGATGGTCTAAATCTAATATGAATATCTTTCCATCTTTTAGCTATTAATGAAGCTATTTTAATTCCTTCCATTAAAGTTGGCTTAATGTTACTATATTTAGAACCACATATTCTACAATATTGTATATTATGAGTCTGAACATCACCACACGTAATACATATTTTATTATAGACTTCAGATAGAATTTTTTCTATCTTTAATTCATTATCATTTACAATATAACCTTTAATTATTATATATATGGTTCTGTATCCATTTTACAATTAATATGTTTAAATTTTTCAATTAATTTATAACTATCTTCTATACTAAGACCAGCTCGATGTAAACAATACCCATCTACAATAAATACTCTACCTGGTCTAAAATTAATATTATACCAAATATGTCCAGCTATATTTTCACTTTTTTACACCATTTATTTTATAACTTTCATCTAGATATAATTGTATGTATCATAATTTCTCTTTAATTTAAATAATTATGATGACTTCTAAGCTTTTGCATTCTCTTAGAATGTCTAGAAGCCTTTCTTAATTGTTTCATAGATACTGGACAATTTCGTCTATTTGAGTATATTACACATTTAGAATCACTATATTTATCACGAAATTCACAAATTTCTTTACTTATATCACATCTATGACTTATTTGTTTTATCTTCAATCTCCGTTATCTTATCTCTTCTAATTTTTTCTAAATAACATTTTTCACATATCCATAAATTATCAAAACCATCTTTTTCCATTTTATATAATAATATACTACAATTATCACAAACATCACATCTTAAAATACTACGATATGATGTTATATCTTCATCATTACTATATGAGTGATATCCTTCAAGTTTAGACATAATAGAATCAACTTTTTTATCATCTTTTCTTCTTTAGAAGTATGATTAATCATACCTTTACACATTATATATGCCATCTTATAACCTCTTTTAGTTGGCTCAAATCTAGCTATAGGTGAGATATGTTCTCCTTTACAAAAATGAGGATCAATAAATGAAGATTGTTTTATTTCTGATATTGATATATCTTTAAATACTAATATCTTATTACCTTCATAATTAACACAATCCATATAGTTTATATAGACAATTAAATATTCTTCAATTTTACTAATTCTACGTATTTTAAAATTATATGGATTAGGATTTGTATCAGGTATACTATTTTCTTTTGTTTGGTAGCAACTACCTCCACTATTACTACCAAACAATCTCATTCCCATGATATACTCCTTAACCATTTATTTATTTCACGATCTAATTTATTAGCAAGTCTCTCTCGTAATTTCCACTTCAATTTTTCATCTCCATCAGAACACGATTCATGACTACGAAGAGCTTCTATTGCAATATTATATACTTCAACCTTTTCTTCTATATATTTTTCATCAATCATAATATTCTTTCTTTTGTTAAATTTTTATTTAATTATATAATATCATAGAAGTGTTGTCAAGTAAATATAAAAAAGATATAGTTCTATTACTAACATACAAATTATTAATTTTATGTCTTAATTATATTAAATTTTTAGTGGAAAGTCAAGAATTATTTCATTATTCTAACGTTTCTGTCAGTAATAAGTCTTCTATATTTTCATTTTGAAAAATACTATATAATATACTAGTTAATTTATCCTTAGCATATACATTACTGTATTTCATTCTTTCATTTGCTTTTCTAATATAAAGTGGAATTTTAGATGCTGATAGTTCCACCTGTTTTTTACTAAATTTATAGAATTTCATTCCTTTGAATTTATTAGCCATATCTGTTCCAATTTTATCAATTTTCTCTTCAAATTTTTCTACTATTTTATGTAATGATTTTAAAAATAAATTATTATTTTCATAAGAAATATAATTTAAATTTTTGTGAATACTATATAGAATTTTATCAAAATTTCTATTTTTATTAGTTCTATGACATCTACCAGTGACATTTCTACTAACATCACATACATATCTTAATTCTGGTAGTATTTCATTAATTACAGTACTTGGAATAATAATATCTAAATTTTTTATTTTTACTGCACTTCTATAACCATAAAAACGACCTAAATATTGATTTAATACATCAGTTAACAAAATTTTAGTAGCCTCATGATCATCTACTTCTAAATTTTTCATAATAGGAGCTAATTCACCTGGAGATGGTTTATTAATGATTAAAACTACTTCATCATTTTCAGTAAATCTGTCATGATAATTTTGACCAAGCATAGAGACGTGATTTATTTTACTTTTAATACCATTACCAATAACTATTTTATTATTAGCTCTAAATGCATTAGCTGTATATTCTTTATGATCACCATCTTTTATTACAATACCTGGATTTACACTATGTATTCTAGCTGTAGGAGCATAAAATATATTCCATTCATTTATAATATTAGATGTATTTTCATGGAATTTTTTGAAGAAGTCAATAGCTTTAGTTTCTGTAGATAGAACTATTTTATGACCTTTTATTTTACTAAACCAACGTTGAGATTTGTGAATCATATTAGAGAAAAATCCTTGCCATGTTTGATATTTATAGATTTTTAAATCTAATTTATCTTGAAAGTCTTGTTCCCATTTAGTTGCTAATCTATCTTCAAACCAATGGTCCGGATGAAATTCATCCCATAAAATTAATTCTTTTTTTGATATCAATCTATCTTTAATAACATCAACTCTTAATTTATCTTGTACCATAAGTATGATATCAACTTTTGATTTTCTATCATATATGGCTTTATATTCTTCTACTTCTCTAAGAACTTCGGCAATAATTTCAGGGTTAGCTGAACTGTTTTGAATAGTTTTAACTAAATTAACATATTTTTCTCCTGTTTCTTCGTCAAATCCATATATCCATTCACTATAATGTATACGGTGTCTTTCTAATATCTTTTCAGATCCATATATAATTTTTATTTTTTTATCTGGAAAAAATTTGTCATACATTTTTTGTTTATCTAATAGTTGTTCATATGATTTACATACAATAATTATTCTATCTTTATTGAATTTTTCCATATATTTAGGAGCAAGCATAGATTTACCAACACCCTCTGATGTTATTATGACATTATAATCTTTATCTTGTTTTAATCCATTAAGAATTCTTTCTTGAGTTTCTTTTCTTAGAACTTCTATATCTTTTTTTCTATTGTTGAGTCCTTCAGATATTTGTTCAAATGTATGATTAATAGTATCTACATTATTGCCTTTATTATCAAAAATTCTTATATCATTTTTGAACATAAAACAGCCAGCGCCTTGATCATCTTTATCTCTATATAAATTAAATGTGTTATTAGAATCATTATAATGAGAAATAGTATGTTTTAAATTTAAATTATTAAGATATTTTTGAAAAACATTTATTTCTTTATCAGATACATTAAAAGAATTACTTTTGTTATGTTTCTTTTTAACTTTTTTAATTTTAGTTTTATAAATTATTAGATCTTCTTCTGAAAGAGTTACTGGATTAGGTAAATTATTTCCATCTATATAAACAATTGATTTTTTCCATTTTTTAGGTGTAGGATTAAAATATCTAGCAGCTTCATGGCATTGTGGATCACTTTTTCCATCAACTATTTCTAACGATAGTTTTTCGCATGTAAGCTTATATTCTGGAGGAGAAGAGATAAGACCAGAGACAGGAATTAATACTCTGAATCTATCCATTGCAGGTTTATCATTCTTCTTTATTTGATGGCTTTTTGTAGGTAATACTACAGCAGGATAATCTAATTCTTTGAGTCTATTGATGGCAGATTCCATTGTAATTCCATCATCAATATCTAGACCTACTATATTTGTAGCTAAGAAATTTTCTTTTTTTCTATAACCATATCCATCTTTTGAATCCATAGGATTAAAATGTGAAGGGGTATATGAAAATCTCATATTTATCATTTCATTGATAAAATCTTCCCAAGAATCATATGGAGTTGTTTTGAAATATAATGGGAATTTTCTATTTTTATTCAACATAGGATGGTCTGCCATTGAAAAGCAAACTTCAGAATTTTTTATTTTGTATTTTTTTTCAATGTCAAGAATATTTGTTGAATGGTTTGACATTTATCTTCCTTATATTATTCATATAAATAATTTTGAGGGACAACTAGATTTTCTTCCTTATCTAGCAGCTGAAATGTCTATACATTTCAGCTTACCTCATTATTTATACTACTATTTATCTTCTATTTTTATCACTAGGAATATAAGATAGTTGTTCTTGAATATCATCATAGGCTTTAAGTATATTTTATAATTTTACTTTATATTTTTTAGAAATTTTTTTTTATTAAATTATTTTTACTACTATCGTAACTACTAGCTATTTCAATATGCTCTTCTCCTGAAACTTCTTCAATTACTTCGTTGTTAAATTTCTCATCTATCTTTTCTAATAGGTCTTTCATAAGTATTATATCTTTTATTATTTTTTATTGTATTTATTTTCAATTTTTATACCTAAACTTAATATATCATTACGTAATTTATTAAATTGTGAAACATCTTTATCTTTGTATTTTCCCTTTTCAAATCCTCCAGATAATTCTACTAAAGTTTCTAAATATTTAAGTAAGGACCTTTCAAGAGTAACTAATTCCATAGAAGTTTTACCTTCCTTAATTAATTCGCTATTTAATGTTTCATCTATTTTTCTAATATATCTTTATTCATTATATTTTTAATCCTTTTAGTATGTTTAATTATTCATATAAATAATTTTGAGGGACAACTAGGTCTGACATACGCCTAGCTGTTGACATACATGAGTATGTCAACTTACCTCACTATTTATATTACTATTTTATTTTTAGATATTAAAAACTATTTTCAAAATCTCCTTTATCCCATATATCAGATAAATAAAATTCACCGTCTATCAATGCTAGTGCTGGTGATTCATCTCCCTTTGTAGGATGTTCATAAAATTTTATGCCTCCTTCATTCCATAGAAATGTTGGGTTGGCTTTTTTGACTTTAGTAGTATTTAATTTTTCCATTCTTTTTTAACTCGATCTATTATAGATTTAGGAGCTTTAACTTCTAAAATATTTTCAATTTTTTCTAATATATTTTTATTCATTGTAAATCCTCTTTTTAATTATTTATATTTTTTAAAAAGTAAAATTTAAAATAATTTTTTATTATAATATATTTTTCATCAATCGTCAAGATTTAGATATTTCTCCCATTTCTTAATAACTTTTACATTAGAAGTATGACCTTTAAACATAGGAGCTATTTGATGATGATCATATCCAGCTAATCCAGTTCCTATAGGAGTAACATTAAAGGTCATATTAGGATGTTCTTTAGCATATTCTAAAAATGTGGTAACATGTCTTTGAATTCTACTTAATGGTAAAGTTTTCAATTTTTCATCTTTAGTAGGTATACCATATGAATTTCCTTGAATTCCTTCGCCTATTCCATATTTAGCTCCATGTAATCTTTTAGCACAAAGAGCCGCTCCTTTACCATGTCTACCTGCATAATTACTTCCAAATACAAATATTTCTTTCACTATTAATTTTCATCCTATAATAAAATGATTTATTTTCATCATTCATAGCTTTAATAATACTAATATTTTAATTTTTTCGTTATTATTTTTATTCATTTTCTTCTATAATCTCTAATAATTTATCTCTTTTCTCTTTTACTAGTTTTAAATAAATATCTGTTTGTCTATTTGATTTTCGCCATTTATTTGGATATAAAACTGAAGAAAGTCCTCCATTATAGCCTTTAATAGTTAAATCCCAATCGCAATTTAATTTTTCATGTAATCTATTTAGTTCCCCCATTCCGCAATGGATGTTATCCCAAAGTGCTATTAAATTCATTTGTCTTTTTATACCATTATATTTTCTAGCTATATTACATGTAGGATTTTGAATTTGCATATATCCTATACTTTTACCTTCATCTCCATTAATATTACGAAAAACACTTTCTCTAGCCATTATAGATAAAGTCCAAATTAACCCTTCATTATAAATTCCTTCATCTCCAAAATATCTAGGTATATAATATTTAATAGCTTTAACTATTTCTTTCATTTTATAATTAGAAATGTATTTATTTTGAGATTTTATAAATTTATATATAATTTCATCTGTAATATGATATTGTTCTATATTTTCAGTTTCTTGCCCTAATAAAGTTAAAGGTTTAAAGAATAATATGACAATACTCAATAAAATAATTAAATTTTTCTTCATAAATAATATATTGTTTACTCCTTAAAGTTTTTACTTTACTTTAATTTTTAATTTGTATTTCTCTATACTCCCATTTTTCAATTCCCACAAAATAACTATAATATTTTGCTTTTCTTTCTACATATCCTAACCATATACAAGTATTGTTAGAAACTCTAACAGGATACCAGGCAAAATATTTATGCCATTTACTTAACTTTTCTTTTCTATTATTTAGAAATTTTTCAATTCTTTGACCTACAGTTGGACCACAATTAAATTTCATTTTCAACTCCATGTTTAATATATATTATTATAAATTTATTTCAGTTATTTTAGCACTATGAGATTCTGACATATAATGTCGTAATCTCTCTATAGAATGTTTTTTACTATAAAAAAGTAAATCTGATAAATCATAGACAGTTACATATTTTTTATCTTCATGTTTTCCTAATCCTCTTCCTATGCTCTGGAGTAAAGTTGTTTTACTTTTACCAATCCATAGGAATATTATCACAGATAAATTAGAAATTGTAATTCCTGTGCTGAATGTTTTTAAACTAGCAACTATTATGATTCCTTTTTCATTAATAGCTCTTTGTCTAATAGCTTCTCTATTATCACCATCGATACTTCCATCTACATATAAAATAGTTTTATTTGGAAATTGCTTTTGTAAATATTCTAAATGTGATTTTCCAAATTTTGTTTCATTAAATAAACATAATATAGTTTCATCTTCATGTTTAGCAATTAATTTTTTAACTAATTTTTTACGTTTAGGGTGAGCTTGAATAAATTTCTTTTCAACTATATATCTTAAAGTTTTTAATCTAGCTGCTAATTTATAAGGTTGCTCTTCAAATTTTTCATGTAATTTCTTTTTGTACTTCTTATACAATTCTTTTAGAACTTTTTTATGTTCTTTAGAATAATTCAATTGTAATATTTTTATATTAGCAGGTACTAAAATTCCTTCATGTACTAATTTTTTAGTTTTTATTGTACTAATAACTGGGCCAATATGTCCAATTATAGTAAATCTAGTAGCTTCATCTTCTTGTATAGTACCCGACATACCGAGTCTTATTTTAGCATTAGTACAATTACTTAATAATTCAGAAATTACCTTGGCTTGAACTCCATGACACTCATCTGCTACTACCACAGCAATTTGGTTTAATAAGTTTTTATTTTTATGTAAAGATTGCCAAGTACCCACAATAATTGGCTTATCTGTATCTTTAGATTTACTCGAATATGTTCCTATAATTTTAGGATCTATACCATAATCTTCAAAATCTCCAATAAATTGTTTAATTAGACCAAGATTAGGAACTATAAATAAAATTTTAATATTAGTTAGATTTTTTTTAATATATAATTTATTATATATATAATTAATGACTAAAAATAAAGTAAGTGTTTTACCTGATCTAGTAGCATGTTCAAGTAATCCTCTTTTAGAACATAAAGCTTTTTTAGCAGCATCACCTTGATAATATCTTAATTCCTTTTCTCCACCTATAGAATAAATAGGATTTAAATTTTTAAATGCATATTCTTCGAAATCTGGTAAAGCATTTAAAGATTTTATCTGCTTTAAAAACTTATCATCAATGTAAACTCTAATATTATTTTGAGCTGTACAATTAAATAATTCTCCTATTAACCCGTAAGGTAAAGTTCCATTTACTTTATTAAAAAATTTGATTTTACCATCCCATTGTCCACTCTTATAAGACGGAGCAAACCAATGATTTTTTACTGGTTTAGAAAACCATTCATGTAAAATATTGAGATCATCTATATTATCACTTTGAATTTTAATAAAAGATTCATTAATTTTAATTATTTTAATCACTTAATTCTATCCATTGTCCTATTTCATTTACAGATTCTATTTTAATATTTTTCATTTCTTCTTCAACTTCTTTCTCAATTTTATCTATAATTCCTAAAGCTTTAGCAGATTCTAGTCTTATCCATTTTTGAAATTTTTTTGAACTAGCCATTCTTTTGAATGCGGCTTCTTTATTTTGTTTTTGTGATTTATATTCTTGTGAGAATCCAGTTGCTTTACTAGGAGGATGGGTACATCTACAAGCTGTACTAGTTTTATTTCTATGTTGACCACCCGGACCACTTCCTCTTAAATAATCAAATTTAAGATCTTTTTGAGTAACTGATATTAATTTCTTTTTCATATTACAGAGATTAAGATTTCCATTCCAATACGTTGTATTCTTGCATTTCTTTTCTAATATTCGAATGAGTTTTAAAATAATTTAATTGCTCTTGCATTTCTTTCAACAAAGCTTTACTAAATTCATCACTAACATAATCTATATTTTTAGATGTTTGAATTAAAGATAGACATACTTCTCCAATTTCTGATCCTTCTATATAAGCATATTGGGCAAGTTCAGATTCTAATTTATATAAAGCTTCATAATCCATTTCATCTCTCCAATTCAAGTATTGAAATTACATTTTTTATTGTCCATGCTCTATTTTTAAATAATTCGACCACCGATTCTACTTCTTCTATTTCTAATTTTAATAGTTTTAATTTTTTATTAATTATTTTAAATTTTTCATTAGTTCTTATATATAAATCAATTTCAGTTTTATTTGATAATGTATAATCATACTCATTTTTATAATAATGATATAATTCTCTATAAGTATCATCAAATTCTGATTCGGTTTCATATAATTTAATTTTTAAAGATGTAAGTTTAGAATGATATCGATGTTGTATAGGAAGATTATTGATATTATGTTTTTCTATATCTGTAATAGTTACCTTGATTTCTTCTTGAACTTTATCTTTAAATTCTTTAGATAATATTTTCATATATTTTATTTATTTATAATATTCTTTTTAGTGTTTTCATTAATACTTCCAATATCCATAGCATATTTAATGTAAAATTCGACTTTTTCTTTCTTTATTTCTATTAATTTTTTATTTTCGTGTATTTTTTCTAAATAATTATCATCTTTAAGCATTGAAATTAATGCTAGTATGTCATTAAATTCCCTTTGCATATCATCTTCATTTGATGTAGTTCCATTTGGATGTCCTTTATCTAATCCAAATAAAGCAGATTTTTGAGCAGCTTTGCTTAATTCATTACATTCCTCAGCTAATTTAATTAATAGATGTTGTAATCTAGTCATCATTTTCTCCTTTAAATATAATTTCTATTAGATTTATAATAAATTCATCAGCTTTTTTTATATTTATTTCTTCTACATATCCATATTCGTCTATTTTACCTTCAATTACTTCTATGGCTATTAAAGGTTTATATAGATCATATTCCCATCCGCTATTACCAAAAGGTCTTTTACTACTAAATGATTCTCCTTCTTTCCATAAAGTAATAAGCAATTCTTTAAAATATTCTTTAATAGTTAATCCATCTACGTCTGTATATAAATTTAATATATCTTTAGTTTTCATTATTTTCCTTAATAATTTTTTTTACATTAAATTATAATATATAAAATCAAAAAAGTCAAGTTTTTTATTTAATTATAAATATTTTTATAGGAGGTAAATTATATAAATGAAAGAAGCATAGAATGACGAAAGAACAATTATACTTATTAAAAATGAACTATAAAGGATTAATTGAAGATGAATTCAAAGAAGATTTAACTTTATTTTGTTCTATACGTAGAGTAGCTAATTTTTTTCAGAAGAATCCTAGTTTTGAAAAAATACACTCATTATACAATAAAATTTTTATATCTATACGACAATTTGATAGAGAAGTTGTTTTTAATTTACTTATTAACGATATGGACAATGAAGATACTAAAAATCTAATTATATTTATTATAGCTAAATATTTTGATATGTCATATGATACTGGAATAGAAATTAAAGAGGAATGGAAAGCATATTTAAATATAGATATTTAAGAAAGTAGTAAATAGTAAAAATTAAAAAATATAAATAATTAAAAAGAATATAGGATTTAAATGAAAATTATTAAAGAAATAGAAGAAACATTAGGAATAAATGAAAAAGAAGATGACATAGATATACCTGATGAGGTAAATGTTGAATTCGAGGAGGATTTATTTGATGCTCTCATTACTTTTATCGATGATGTGGATAATGATCTTTTAGATGATATTAGTTCGGAAGCGTTAACTAATGTATATGATAGTATGATTGACCTCATAATTTCTATTGAAGATACAGATAAGCTCGATGATAAATCATTTGAACAGCTTTCAAATATTATTGATATGATTTCTGATTTAGATGATGAAGAATTAGAAGATGAAATTGAGGAGAAGTTAATGTTAAAGAAGATGAAGCCATCTGCTAAACGGAAGGCGCGATTGTATAGAAGAAAGAATAGACAGAAGTTAAAGAAATGGCGTAAACGCTATAAAAGAAAAAATAAAGTTAGATTGGCTAGAGTAAAAAAGACTGGACGTGGACTTAAGGGGAAAAAATTAGGACGTACTCGACGCCGTAAATAAATATATTTATAATGAGATTTAAAAAGTATTCAAATATGTATGATCTTCTAAATGAAATGCCTTATATTGAATTTAAGGATCAAGCTATAGATTTAGAAGCTGAGAGGCATTTAATAATTCCCAGATTAATTCATATATTATTAGGTCATAAAGTAAAAGATAAATATAATAGCACATTTCAATTAAAAACTACTAAAGATATCATAAATTTCTTTAAAGAAATTAAATCAGATCCAGTAATTGTTAAATTTTTAGAAAAAGAAATATCAAAAAATAATAAATAGGAGTAATATAAAATGAACGAAAATAGAGCAATAGATAGTTATGTTAAAAATTTAGGATATGGAGAAGAAATAAATATTAAAGAATCTAAAATTATTGAAGAAGCAGTAGATGTTAAAAAAATTATTAAAGATCTAGTAGATACCGATTTTGGTGGTGATAATGAATCTCAGATGCGAGGTGTTCAACTTTTGAAAGGACTTGCAACAAATGATTCTCCTGAAGCTAATTCATTTATGAAAAAATTAAATGCCGCTTATACTAAAATAGGAAAAGAAGTTTTAGATTCTGAAATAAATGAAGGATTATCTATGAGAGGTGGTAATTTAAAAGATGCTTTATCGGATATTGATATTTTAATTAGAAAAGATAAAAAGAATATTGATGATGCAGTAAAAGAAATACATAAAGCTTATAGTATAAAAGGTATGACTATAAAAGAATTAAAACAAGAATATTTAGGTTCTAAATAACGAAATGGATATAATAGATAAAATTAATAATAAATTAAATGAAATTTCATATCCGAGAAAAACTAATTTAAAGAGTACTAAAGCTAAAGGTAAAGTAGTTGTTATCGGTGATATGGTATAGTGAATTTTTAAAGAAAACAGGTGAGGTAGTTGAAATATATCAAACAGAATATGGCGATGGTATAAATATTAAAATAGATGGTGAAAAATCTATTTTTTGGGGATTATGCTGGTAGATTTAAAAAAATATAAATTATATAGTGTTTTATTTTACTATTAATATTGTTTTGCTAGAAATACAGGACCTTTAGAATGCACTTTTTGGTCTAATATTTTTGATTATAACTTTTATGATTTTTAATTCATTTAATCTTTTTGAAAAAGACTTTAAATAATATGATGAAGTCGGAATAGATTAATTTAATCTATTCCGACTTTCCTTCCATTTCATCTAATAATCTTAGACTTGCTTTAATGATAGCAGAATCTAGAGCTCTTAAAATTTCATTTTTTACCCCAACCAGTTTTAGTTTCAATTATCTTTTTGAATTCATCTTCTATCAATTCTATTAATTTTTTATTCATTTATATTTCCCTTCTTCATTTCTTCATATTTTAGAAATTTTCTAACATCGATTTTTGTTCCCATTTCTTCTAGCTTTTGTGTTTCTTCTATAATTTCTCGATCCTTATTAACTAAGACTCTAGTTTTTCTGCCGTTAGGTTCTTCAATAAAAAAGCATATTACCTGAAGGTTTATACCATTTTTATCAGGGGATTGAGCATATCTTGTCGTTTCTATATCTCTCCACCATTTAACTCCCAATTCATTAATAAATTCTGGTTCAGTTTCAAAAATATCAATTATATTCATTTTTAATTTCCCTCTAATTGATTTCTTATAATTTTAGCAGTACCTTTCCAAAATTCATCTTTCTCCATTTCAGAAACGCAATCATAAATATTTTTAATTTTTTGATGTAAAATATGAATAAATTCAACTTTTTCTTTTTCAGTCATATTTTCTATATAGTTTAATTGTAACATGATATCACTTCTAGTCATTTCAAGCTCCTTTATTTAATTTATAATTTAGTATTATAAGTTTGCATATTATATCATTTCGTGATCGAATAATGGTACAATTATTTCCTCCTCTGTTAAGTTTAATTCCTTAGACCCGGCCACTTGGGAGTGAGCGGGGTAAAGAATTAACCACAACAATCAATAAGCATATCCTCCGACATGTCGCAGACTTCAATGGCCTCATTTGTGTCATGTCCGCAAATTTCTGCGGCGATTGTGCTACCAATATAAGCATAATACTTAGTGCCGTGCCCGCATTCGGCCACGTATGACAATTCACTATCCTGTATTACAATGTCCTTTAATTTTAATTCCTCAATTGTTTTCATTTTAACCCCCTTTTAATTGCTGCGACCATTTAGTGTCATAGCATTGTTTATTTTTGCAGTATGATCTTTGTGCCATTTCTCAACAGATTGATCGTATTCTTTTTTGGACTGATCTTTTAATTCGGCAATTTCTGCATCAGTTAATACATTATGCTCTTTAACTAATTTTGTAATCTCAGTCATTGGATTTTGATTGATTGCTTCTTGCAGTGCTTTCATTGATACTTTGCATATAATAAAAACATTACTTTTCGAGCTATGGAGAATTTCGATAACGCTATGTATATGGTCATCACACTCTTTTGCTGCCTGCCTTACTCCTTCTATTGTTTTAAATGTATTCATTTTCGATCCCCTTCTTCTTTTTAATATTTAATAATGATATCTAGCTCTTACGTTAGAATATGCAACGGCTTGAGCTGAGATCCATGCAGCTTCATGTAGATCATCAAATTTGTTAACTATTTTACCATTATCAATAAGCCATTTTAATAATATCTTATATTCTTTTGGAGTTAATAAAAATTTAATGTCTTTAATATTATTTTTTATAATTTCTTTAACTTCTATATTTATTTCCATTTTCAATCTCCTTTTTAATTTATATTATAATTATATAATATCATAAAACTAAAGTCAAGTAAATAAAATAATTAATTTTTTAATTTGACTTTTATTCTAATTTATTATATAATATGATATTTTATAATAAATAATATTAAAATATTAAAATAAAGGGAAGATATGAATCAAATTAAAACATGGTCTCAAGAAGAAACTGATATTTTAATTGAAAATATAGATAAAAAAACATATAAAATGATTTCTGAACTTTTAATAGAAAAAGGATATTTTAGAACAGTAGAAGGTATTAGAAAAAAATCTAAGAGAATAATAAAAGAAACTAATGAAGATATTTCTGGAAAAGTTGAAGATAATACTATTGGATTATTAAATGTTAATAAAACAAATATTCTCAATAAATATATTGATAATCTAAAAGATATTATAGAAAAAGTAAAAACTGAAATAAGTGAGAAACCGATAGCTAAGAAGAATAAAACTTCTGAAGATAAAGAAGCCTTAATATTGATGCTATCAGATTTACATATTGGTAAAGAAGTGAAGGATTACGAAGGTAATGTTCTTTATAATTCCAAAATAGCAATAACATATCTACAAAAACTTATAGTTAGATTGAAGCATGTTATGGAACATGCTGGCAAAGGAACTAATATAGATGAGATAGTTATTTTATGTATTGGTGATTTGGTTGACAATGAGGCTATTTATTCTTCACAACCGTTTCATTTAGACATATTTGTAGCAGATCAAGTTAAGCTGGCTACTAAATTAATATGGGAATTAATTGTCGAAGCTTCTAATATAAAAGGTATTAGAAAAGTTTCTGTAGTAAGCGTTAGAGGCAATCATGGTAGAATGACGTTCGGTTCTGAAAATTCTAATTGGGATAATGTCATCCATAATAATCTTTATATGATTAATTCTATAGCTAATAATCCTAAAATTGAAATTGGAGAACATTGTGGTGAATTTAATATAGCTACTGTTAAGGGTCATAGGATCTTAATTAGACATTATGCTCCATCACAGACAGAAACTGCTGCAGCGAAAGCTAAATTTTCAGGATGGATAGATACTCATAAAGTAGATGCTATTTGTTATGGGCATTATCATCATTATTCTATTGGAAATTTTAATAATAGGACAATTGTTAGAAATGGTAGTTTACCAGGTTCTGATGATTTAGCAGAAAGAATGGCAGTTAAAAGTGATCCTTGTCAGATGGTATTTGGAGTATCTAAAAATAGATTACCTACCTTTATATATCCATTGACATTTAATGAAGGTAAAATGCTTTAAATTTATCTTGACATTTAGAAGAGTTTAAATTATTATAAAAAATAAAGGAGGAATAAATGAAGCAATTCGGTATAATGTTAATTTATATTATAGTTCAAATGATAATCATGTTAGGTTTGATTGGAGGGTGTTATTATGAAATTACACATGTCTTAAATTTATCTATATTTCTTTTATGGTCAGTATGTATTTTATATACATTTTATATACATTTATATTTATTATATCATTATTAATATTATTTGTACCTACAGATTCCGAAGATATATTAAAAATTAAACGTGAGTTTATTGAAGAATTTGTAAAGAAAATGGATAAAAGATCATTTTTAAGAAAATTCTATTTTAATATGATCTTTTTTGTTATTTTAACATTATTAGTTTTAAATAGTTATATAGTTATTTCAGTATTTTATTTAGGTATTTTTCTTATGAATGCATTTTTAACATCTATTATATATGGAATTCATAAAAATCTAGAAGAAGTTAAATAAATATGATAGAATATACTAATGGTACATTTAGTGAAATTTTTTCAATTGAGGAATTTAAATCTAAATTCTTAAATATATTAGATGAAAGTTTAGATGATATTAGATCTTTACATTTTGGGACTATTCAAGAGTTAGAGGATAAAAAATCTGAAATTAAATTAAAAGAAAGAGTATCTAAAATTGAAAAGGCTATAGAAGAATTAAATTATTCAAAATCATTAGTAGTTCATATTCCTACTAATGAAGAATTTAAAAAATATGGAGGATAAAAGTAAAATTGTATAATCTTAGTTTTGATAGTTATGATATATATTATAGAGAAGTAAATAAATTTTCTATTATTTTATCTAGAGAAGAAGAATTAGAATTAGCCATAAAATATAAAGAAATCAATTGCCTAGAATCAGCAAAAAAATTAATAGTATCTAATCTTAAATATGTAATTAAAATAGCTAATAATTATCATAGACAATATAATCTAAATAGAATGGATCTTATTCAAGAAGGTAATATTGGGCTAATGATGGCTCTTAAGAAATTTGATCCTTATAAAGGGTTTAGATTTTTAACATTTGCTAGAAATTGGATAGTTTCTTATATACAAAAATTTATAGTAAGAAATATAAGTATAATTGGTACATTTGCTAGAGATAAAAGAGATGAATTATTTTATAAAACAAATACTAGGTATAAAAGTAATGAAAATTCTATGGATGCCCCTTTGAGTGATATTGATAATAAAAATTTACATGATGTAATATTAACAGAAGTTGAATATGATAAAATAGTATATAATAACGAATTATGTAATTATATTGAAGAAATTTCAAAAGAATTTAGTGATAAATATAAATATATCATAAAAAATAGAATATTAAATGATAATCCTAAGACTCTTCAGGAAATAGCAAATCATTTTAATATTAGTAGACAACGTGCTCATGAATTAGAAAAAACTCTTAAAGGTAAATTAAAAGAGAAACTTATAAATTTTATATAGATTAAGGAGAAATTGATATGGAAAATTTTTTGAGTATTTATAGTTATATATTTTATACTTTATTACATATTGGATATCTTGTATTTTCAATACATTTAATATATGTAATTATACGAGCTATTTATTTTTGGATAGAAGATAAAGAATATACAGTATTTAATCCACTTTTTAAGGATGAGTTAATATGGAATGACACTGAAAAAGAAACTAATGGGTTTATGGTTATATTAATTTTATATGTTATAACAATGTTAATTTGGCCAATAATATTAATCATAGGAATTATATATGGAATTTTTTATTCTATTAGATATATTAGGCGTAGTCAGAAAGATGGAAAGTCATTAAAAGAAATTTTTCTTAAACCATTAAATAGGAGGAGGAATAAATGAAGAAAATAGTAATGATAGGTATCGTAATATTGAGTTTAATGGGGTGTGATGGATTTTCTCCAGATATTCAAAATAATCCATTAATACAACCAGATTTTGAATATGAAATTGATACATGGGGATCTAATAGTGAAATTTATGAATTCACTCCAAAATCAAATCCTAATTATACTTGTGTAATGTTTGCCCTTGATAATTTAAATGCTATGGGATTACAATGTTTCCCTAAAGAAAAAATGGAGGTCAAAAATGAAAATAACTGAATATGTATTTAAGAAACAAAATTCTGAAATTAGAGTATTAAAAGGAACAACAGATATTGAAAAGTTTTCAGTAAAAAATCCAAAAATATGGGAAAATATTCAGCCAAAAATGAAGAAAGATAAAAATGAAGTTAAGAATAAAAATATTCTTACTTTAATTGATGTTGAAAATAATGAATGGAGATCTATTAGAAAAGATTCAATTATTTCTCAAAGAAAAGTAAAACAATTTAGACCTAAATATAATTTTAGTGATAATGATGGATATATTGGTCGATCATGGGATTTAAAATCTTATAATTGTATTAAAAGAAATAAAATTCCCTATCATACTTTGATGGTAATTGGATCAAATATAGGATTAAATAGAGAAGAAATTGAAAATGAAGTAGAATATATTATAGATCTGTCATTGAATAAAATTAATTACACTGTTCGAGGAACTAAAATTAGAGCTATTAGTAGAGCAGTTAGATTGTTTTTGAATAATAACTTTATTAAAGCTTCTAAAGATGGTCTTTTTACTATTACTAATAAAGGTAAAAATCTTCTTGAATTTGGGGTAGCTTAAAAAAAAGGGGGGGGGAGACATAAAGTGATATGATTTTAAATATTTTTAAAAATAGACGAATAAAAAAAGAAGAAATAGTCGAATTAGAAATACTTAGATCTAAACAAAAAGAATATAATAAAGAAAAGTTAGAAGAAGAAACTAAACTAAACTAAATCTTAAACTTAATTTGCAGAAAATAGAAGATAGTACAAAGTTACTACTATCTAAGAAATGCCCTTTTAATTATATGAATAAATGTACTACAGAATGCGTTAATTTTGTTGAAGGGCATATAATACAGGAATATTATGGATATTATATGCCAACAAAATGTAGACTATGGAGAGATTAGATGTTTTATCTTGGTGTAGTTGGCTCACGTCAACGTTGTTATGAAGAGGACTATAAGATTATAGAATCTTTGGTCCTTTCTTTTTATCAAACTCATAAAAGAAATTTAATCTTAGTATCGGGTGGATGTGTTCAAGGTGCTGATAATTTTGCCGAAAGAATAGCAAAAAAATATGGTATTCCTATTTTAATTTATTATCCTAATATTCAAGA
>Ga0224514_10000037_pt1 | contig 53588 bp, 56 predicted proteins | sample SF_May12_sed_USG_3_FD_169107 | JGI IMG/M metagenome (GOLD analysis project Ga0224514, IMG submission 169107) | Sediment microbial communities from San Francisco Bay, California, United States - SF_May12_sed_USGS_24 | ecosystem: Environmental > Aquatic > Marine > Sediment | place: USA... | reverse complement strand
GTAGCGTATTTTTTCAAATGCCTGCCATAAGGCCTTAAACTTTTTCCCCATGAAGTCTGTTGTCTTCATACCTGTTGCCAGGTCCCTTGCTTCGCTGATTCTGTCTACCGCGATGAGTCCCAGCATATAGATAAGCTTTGCACGGATTTTATCGTCATCTATAGGGTCGTAATCATAGCCGTAGCGGCTATTCTCCTGGAACATATCGCTTTTCCTGTCGTCTTTTGATTTTTCGGGAAAGCGTTTTGAGAGCGCTTCATAGAGCGCTATGTCTTTAGTGTCGGTTATGAGGGTCCACTGCGGTTCGATGAGGCTGGCTTCATGCTTTATTGTCAATGTCTTGGCGAGATCGAGTGTTTTGCCGCCTGATGGGACATTTAGCCGCAAGCCGGGGATGGTAAGTGCCTTGACGATGAGTTTTGTGGCTTTCTTTTTGTCAGTGAGAGAGAGGAGGTCAGGAACCTGGACATTGACGATCCCTGAAGGTCTTGCCGACTCGAAGGAGGCGAGGTAGGTCTCGAACTTTTTAATAACCGACTTTTCATTGTCCTTATTACTTTCATTGAAATCCATCATTTTTAAAGTATCAAGAAAATAAAGAGCACCCTGTCCGCTGAGCTTTGCCCTTGTTTTTAACTCATCCAGGGTTTTGGTCAGCTTTTCCTGATCATGAGTTAAATAAAATACCATCAAACGGAGCGCTGTCTCGGGCGTTCCCTTGTTCGATGAAGATCTTTCCATGACCTCTTTTTTCAGGGTATGCCAGCTTTCCGGCAGTGGGACAGAGGCGAGCAGTGATTTTAGGGAAAGGCTGTTTTTATTTCCCATACTCTTGTATCCGGCTATTTTGGTCAATGTTTCCGGGGGAAGCAGCCAGAAGCGGTCATAAAGCTTGAGCCATCGGGACACCGCTTTCTTCGGTGACAAGGTGGCTCTAACAGCCTTGAATTTATCGATATCCGATTTGAGTTTTTTTGCTTCACCCCGGCCCTCATTTTTTTCAGTCTTTCCCGGCATATCTGTCAGCTTGTTAATTCTGGAAATGATCTCTTCCGCGCCAATCATCTCCCTTGCTGATAACCGGTAAGGAGATATAAAGATAATGAGGAAAATTACCCCTAATAAAAGTATCCCTGTGAAGCCTCTTTTCTGTCTCTGGAACATGACGCCCTCCCTTATGAAGTTTTAGATCAAATAAAAAAGCCTGTCTTCCTGTTTCGGATTAGGGGCTTTTGCCCCGCTTTGATTTTGGTGAAAGGAGCCAGACTCATTAGAGATTAAAAGAAATATAAATCACATTAAATTTTTAGAATGGTTCTACATGATACATTATATGGCTGAAACGTAAGGAGGAAAAAGTTAGGGTACCCGGAAAATACCCTGATATTTAATTGCGGATTTGGGATTTCGGAATGCGGATTGAATGGAGCAGTTGCAGGTTGCTTGTTACTGGTTGCAGGTGAAAAGATGGTTTCGCGCAGAGGAAAGCGATAGAACGCCGATGACACAGATTTAGCGGATTTTCACTGATTTGAAAGATAGTGTTTCGCTTAAGGGTAAATACTTCTAAAGTTCAGAATAAAATTCTTTAATCCTGTAAACTCCGTTAAAATAGATTTCTCTCTCTTGCGCCCCGGCACCCACAGTGCCTGGCCTCTGAAAGAGGCATTTCCCCAAATCCCTGTTATCCCTGTTCTATTGCATGCTTTCAGATATTAATTGACGATTGATACTGAAACCTATAATATAGGTTTTATAACCTTGATAATAGGTGTTGATATGCTTGAAAAAATATTTGGAAGTGCGACGGCTGAAAAGGTTTTGCTTTACATGACGGCCTATGGTGAGGGCTATGCCACGGGTATTGCAAAGACCTTTCATATTCCCCTTAACATGGTGCAAAAACAGCTTGCCCGTTTTGAAGAGGCGGGTCTAATTGTAAGTACACTTAAGGGAAGGACAAGGCTTTATACGTGGAATCCGAGATATCCCTTTTTGAAAGAGTTTAAGGCCCTTATGGAAAAGGTTTTTCAGTTTGTTCCACAGGAGGAGAAAGAGCGATATTACCTTGAGCGGAGACGGCCGAGAAGGAAAGGGAAGCCTCTATGAAGATTACAAAGGATTCCACACTTAAAGATGTGGCCATGATTGTTTGCAAGGCCCTGAAAACTGAATTCAAAGTTCTGAGTTCAGGATTAGAAGATGGTTTCGCGCGGAGACGTTTATACCCTTTGGGTGCTAAGGCGCAGGGGGAAGGAAGTTCAAAATAAAATCTGTGTAAATCCGTATAATCCGTGCCTGCCCCGTCAGAAATACTTTCATTCGGGGTCATCTGCGTTCTAATAATTTTTCCGTGATCTCCGGGCCTCCGTGGTCGATATTTTTTAAATTGTCACAACACCCTCATCGCTCATCATTACAGAGATGATTTCAGGCATGTCACCTACACGCCCGAAGGGAATCTTGTCGAAAATGCCGAAGTAGTTAACACAGGTTCCGCAGGCAACGAGATCTACACCGCTCTTTTCAAGAATTTCCAGTGCGTCGAGCATTGCCGAGCCCTCTCCCATAAGTTTGACGCCTGTATTATAAAAAATGATCTTTCCCGGTTTGTTCTCTTCATTGCATAACTTTCGGAGGAAGGATCCCATTACCTTTGAACCCAGCTCTTCAGGGCCTTTGCCAAAAAACTCACTGTTAATGATTATATTCTTTCCCACGTTTTATTCTCCTTGTTTTTTACCTGCAATATATCGAAATAATATTTCCAATACAAATAAATATTTATGGAATCCCTGCTTTTTGAATCGAAGGGATACTTATCTTATCTAATGAATAGGAGAGATAGAGTATTTATAAAAGGTGAATTCTATGAAGATAATAATTAAAGCAACCCTTCTTTTGACCTTAATTATTGCGGGTTGCACAAATATACAAAAGGACGGACAGATGGAAGTGACTGAAAAAAATATTGAGACGAAAAGTCTTGCCAGGGCTACTTTTGCAGGGGGGTGCTTCTGGTGCATGGAACCCCCATTTGAAAAGATGGAAGGTGTTGTGGAAGTGATTTCCGGCTATGCAGGAGGTGAAAAGCCGCATCCAACCTATGAAGAGGTATCATCGGGAAATTCGGGCCATTACGAGGTTATCCAGATTGCATACGACCCCAAAAAGACTTCTTATGATGATCTTCTTTATACTTTCTGGCGGCAGATTGATCCTGCTGACGGCGGGGGCTCCTTTGTTGACAGGGGACCTCAGTACAAGTCTGCCATTTTCTATCATAATGAGGAACAGAAAAAGAAAGCTGAGGCTTCGAAAGATGCGCTTGGTAAATCAGGAAAATTTGACAGGCCTATAGCTACTGAAATTATTGCCTATGACCGCTTCTACAGGGCTGAAGAGTATCATCAGGATTATTACAAAAAGAATCCTCTCCGATACAAGTTTTACCGCAGCGGTTCCGGGCGGGACCGTTTTATTGAAAAGGTCTGGAAAGATGATGACAGGGCCGAGGTGGGCTTCCTTAAACCCTCTGGGGAGGAACTCAGGAAAAAGCTCACGCCGCTCCAGTATAAGGTGACGCAGCATGAAGGGACGGAAATGGCCTTCAGCAATGAATTCTGGGACAATAAAAAGGAAGGGATTTATGTCGATATCGTTTCCGGTGAGCCTCTTTTCAGTTCCATAGACAAGTTCAGGTCGGGCACAGGTTGGCCGAGCTTTACCCGCCCTCTTGTGGAGGAGAATGTTGTCGAAAAGGATGATAACAGCTTTTTCATGAAAAGAACGGAAGTGAGAAGCAGGGGGGCTGATTCGCACCTGGGCCATGTCTTTGATGACGGTCCGGATCCAACGGGACTACGTTATTGTATTAATTCAGCGTCTTTGAGGTTTATTCCTAAAGAGGAACTGGAGAAGGAAGGCTATGATAAATATCTTGAGCTTTTTGAGTAAGAAATAATGACTCTTTCCTGTTTAATTAATCTTTGAAATCCCCGTTTTTTGGGCGGGGTAAGAGTTAAAAGGGTATGCCATAATAATTTTACTTTTCTTTTGCGGACAAAGAAAAGTAACAAAAGAAAGGCCGCCCTAAAACTTGGTCCCGCCGAGGCGGGACTTCCCTCGCTTCCGCATCTGCCTTCGGCGGTCACAAAAACTCGCTTCGCTCAGACAGTTTGTGACCTTCATCCTCAGCCAGCTGCTTCACTCGGCTGCGTTTTAACGGGAAGTGAAAACAAGCCCCTTCATGGCTAAAAGAAAAACCACCGTCCTCTGGGCATAGATTCTTTACTAAATTTAATGTTTTTATAGTTTTTCTTTGCGTCCTTTGCGGCTTTGCGCGAAACACTTACGTACGGATTTGTTTCTATGCAACATGGTGGCCCAATTATTTCCGAATAAAGCGAAATAATTCACTCCAGCATTTTCCCCGTCATGGGAACAAAAATGACGCCGCTGATATGATCGACGAGATGCTTCCCTTCCTTTTTTGTCACCAGAGTCAGTGTCTGATAGTAGGTGGTGCTTCCCAGGGGAATGATGAGTCTCCCTCCCTCTTTTAATTGTTTTAGCAGGGGGGGAGGAATGTGGTTGGCTGCCGCCGTGACGATCACGGCGTCGAAGGGGCCGGCCTCTTTCCATCCGTAATATCCGTCACCATGCTTTACCTCCACATGGCCGTATCCGTTTTTTTTAAGGTTTTGCCCTGCCGACTTTGACAGTTCTTTTATTATCTCAATGGTCCACACCTTTGCACCTGTCTCGGCCAGGACGGCTGCCTGATAGCCTGACCCCGTGCCAATCTCCAGGACTTTATCTCCTTTTTTAACTTCAAGTTTTTCCGTCATGAGAGCGACGATATAAGGTTGTGATATGGTCTGTCCGTAGCCGATAGGAAGGGGATGATCAGAGTAGGCCTGATGCTGCGCTGCTTTGGGGACAAAAAGGTGTCGCTTTACTTTCAGCATGGCTGAAAGCGTTGCTTTATCCGATATGCCCCGTCCCTTGATATCCCGCTCAACCATTGCTTTGCGCATGCTTTCAAAAGGATCCTTTGCAGCGAGAGAAAGAGAGGGCATTGCCATAAGGCCCGGGGTAAAATAAATGATGGATATGATTAGAAATTTGAACATAATTTATCCTTATCTTTAGCATATCAAAAAGAGAGTGAGAATCAACATGTTGCCATGAAAAAGGATATTTTTTTCAAAATGCAGGGAGATAAAGTAGTATAATTTTATATGAAGTGGTAAATTAAGTGTCAAAAAAGGGAAAAGACAATAGGGTGGGGGAACTGTGAAAGGTGAATCTCTTGCAATGGGGGAGAAAAATATAATGCTGTCGACAGTTGCCCTGTTCGGACTTTTGACAGCAAAATGAGAATAATAAAAATCTTTTGAAAGGTTTCCGGCAGTGTTAATCAAATGTCCCTCATGTGGTCTTGAAGGTGAATACAGGAAGGGTTATGCAGGCGTTATCCAGTGCAGGAAGTGCCAGACTGTTTTTTGCCTTTCCGAGACGGTCCTGCCCGATAAGGGCCTGTCGGAAAGGATCTGGAGAGTAAAGGGGGAAGGAGGCCTTCCGGTAAGTCTCAGGGTTTTGAGATTCAGGGTCAACGCAGGCAACCTTTCAGGTAACGGGGAAATCAGCCCCGATGGAAAGCGGTGGATTAAGGTCGCTTCTCACCCCATGCTGGCCAGGTATCTTGATAAAGATAAACCCCATGAGGAAACAAATAAGGAGGTTCAAAATAAGGTCTCGCCTCCTCAGGCCATTGAGAGCGCTTCCCAAAGTGACAAAGATGAGGAAACAGAACTGCTGAAGGGAAGACGCCCCTGGAAATCAGCGCTTGGCTTTGCCTCTTTTGCTCTTATTGCATCAGGCGCTTTCTTTTTTCCTCTCTCTAAAAGCCTGGATAAGCTGGATGAAGAAAACAGGCAGCTTAACAATGAAAACCAGTTTTTAAAGGGTAAGCTATCAGGCGCCGAAGATCGAATCGCAGGTCTTGAAAAGCAAATTGACTCCATTGGCCGCAAGTTTGAAGAAGTAAAACAGTCAAACGAAGAATTTTTAAGGGCAAAGGAGGTTCTGGAAGATATAAAGAAGAGTATTGACAGTCACAAGGTTTACCTGGCTGTAAGTCTTGGCGAAAATCTTCTTTACGTCAAGATCGGGTCGAAGACGCTCAAGGAATATACCGTTTCTACAGGCAAGGGGTGGACAAAAGTAAAAAAAACGGGAAAGACCTATAATTTTCTTACCCCCAGGGGAAAAAGGGTTATTGAGGTAAAACAGAGAAACCCCATCTGGTACAAGCCTGACTGGGTATGGCATGAAAAGGGGCTTGAGCTCCCTAAAACTATTTCCATTGAAGACAGGGCGGTAAAAGGTGAACTGGGTAAGTACAGGCTTAAGCTGGGCGGCGGCTATGCTATTCACGGAACGAAAAGTGGCGTAATTAACGGTAAAAAAGAAACCCACGGTTGTATAAGGATGGGCAAGAAAGATTTGAAGGAACTCTATTCCATGGTGAAGCGTGGCACGGAAGTCTACATTTATTAACAGAGCCTGACTACTGAATTGCTTGCAGGATTCAGGCAGAAACAATTTAGCCGGAGAGGAGCAGTTTATGACGATAAGTGGAAATCCGCACAAACTTGCTGTGGATATAGCTGAAGGCTTTGCAAATGTTACCATGGCTACTTTGAAGAAATATACGCCGCAGGATTTGAAAACCATGACTGTTAACGTCAATATGGTGATCAGGGAGTTGAGGCAGGAGCAAATCCCCCTTGAAGATGTGATGGCCCTTAAAAAACGAAACATGAAAATACAGAGAGCGAACCAGGCTCTCTCTGTTATCAGGAATTATTGCAAAAAAAAGCGGATAGTTCTTTAGTTTTCATCGGGAAAGGGCGCTCTTTCGCAATCTCAGCGTCAATCTTCGGTTTTGCCTGTGCCACGCGCAGCAGTACGTCTCCGTGCAAACCCTTGATCTTGCAAAAAAGCCCTCTTTTCCGGATTGAAAACAAAGTCCCGTCTATCGTAGGTTTTGGATGGGCGCTATCCGGCGGCCTTATTTCTCCGGTCATGGAATGAATCAACTGTCAATGGAAAACAGGGTAAAAGGATATTCGCTCTGGCTCGTGCCGGAAGGTGAAGCGAGAAAGGTGCTTGAAGCGCTCATTTTAAAGTTGAGCAGCGCCCTTGGCACGCCATCCTTTTTGCCCCATGTCACGCTTCTCGGACAGCTAACTGAAGATGAAGAGGAGATCGTCGAAAAGACGGCGCAACTGGCTTCTTCTATTGAGCGCTTTCCTGTAAGCTTGAGCGGTACGGGCTATCTCGATGAATACTTCAGGTGTCTCTTTTTGGTTGCCGGAGAAAGTCCCGGCTTGATGACGGCGAATTTAAAGGCGAGGAGCCTCTTTGGGCGAATGGACGGCCCCCTCTTTATGCCTCATCTTAGTCTTGTTTACGGCAATATGTCCGTAGAGGCTAAAAAGGATATTGTTGCAGAAATGATCGGCCATAGAGACTGCTCTTTTCAAATCAGGAAAATCAGTCTCTTTTCAACGAAGGGCTCTCCCCACGAATGGTACCCTGTTGAAGACTTCCCTGTCGGCTAAAGGCTGAAAATTGCATTGCTTACAGTATGGGGAAGTTGAGCGTAGCCGTTACAAGCGCAGCAAAGATAATTCCAATGCCCTTTGTGATAATGATTAAGTCTTTCATTTTTTTCTCCTTTTTTAAGGTTTGATTATATTCATCTTATATATTAGCATTTAGTGTGCCAAATATATGGCGCCATAAAAAGTATCAATAATTACAGGTGGTTAGCTGCTTAAGGCCGGGAGAGAGCTGTTTGTCTTCCTTGCGTGTAATGTTTCAAAGTAGAAACGCTGTGTGTGATTATTTTTTCTGCTAGAAAAAATCTAATAAAATCTAATACTTGCAGATTGTTTCAGTCGTGAAACAATGTTTATTTGTGAAACATGTATTGCAAATCATCTTGTGCCCTCTTATAATCAGGGTAGTAATGAAACAGAAGTGTCGCTGGCAGTGTAGCATAATGTATCATTTATTATTCAACACCTGCTATTAAGCAAATATTTGAAACGACTTGGTTTCATGGGGAGGAAAGAATGGAAGACGGTGATTTACTGGTCGGTTTAAATAGTGATGCTATACTCAATGGCATTGCTGATGGGGTCATTGTTGTAGGGCTTGAACGCAAGGTCCTTTTTGTCAATCGCGCAGCCCAGGAAATTCTGGGAGGCGCCGACGGAGAAAGCATTATGTGCGGGGAAAATTGCAGGGAAGTGGTTGCCCACTCTGCCTGTGCCCTCGGTTGTCTTATGTCGCAGACGATGAAAACGGGGGAGCACATTTATAATTACGAAGCTGTTCTGGAAAAGGATGGAAAGAAGAAAACACTCAGCATCAATACTTCTGCCATCAGGGACAAAAACGGAAAAGTCATCGGCGCCGCCGAAATATTCAGGGATGTAACGCTCATCCAGGAACTCAAAAGCGAACTGAAGGACCGCTACTCCTTTAATAATGTAGTCGGGCGAAATTACAAGATGCATGAAGTCTATGAACTGCTTCATGAAGTAGCGCCTACGCGATCCACAGTGCTCATTGAAGGGGAGTCGGGTACGGGGAAGGAACTCATTGCCAATGCCATTCATCACAGTTCTCCCCGAAGTGGCAAGCCTTTTATTAAGCTCAACTGTGCCGCTCTTGCCGAAGGGGTACTGGAAAGTGAACTTTTCGGCCATGTAAAAGGGGCCTATACGGGAGCCATTGCAGACAAGGCAGGTCGTTTCGAGTTGGCCAACGGGGGAACGCTCTTTCTCGATGAAATAGGAGAGATATCGCTCCAGACGCAGGTAAAACTGCTTCGTGTATTACAGGAGAGTGAGTTTGAACGGGTGGGGGGAACGAAATCGATAAAAGTTGATGTTCGCGTCGTTGCGGCCACTAACCGTGAACTTAAAGATATGGTGGAAAAGGGGGCCTTCAGAGAAGACCTCTATTACCGGCTCAAGGTCGTTCCTATCCGTCTTCCGGCCCTTAGGGAGCGGACTGACGACATTCCTATTCTGGTAAACCATTTCATCGAAAAATTCAACAAAGAGATGTCCCGCGAGATTACCAATCTCTCACCAAGGACGATGGAACTCCTTATGGACTACAACTACCCCGGTAATATTCGTGAACTTGAACATGTTATGGAGCACGCCTTTGTTCGCTGCCGGGGAAAGACCATTCATCCCGAGCATCTTCCCAAGGAGTTGCAAAGTTCTGATCTTATCGACAGGGCCATGGACAGCGACGAACCGCTTAAGGAACTGGAAAGGGAAACCATCGTCAGGGCGCTCAACGAATCGGACTGGAAACTCCAGACCTGCGCCAAACGGCTCAAAATAAGCCGGACTACCCTTTGGCGGCGAATGAAGGATCTTGGTATTGAGAAGAAATGAATATGGCCCTTGTTTCTAAGTGAAATGAATGTTAGCATCTTGCCCTGTTTTATTCATTTATTGATTGTTAAATTTGCGTCATGTGGAGATCTCTGACCAGAGGTCTCCGACCCGAAGTTTTTAATCGGGCATCCGTAAAATGGTTCTTCACGGGAATATAATTGTGAGAAAAAAAGAGCCTTTGCGAAGGGAGTGAAGCAATCTCACATCTAAATACAGAACATTGAGATTGCCACGTCGGTCTTGTCGACCGCCTCGCAATGACTGAAAAAGGATAAACTTATGATAGAAGGCTTATTAATTCTTATCGCCATACTTGCCGTGGCAATACTCGTTTTGCTCATCCTCCTTTTTACAAGAAAAGAGGGTAGGGAACTCGTTCAACTGGAAGACCAGATTAGCTCACTTGAAAAGAATTCAGAGAGAACAGAACGGGGCATGAAGGAAGAAATCACAAAAAACAGGGAAGAAGCGACTCTTCAGGCAAGGCAGGGGCGTGAAGAGCTGGCAAACGCTCTCAAGACCTTTGGCGATGGTCTCTTTTCACGCATTACCGATATTTCAACCATGCAGAAAAACCAGCTCGACACCTTTTCCACCCAGCTCACAAGGCTGACTTCAAGCAATGAAGAGCGCCTTGAAAAAATGAGGGAAACGATTGAGCAGAAACTGAACCTGCTTCAGGAAGACAACAGCAAAAAACTGGAGCAGATGCGGGCCACCGTCGATGAAAAGCTTCATGCCACTCTGGAAAAGCGTCTTGGTGAATCCTTCAAAATGGTGAGTGAAAGGCTTGAACAGGTACATAAAGGGCTTGGCGAAATGCAGTCGCTGGCATCGAGTGTGGGGGACCTGAAAAAGGTGCTTACCAATGTGAAAACAAGGGGAACCTGGGGCGAAGTGCAGCTTGGCAACCTTCTTGAACAGGTTCTCACTGACGACCAGTATGCCAAAAATGTAGCCACCAAAAAGGGAAGTAACGACAGGGTCGAATTTGCCATTAAACTGCCCGGGAGAGATGAGGGAGAGGGTGAAGTCTGGCTTCCCATTGATGCCAAATTCCCCCAGGAAGATTACCAGCGCCTTGTCGATGCACAGGAAAAAGCGGACCTTGCCCTTGTGGAGGAATCGTCCAGGCAGATTGAGGTACGTATAAAAAATGAAGCAAAGAGTATTAAGGAAAAATATCTCGACCCGCCCAATACGACGGATTTTGGAATCATGTTTATTCCCATTGAAGGACTCTACGCTGAAGTTTTAAGACGCCCCGGCTTATGTGACAAAATTCAACGTGAATTCAGGGTTGTCGTTACGGGCCCCACAACACTGGCGGCGCTATTAAACAGCCTGCAGATGGGATTCAGAACTATCGCTATTGAAAAACGTTCCAGCGAGGTTTGGGCTTTGCTTGGCGCCGTAAAGACGGAATTCGGCAAATTCGGCGATATTCTCGACAAAACGCAAAAGAAGCTTCACGAGGCAAGCAACACCATCGAAACGGCGGCCAGAAAATCACGTACCATTGAAAGAAAGCTTCGTAATGTGCAGGAGCTTCCGGCAGGGGAGAAGGAGCCACTCATGGAGGAGTAGTTTTACTACAGGGTTTTTAAGTAAGACTTTTGTCATAACTCCCCCTGGCCCCCTCTTATCTTAAGCGAGGGAATTTATGCTCCTCCCCTTAAGGTAAGGGGCGCTTGGGTGGGGTTATGATAATTACAGGTTTAAATAATATTCAACTTAGTGTTAATCAGTGTCAAAATATTTTTCATGAAAGGAAGGTAAATGCTGTCAAAAATAAAAGATTTTTTTAACCAGAGTGCTTCCCTTGAAGGAAAGGGGGGCGAATCAAGGGAGCAAGTGATACAGAAAGCCGCCTGCGCCCTGATGATTGAAATGGCGAATATTGATGATGAATTCAGTGAAGATGAAAAAGGGCGCATCGTTGCCATTCTGAAAAAAGAATTTGACCTGTCGGAAGAGATGGCCCATGAGCTAATTGATCTGTCCCATGAAGAGCTTGAAGGGAGCGTCGATCTCTGGCAATTTACGAGCCTTATCAATCAGAATTATTCACCGGAAGAAAAAATCCAGCTTATGGAACTGGTCTGGAGGGTTGTTTATGCTGACGGCCATCTGGATCAGCATGAAGACTATCTCGTTAAAAAAATTGCCCACCTTCTCAACTTGAGGCATGGCGAGATGATTGATGCCAAGTTGAAGGTATTGGGGAGGAGCAGGTAGGCCTTGGCGATGTGAAGATATAGGGATTAGCTTCTTTTTTTGTTTGATGAACAAACATACTTTTCTTTCACCCTAAAGAGTATAAAGGCGCAAAGAAAAGTATGCAAAAGAAAGCCGCCCTTTACGGACAAGCCGAATAAGTGCCTTCGCGAAATAAATTTCTAAGTTACTAAATTTTGGCCTGCGGCTTCCCTCGCTCACGCATTTGACTGTGGCGGGGACAAGCCCTAAATAGGATAAGTGCCTTTACGAAATTAAAAATTTCTAAGTTACTAAAACTCGCTACGCTCAAACAGTTTATCCCCTTCTTCCACCGTCAAATACTCCACTCGGCTGCATTGAATGGGAATAGAAAAGATTGGTCATTTGATGGGTTACGTTTCACTGTACCCATCCTTGTTGTTTTATAAAGGGAAGCCACAATCCCTCCCTTTTGTAAAGGGAGGTCAGGAGGGATTTATTCCTGCCAATCTCATAAATAGTATTAAATAAAACATATAAAAGGAGAGAAACAAATGAAGAAATGGGTTTGTACGATTTGCGGTTACATTCATGAAGGAGATACCCCGCCTGACAAGTGTCCTCAATGTGGCGCCGGGGCAAACAAGTTCGAAGAGCAGAGCCGGGAGGGTCTTGCCTGGGCTGATGAGCACAGGATTGGCGTTGCAAAAGATGTGGACAGTGAAATCGTAGAGGGGCTGAGAATGAACTTTACCGGCGAATGTACGGAAGTCGGTATGTACCTCGCCATGAGCCGCCAGGCCGACAGGGAAGGCTATCCGGAGATTGCAGAGGCCTACAAAAGAATCGCCTTTGAAGAAGCAGAGCATGCGGCAAAGTTTGCTGAACTGCTTGGTGAAGTTCTTGTTGCAAGCACAGAAGAAAATCTCAAGGCAAGAGTTGCCGCAGAAAACGGGGCCTGTGCCGGAAAGAAAAAACTGGCCACCCGCGCCAAAGAGTTGAATCTCGATGCTATCCATGACACGGTTCATGAAATGTGCAAGGATGAAGCCCGTCATGGGCAGGCCTTTGAAGGACTGCTGAAGAGGTATTTCGGCTGATGTAAGTATGGAAAATAATAGAAGATAATGGGGTGATCCCCAATGTTGTTAAATTAAGCCATTCATCCCCTCTCCCGCCGGGAGTGAGGGTGAGGGGGGAGTATAATATTAGAACCTTAGGTGCCGCCCCTTTTAGTTGGTGAGCTTCACAAAATAAAAAACCCGCGCCCGATGAATTCCGGTTGCGGGTTTTTTATTTGAATCTTGAGTTGGAAAAATACAAAAGAGCAATATGTGTCGTGACAAAAGAAATAATTTTGTGATATAGAAATACCTTGCACCGGATAATATCGATTTTTATTAATAACAGGCAAATTACGGTGTTATCCAGAATAGAGATCGCTGACTATAAAAGGATTTTGAAAAATCTTGATAACTGAAAAGATTTAAATATAGATTAATTTTGTGGATATACAGAAAAACTTTAGGCTAACTGGTTATACCCAAAAGAAGAATGATACTAGAAGCAATATTTGAATCTTGGCATATAGGTGATGGAAATTATCCACCACTTAAGACGGGCGATAAGGTTAATTTATCTTTTGAGCTTGAAGAAAGAGGTATTAAAACTATCACTGAAACAAATGAATATTTTATGCGTTCACAGGGAAATGCCGATTATGAATTCTCTGGAATAGTTCTCAGGAATTACGGGCAAGAAAACAATGAATACATATTGGTTGTTGATACTGGAGGGTTTAAGTTTTATATCTGTTCCAACAAAGTCTCAGAATTCAAAGCAGGCGACCAAGTTGCAGGTGAAGGAACTTTGCTTCTTGATCACTACATATGGGTGGAATTTTTGAACGACTACAAAAATCCTCCGGATTTATTCTATAACTTGACAGTAGATCAGATCAGAAAGGTCAAAATACCGGAAAAGTTTATTTATCGTCATAAAAATGGTAAGTCTATGCCAACACGTGTTGACATGAATGAAGCTAACGATATAGAAATAGAAGAATTAAAAACCATGGAGGGACAACCTTTTGATGAAGAGTTCTATATTGTGAAATTTGATGATTCAGGCTTGGAAGGTGTTCGCATAGCAAAAACGTTTATATGAGGTATAACCCCGCATTCAAGCAGATCGCTGACGGCTTGCTTAATTCAATCGTTATTTGCGACCCGAGGTCGCACTATTGATTGTATTACAAGTAGTTACGTTCCTTGATAATACCTGACATGTTCCTGTCAGTTCCCAACGGAGACATGCTGCCATTGCGCTGATGATGGGGTGAGATGCTATCACGTAGCGAAGGCTCTTCTGTAATGGGAGAGATCCGGTTGAAACATTACCGGCTCTGTAAAGAGGCTGAAAGGTAGCAGGTGCCTTCGCACGAGAACATAGAATTAATCTGATTAAAAAGGGAGAGCAAATGACGGGATATGCACCCTTTGAATAGTTTGTTATTCAGAAAACTTATTGGTATCGTGTAGTAAAATTTAATTTACGGGTTGTTCCACAAGGGCAGCTTATGGAGGTGCTTGAGCCGTATGATGGGAAACTGTCACGTACGGTTCTTAGGAGGGAAGGGGGCAGTAATGCCCCTGACCTATCCGGTGTTTGAAAAGGAAATTATGAGCAAAAAAGCATTAATTGCAGTTGTGGTGGCTGCTATGTTTATAGCTGTTACATACTACTATTTTTCGGGTAAAGAGTATGTTGTGCGCATGTCAGAATCTGACATCAGGGAAAAATTGGATAAAAAGTTACCATTAACAAAATCCTATTTTTTCATTATCCAGATCACGCTTCAAAATCCTCGTATTCTTCTCGAAAATGGCACAAAAAGGGTTAATGCCGGCCTAGATGTATTGCTTAATATCAAAATTGACAAAAACCCAAAACCGCTGGGTGGGTCAGTCGATGTATCGGGAGGAGTTAGATATCTAGCCGAAAAAGGGGAGTTTTATCTTACCGATCCAGTAATTGAGAGCCTGGGAGTTCAAGGTATACCTGATAAATATATGCAAAAAGTAAATAAGGCTTTAACAAAAGCGTTAGCTAAATACTACGATGAAAATCCAATATATACCCTTAACTTAGGCGACGGGAAACAAGCAGTCGCTCGTATGGTCTTAAAGGATGTGGTCGTTGAAAATAAGGAACTGGTGGTAACTCTTGGTATATAAACATAACAAGCCTGTAAACGCGGACGTCAAAAACTGTACCGGTCGTACCTCCTCTACAGTTTTTTCCGCCGGTTACGGCAACGTTCAAGCTGTAGCCCCCCCTCATAATCCCCGTTTAATTTGATATAATTGGCAAAAAGCAAAGAGGATATTGTCCATGCCCAATTTTATCCACAAAGACCTCAATCAAATGGAACGGGTTGCTTAAAATTATGAAGCCCAATTGTAGCCGGGAACCTTTGAATATGCCATTCATTATTTAATTGCGCATAAAGCTGATCTTTCTGTTTTTTACTTCCGCTATAACAATGATATAGCAGGCCGCCCAGCCTACCACCCCTCTGTCCTGCTAAAGATAGTCCTCTTCGCTTATTCCAAAGGAATTACATAAAGCAGAGAAAAGAGATTCAGTTTAAGAGGCAGGAAAAAAGTCCAGGGTCAGTGGCAGTTGTACAGTATGGTTCATAATATTGAGAAATTAATGAACTATGGAAGATTGCATTAATAAGGGGGAAAAGTGACTTATAAGAGCTTGTTTATCAAAAAAAGAGGCTCTGTTTTTTTTAATTGAGAAATCAGGCAATATATTCTTGAAAAAAGGTAATGATTGAGATAAAGATAAGTTATTAAATTTAATTATTGGCTCTGGTAAGGGGAATTCTACAAACAGGGTGTTTCTACAGCCTCATTATGTGCGGAGTAAGGACTAAAGAAATATGAAAAACTTTCTTCAACGAATATTAAATGGGGCAACGTACGGGATAGGGTTTTCACTTGTATTTGTAGCGGTAATGCATTTATATATCACACACCTTAAAGAGCAGGTGGAAGAGCAAGGTTACTCCGATTATCCGGAGGAGTTAAAGGAAGAATATTATAGTGATATTTTGGTTGAGACTTTGCAATTTTTCATGGTTGAAGGCCAGATTAGTATCATCGGCAAGGTAACGAACAAAACGCCGGTTGACTTGTTGCAGGTCAATGTCGCGGCAAGTGTAGAGTACGAAGGTAAACCTATAGAAAAATGTACCGCTCTTGCTGAAGGGTATATTAAAAGCGGTGGATCTACAAAAGTAACAATTTATTGTTCAGATCATTGGGATTCAGTAGATCCGAAAAAGTTAAGTGCGCAATATAGGCCGAGTAACGTATATTTAGCGTATGAGTAAAAAGGGCAGTGGAGCACATAACCAACTGGCAACCCATAAGGAAAAGGGGACACCCATTAAAAGGCACCGTGTCAAGGGCAAAAAGTATCCCCTGACGAGAAAAAGTCCCTTTTTACAATACGTTATGCTTAAAAAATGAAAAACAGAGTTTACCCATTAGCAGAGCTAGAAATACCTATGTCAGTGATTGACAAATTCGGGCCTTTTGATGAGTTTGCTCGAGATGCATCAATGGTCACGGTGGAGTTAAAAAATGGGGAAATTATAACTGGGGTACTCATTGTATACCCAAACTACATAGGTGCTATTGAAGGAGAAGATGATTTGATCTTTTCACCTAAAGAGGTAATTAAGGTATTCCAGACACCGGAAGATCTAAAAAAACGGAGCAAATCTGGTTGGTTCTGGCTGTATGATCCAAAGGAGTTTAGTAGGCTATGAAGTTACGCTCCTTGTAATACCTGACATATTCCTGACCTGGCCGGCATTGTGTAAAAGCTCACTATGAAACAAAAGAAAATACTTAAACCAGGCAATGAATGTTCTTTCCAAAAGATGGGAATTGGTCAATCATTGGCAATATTTGCTGCCGCTTCCATTGCTTTAATCCTGGAGACACAATTACTTATTCCAGCTCTAAGCGCAGCTGCCGGATTGGAACCCATACTTTCCTGGTTTATCGTAGCAGGAGTAGGCATATTTACCCCAATGTTGATGGTAACTGCATTTATACTGAGAAAAGAAGGCGCTCTGTTTCAGCCCGGATTTTGGAGAAATCGTCTTCGTTTCCATCGTATGAATAGAGGCGATTGGTTTTGGAGTTTTGGCGCTATAATTGTCATCGGAATTATGAGTTCAGGAATGATGAAAGGGGCAGAAGTCATTGTCGGTCAAATGGAGCCCCAGCCATCTTTTATGTCATTTGAGCCACTTACCTCTGAGAGGTATTGGGTGTTGGGAATTTGGCTTCCATACTGGATACTTAATATTATGGGTGAAGAAATCTTATGGCGAGGAACGATGCTTCCACGTCAAGAACTAGCTTTCGGAAAACAAACCTGGTTATTTCACAGTATGGGATGGGGTATTTTTCATATTGCCTTCGGTTGGCAGCTTCTTGTTATCTTATTGCCTGTCTTGTTTATCCAACCTTACGTGGTTCAACGTCGCAAGAATACCTGGGTTGGAGTAGTTATTCATGGAGGAATTAATGGCTCAGGATTCTTGGCCATTGCCTTCGGATTGCTATAGGGAGGCTAAAAGTTTTGTCGCTTATCCAACAAACAAAATTTAACTATTGCATTCAAACAGAACTTGATCCGCCGAAAATATCTCAAATTGTGTCAATAGATTGCAAGCGCATTGTTTTTCCAGGTTCAGTGTTGCTGATCGCATAGGCCTGTCTGCTGAAATGATAGCTCGTATCTATCGTTACCGTTAGCAAATTGAACTGCTCTTCCGCCGGTTTAAGTGTATTCCTGTTATTTAGCTTTTTCTTGGACATAAATAGCAACTTTGCTTGCAAATTCCCTCCTTTTTATGTATACTTCCATCAATTATGCTGCAAGCAGCAATTTACGGTAAAAATAACCCCTATATTTGGAGAATAACTGATGAATTTACAACTGGCGCTTGATGTTCTTGACAGTAAAAAAGCTATGGAATTGGCAGAGGTGACACGTGAACATGTTGATATTATAGAAATAGGCACTCCCTTAATGAAGCATGAAGGTATTCACATTTTAAAATTGTTGAGAGAGGCTTTCCCGGAAAAAATTATCTTTGTAGATTTGAAAACCATGGATGTTGGCGAGTATGAAGCGGATTTTTGCTTTAACTGCGGCGCCGATATTGTTTCCGTTCTGGGCGTTGCTGATTTGGATACCATTAAGGGCAGTGCAAAGGCAGCCAGAAAGCATAATGCTAAAGTGCTTGTCGATATGATAAATCACCCTGACAAGACAAAAAGGGCCATTGAAGTTAAAAAGGTTGGTGCTGATTTTATCGGCGTACATTCAGGTATCGATCAACAGCTAAGAGGAATTTCACCCTTAAACGATCTCAAGGTGATTTGCCGGGTGACAGACATGCCGGTTTTTGTGGCCGGCGGGATAAATCTCTCCAATATTGGCGATATTAAAAAAGAAAATCCCGATACAGTCATTGTCGGTGGCGCAATCACCTCTTCAGAAAACCCTGCCTTGGCCGCAAAGCAAATAAAAGAGAGTTTGTTATGAAAGAAATTGCCGTCAGTCTTACATCTCAGGTAATTAAAAGTATTGAGAATATTAATCCCCGGGTAATCAATCACTTTGATGATTTTATTCATTCCCATGAGAGGATATTTGTTGTTGGGGCCGGGCGAAGTGGCCTTGTGGGTAAGTTTTTTGGAATGCGGCTCATGCATATAGGAAAAAGTGTTCATATTGTTGGTGAAACTCTGACACCAAGAATTAATGAAGGGAGTATCCTCATCGCTATCTCCGGTTCAGGAGAAACATCCTCCGTTATTTCCGTTTGTAAAAAAGCAAAAGAAAGCAATGCCAAAATTGTGCTTTTTACGTCAAGTGAAAAAAGCGCTTTGTCCGCAATGTCTGATCTGGTGATAAAAGTGGAAGGTCCGGCGGAAAAACCCCAGAATGATGTCAATGTGATGCCTATGGGCACATTTTTTGAAATTACAACGTTAATATTACTGGAATCATCCATAGGAAAATCGATATTTAACTTTGAGATAACAGAAAATGAATTGAAACTTCGTCATACAAACCTGGAATAGGACTCTCCTGAACAAAGATTCTCTTGATTAGTCCCCCTTTTTAATTTATAACGAATAAGGTTAGATTGTGTGAGGAAGCGCAATCAGAACCCTTTGCCGGACAAACCCGGTGGTAAAGGATTGCCTTGTTTCTGAGACCATGAGCGCTTGCCTGGATCAAGGCTTGCTCCTGCCGTGATGATATGTATATGCCGCTGGAAGTCCAAAGCTCCGGAATGTGTATTCAAAACAGCAACAGCATACTCTGCCCCATTGATTTATGAAAATTGGCTGCCAGGCCCTGTATTTTTTTCTTGCATATACAGATAATTTTTGATAGTTATTCTTACCGGGGGAGGGTAGTGCAATGGGGGGAACCGGAAAAGTGAATAATATTAAAAGCCCGCACCTGATGATCCAGGTTGCGGGTTTTTTTTTGAGCCTGGCCGTCTATGGCTTTGGATTTTTCAGTCTCCATTTGCCTTTGTATTTGCAATTGGAGCAGCATTGACAACAATTGGCTGAAATCCGGCAAGGCTTGAAAAGCAGTTGTTACTTTATGGCGGTTTAGCGCACTGGTCAGCAATAAAGTGAAAAAATGTTAACGCCTTAATCATCTTACTCTATGAGTAAAAACATCTAAATAATGGAGGGTTCAAAATGAATGATATGTATGACAACCAGGTAGGTCCCGGCGTTCAGGGAAAGGGCAGTATCGCTATTTACACTAACAGGCGAACTGCCAAAATATTATATTCTCCGCAGGACGAGTCCAGGTCAACGGCGCTTTATAATATTAACAGCGCAAGGCCGGACAAACCCCTTCCTGTTGGAGAATGGCTTGAAATTCCTAATGCCGATAATGTTTATATCGACTATGAAGTGGAGCCTGAAGGTGATATTAAAATTTGTTGGTCCCTGTAAGGAAACATAATCAATTGCTCCGAGACAAAGAAGGGCTTTCCACTTTGCCTTGATTGAAGGAACCCAATGCGCCGCCAGGGATTCAAGACCAAAGACCTGAACTCAAGGCAGTCCTGAGAGCTTGTTTTGCCGTGACCTGCTATTAAAACTCTCCTTAGCGTTCTTCCCATCTTTGAGAAAAAATTTATACGATTAACCAGGCAATACCTTTAGGGTGTTTAGGGCAGGGGGTAGAGGGGATACATTGTAATACCTTTTATTGCCGGGTAATAACCTGTTATGGGGTTAGTAAAACCGGTAATCATTCTAATTAACTGGAGGTAACTAGCAATGAAGAAATTGTCACGTCGAAAATTCATGGGGGCTACATTAGGACTTGGCGGAACAATTATGGTTCCGGGATTGGTTTTTCCGGCTGCCTTGCCAAAGTTAAAAAGCGGTTCTTCCCAATTGAGTACAACATCGGCGCTGGAGACCATTAAAAAACAAATTGCAAAATGGGGACAGGAAGGTCAGAAATATAAAAATGACAAACTCGATTTTAATAAAGATGAAGAATGGGACAGGCTGCTTCAGAATTATTTCGAAGCCGATAAATTTACCTGCACTTCTGTTAATTCTGCCAACCTCTGTCCATCCCTGAAACCCGTTGATGAGATGGTGTCCATGGTTCAGCAAATGCTGGCTGAAGATATTTCCTTTCCCATGCGGGCGGAACTGGCTCAGGCCGGCCTGGGGTATGGACTGGATGCCATTAAAAACTGGATAGGTCTGGGGGCGTCAAACTGTGAGCCGCAGTGCCTGGTTGCGCTTACCCGTAACACGACGGAAGGAAACAATTTTATCAACAATGGTCTTGTAACGTCCGGTTTTTTTAATCCCGGTGAACATAATGTTGTTGTATGGGATGTCAATCACCCAACCAATCTCGACGCATGGTTTTATCGTAAAGCCACCCAGGGCTGGGGAAAGAATTCCATTAAATCATTACAAACAAAAATGTTTTCGCAAAAGGTCTCTGAAGAAGAAAGAAAAATGGGCATGATCCCATCAGATCCACAGAGTGAAGACGATATTATTTTGCCCCTTAAAAACCTGCTGGACAGTCGAACAAAGATGGTCACCTTGTCCTGGCAGTCAAATGAATGCGGAATGCTTTTACCCATGGACCGTATCGTGACCGAAGTGAGGTCCATTAACAGAAATATCTATATCCACGCAGACAGTGCCCAAACCTTTGGCGTGCTCGATCTTAAATTGGATAAAATCGACGTGGATAGCATTACAGGCAGTTTCCATAAATGGCCTTGCGGACCCAAAATGGTTGGAATTATTTACATGAAAAAAGAGACGGACGCCGCCAGGAACTTTACACCTGATGTGTGGGGTTATGATGAATACATTAAAACGCCTGCTGACTATGGCTATGATCCGGAAAGGGGAGCAATGGACCCGAATAGCAAGCGCTTTTCCTACCTGGGGCAACAAAATGACGCCACCCTGGTTTCTACGTGGATTACTGCGCTATTTCATAGGGGACATTTTCATCCCAATGTATCTCCTGCCAAAATTGAGGCGCGCATACATTATCTGGGTGATCAGGCAAAAGCAGCGCTTTATAAACATTTGCCAAAGATTTTTCCTCAGTTTACTGAAAAAACAGCCTATAAATGGATTGCCACACCTACGACAAATGATAAATTCCGCAGTTCCGTATTTCTCTTCAAGGTTCCCCATGGTATTGAGGCAGGAGATGTGATGAAGCATGTTTATGAGCGGCACAAATTTGCCATAGCCAACCTGAAGGTTAAGGGCCATGACTTGCTCCGAATTGCTCCCACAATAAGCAATTCATCGAAAGATGTGCACAGGGTTGTTGAAGCCATTGTTGACGTTATCCTGGCAATGAAAAAAGGCAAATTGGCAAATAAAACTCACCTGCGCTCATATGCATAGCTTTGCAGCGCGCCTAAATAGTTCGACTGCAAATCTTGTGAAATAATGAGATAAATTGTGCATAAATCGCTTGCACCCAAAGAAGGCAATGTTTGTCTCTTGCCCGGCAGCCGATAGGCTAAATAATAAAGTCATCGGGTTTTTCTTGTTTTATCCGTTCAAGCATTTTAGCTTCTCACAAGCTTATTGCCAGTCCCGCCTTTAAATAGTAAAATTCAGGCATAAAAGAACGGAGGACTTCCTGATCAAAGATTCAGCCTTCCTTTACAGAGACGGCAAATGGCTTGTGATAAATAAACCGACGGGCTTGTCAACTTATGGGGCCAATCCCGGCGATACGGGAATAGCCGAGTGGCTGGAACTTCATCATGGCCTCAAGGTTTTTGTATGCTCCCGCCTCGATAAGGGAACAAGTGGCATTCTCCTTTTTGCATTAACGCCTGAGGCCAGTGGTGAAGCTGAAAGGATTCATGAAAAAAACCTTGCCGGAAAAAGCTATTATTTTATATCGGACGGCAAGCATGCAGGGAAAAGAGAATGGTCCTGCTCTGAACCGCTTGACGGGAAAGCATGTGTTACGGGCTTTAGCGAAATAAAGAGCGGCTTTGGCTATTTTCTCTACAGGGCACAAATAAGGCGGGGAAGAAGACATCAGGTGAGGCGTCATGCGGCATTATCGGGGGTAGCTCTTCTCGGTGATGATAAATATGGCGGGACACCTTTTCCAAGGCTTTGCCTTCACTGTGCGGAACTTACCTGGCCAGGACTTGAAGAACCCATACAGATAGATTTGCCGCCGTCATTTCAAATGCTTTTGGAAGGAGAAAAGAGGATTCTCATTGAAGCGGCTATCGCTTATGAAAGGCGTCTTCACTGGTTGCAGACGGTTTCAGAGGCTTTTCGGATTGTTCATCGTGGTGAGCTTGGCGCTTATGACTTGTCGCTTGATCTTTTCGGTTCCTGGCTTTTACTTACCGGGTATGATGAAAAGCTATCATCGGAGCAGTTAAAGGTTGCTCTGGAAAGTGTTTTCCCTTTTTGGAAAGAGCGTTATCATTTCCAGGGAGGAATAATAAGAAACAACCGGAAAAACCCTCATGAGAAAAAGCTTTTTGGTGACCTTCTTGCTTTCGGGGAAAAACCGCCTGCCGCCTTTTTTGTAAAAGAACAGGATTTAAGTTATGAGATTGCCCTGAATGATTGTCAACATACGGGCCTCTTTCTTGACCAGCGTGACTCGCGTAAAAGGGTCGAGGTTGTGGCCGAGGGGAGGCGCATAGCAAATCTCTTTTCCTTTACCTGTTCTTTTTCTGCTGTTTCTGTTGATGCAGGGGCTGAAGTTGTTTTTTCCGTCGATCTTGCTTCCGGGGCTTTAGAACGAGGGAAAAAAAATTTTGATTTGAACGGATTGAGTAAAAGTGGTAGGGGAAAGTTTATCAAAGAAGATGTTCTTAAATGGTTGACCCGTCAGGTGCGAAAGAAGGAAGGTGATCCCGTGGGATATAAAGCCTGGGACTTAATTATCTGTGATCCGCCTGTATTTGCCGCTTCAGGGAAAGGGAGCGCATTTTCCGTCGAAAAAGCGTGGCCTCTCCTGGCAGAGCATATTCGCTTGATTCTTTCTCACAAAGGGATTGCGCTCATGGCAAATAACCACAGAAGTGGAAGTGACAAGTATTACAGAACTGTTCTTGAAAAAGAGTTTTCCCGTGTTATACCCTTTCGTCCACCTTTCGATTTTCCCGAGTTACCGGGACATGGTTCTCATGTGCGGATTTACTGGTGCGAGGTTTGACCTGAAAAGGGCAGCCGGGCATGGATTTAGAGTGTAATCTGTTGGTTTTATAGTGTTTTCAGAAAATCCCGGCTTCCACCCACAGGTCAAGCGGGCATTTTCCAGGTTAAATTGAATATGACGCGATTGGCAATTGATATGTATCCCTGCCGGGAAATATGTATTTCCAGCGGCATGTCGTGTAATGATGGTGTTTTATCATTGGGGTGCGGCCAGTTTTTTTGCTTTTTCCTTTTGTTCGTCATTTAGAATCATCATGGACTCAACTTTGGTTTTTACGTGCCTCATACTCAGCTTGTTTTGAAGTTCCGACATTTCCCTGATTTTTTCTTCCGCTTTTTTCATATCAATCTCTTCTTTGGCAAGGAGTTCGTTGAGTTCCCTTTTCGCTACTCTCAGCCTCGCTTTTTCGACAACGCAAAATCTGTCACAATCACCCTTGATCTCGCGAAGCTGCCTGATCTGATCCTGGCTGAGGCCAAGTTTTTCAGCATTCATGAGGTAAAGATGGTTTTCACGGGTTTTGTCGTCACACTCAAGGAGCATACCGTGGGTGTTTACATCATTGTCCTGGTTTTCAGCATTTGCCTGGAAGGGGAGTAAGAAAAAGAGAAAAAAGGTAATGATTAACAATTGTCTCATGGCTTAAAACCTCCCTTTGTTTAAGTGGCTTTCTACTTTATTGATGAAATAAAGGCATTTTAGATGCAAAAAATGAATCCCCGGCGCTTGTCTGTTCTTATCAAAAGAGAAGGCAGTCTTTTTACGCCTTTTGGTACTTTCAATGATAGTGTTGTTTTATAAGTGAAAGTATAGCAGGAGGAAATGAGAGAACAAGGAAAGGAATTGGAAAAAAAAGAGACAATAAAAAGCCCCTTTCAGCAAACACGCTGAAAGGGGACTGTCTTTGAGAAGTCATTTTCTCTTACTTTGCTTCCAGGGAATATTTAGCTTTTACCCAGGCGTCAAATCCACCTTTTAGCGCATATACTTTCTGGAAACCAAGCCTTTTTAACATCACCGCCACACGGGCGCTGGTTGCTTCGTTCTTTCAGGTGCAGTAAACAACGATTTCACTGCCCATGGGAATTTTCGATGCCGCTTCTTTGGCGACATTTTGGTAGGCTAGCCTGATAGCGCCCTTGATCTTTTGATTGCTGTGATCCCAGGACCCGCCCGTTCTCGAATCTATGACGGCAATTTTTTCCTTTTTGTCCATTTTTGCCTTGAGTGTTTCAACGGTCATTTTGGGGATAGCATTCACATCTTTGGCGAGAATATTCTCTTCTACCCCTGCGGCAAAAACAGTAAAGGGAAACAGCAATAACATGAGTCCAAATAATAGTCTGATCAAAAAACCACCTCCTTTTTAAGAAATTTGGGGAATCTTTAATTTACTTCATTTTCGAGCCTTGTAAGCCATGCCTCGTAAGCATCCTCATCGATGCCCAGAATGGAAGAGCCGAAAAGGAGCGCTTCTTTTTCCTTTGCGATTTTTCCGTAATTGATCTTTACAATACGGTAAAGGGCCAGGGCAATAACATCTTCATCGCGTCCCTTGAAACGGGGGTGAAGGGTAATGCAGTAACACTCGTCTTTTCCATTGTTTACCCTGTCCAGCCTTGAAGACTGATTATCTTCAAGGGCAAGCTCATTGTAGTCGATGACAGTAGGAAATCTGACGACTTCGCGATTGTTAAGTGCTTCAAGAAAGGTTTCAAGGGAGTCCATTTTACCGTACCTGGATAGCGATTTTTCAGTAACCATCATGATATGGTTCTCCAGCCCCTCTCTCAGTCTCTGCGCATTCAGTTTCTTGTCGTATTCCGGTGGATAGTTTCTTTCAGACATGAGGGCCTCTTTTCAACATAGGCATAGGCGCTATGGTTGTGTATGGATTCAAAGTTTTCAGCTTCAATACTGAACCAGGTTATTTCATCTCTTGCATTTAACTTAAGGAATATTTCTCTCACCAGGTCTTCAACAAACCTTGGATTGTCATAGGCCTTTTCCGTAACGTACTTTTCGTCAGGTCTTTTAAGGAGTGAATATATTTCACAACTGGCGCTTTTTTCAATAATTTCAATGACATCCTCTATCCAGATAAATTTATCAAAGCGGAAACTGACGGTGACAATGCTACGCTGGTTGTGGGCGCCTCTTTCGCTGATCTCTTTTGAACAGGGACAGAGACTGGTAATGGGAACGGCAACTGAAATGATAAAGTCCTTCCCTTCATTACTGGTTCCTTTAAAGCGGCAGTTATAATCGACAAGGCCCTTTTCCCCGGAAACGGGGGCTTCCTTTTCTATGAAATAGGGGAATTCAACCTCAAGATGTGCCGAAGCGGCATTGAGCTTTTCCTTCATATTGTCAATGATTTCGACAAAGTTATGAACCGATATTTCCCCGTGGTATTGATTGAGGACTTTAACAAAGCGGCTCATATGGGTCCCCTTGAAATGGTGAGGGAGGTCGACATACATGTTGATCTTTGCTACCGTATGCTGATACTTTTTTTTCTTGTCATGAACGAGGATGGGATACCTGATATTTTTGACGCCCACCTTCTCCAGTTCTATTTTTCGCGTATCTTTTTCGTTCTGGATATCCCTTGTCTTTGCAGTCATGATTATTCCTCATAATAGGAGGCGGCAGCACAGTCTGTCTCCCATACAGTGATCTTTTTTACCTTTGCCGTACCGGCAAGGCCCCTGCTTAGTTCCTCATAAATGTATTTTGCAATATTTTCCGATGAGGGATTAATTTCCCTGAAGGCTTTATGGTCATTCAGGTAAATATGATCCAGGTCGCTAATGATGTGGTTGCTCTTTTTTTTGAGTACGTTAAAATCGACTGCCAGTCCCCTTTCATCGAGATCTTTGGTTTTCACCACAATGTCTATTTTCCAGTTGTGGCCATGGAGCGTTTCACAGGCGCCGTCATAGTTCCTTAAATTGTGGGCCGAGGCAAACTCGGTTTTGATCATAATTTCATACATTTTATTTCTTTAGTCCTTAATCAAGATAGTGTATGGAATGGTCAATATCACCATTCCTGATTTCCAGAATACCGACAGCGAGTTTTTTCCCCGGTCTTTTTTGTCCTCCCCCGCCGGGATTAAAAAAAAGTGTATTGCCCCTCACCTTGACATGCTGCTCGTGGGTATGGCCGAAAACAACTATATCAGGATTAATTGAATCAATATCATTCATTACCGAGGGCAAGAGCCTTCCGAATTCAATAACCTTGTGAGTGAGGTAGGTTTTTTTATCCCCCAGAATCAATATTTCTTTTTCCCTGCATTTTTCCGTTAAGGGAAAGCTGTCCGTATTACCCAGGACAGCCTTGACCGGCGCAAGGGTTTCCAGATCGGAGAGTATACCTTCATTGCCGACATCACCTGCATGGAGGATTAACTCAACTTCATTAAAATAATCAAATACATGGGGATGGATTTGACCGTGTGTATCGGATATGACGCCTACTTTCATAGTTACCAATGATACAGATTTTTGCTTCTTGCAACAATAAAAAAAGCCCGGTCTTTAGACCGGGCTTTAAAAAACGTTGATGAGAGGCTTACATCATGCCGGGCATACCGCCCATGCCACCCATGCCGCCAGGCATGCCGCCGGGCATAGCGCCTGCGCCGCCTTCTTCAGGAACTTCAGCGATCATTGCTTCAGTAGTGAGCATAAGTGATGCAACACTTGCCGCATTTTGAAGCGCTGTTCTTGTGACCTTGGTAGGATCGATGATACCGCTTTTGATCATATTTTCATACTCATCGTTAGCCGCATTGAAACCGAAGTCGTCTTTGCCTTCCTTGATTTTCTGGACAACAACAGAGGGTTCGAGGCCTGCATTAGCTATGATTTGCCTGATGGGCTCCTCAAGAGCTCTTTTAACAATGCTTACACCGACTTCCTGGTCGTGGTTAACTACTTTAAGACCATCGAGTGTAGAGATCGTTCTAAGAAGCGCAACGCCGCCGCCGGGAACGATGCCTTCTTCAACAGCCGCTCTCGTTGCGTGAAGCGCATCTTCTACTCTTGCCTTTTTCTCTTTCATTTCCGTTTCAGTGGCAGCGCCCACATTAATTACGGCAACACCGCCAACGAGCTTGGCAAGTCTTTCCTGGAGCTTTTCTCTGTCGTAATCGGAAGAAGTTTCTTCAACCTGAGCCCTGATCTGCTTTACACGGCCTTCAAGGGCAGACTTCTCACCGGCGCCGTCAATAATAGTTGTGTTTTCCTTGTCAACGACGATTCTCTTTGCTCTTCCGAGATCATCGAGAGTAAGAGCGTCAAGCTTGATACCAAGTTCCTCAGCGATGAGTTTGCCGCCTGTCAGCGTGGCAATATCTTCAAGCATGGCTTTTCTTCTGTCGCCAAAGCCGGGAGCTTTTACGGCGCAGCAGTTAAGGGTTCCTCTCAGCTTGTTAACAACGAGTGTTGCAAGCGCTTCGCCTTCGATATCTTCAGCGATAATGATGAATGGCTTGCCTGATTTTGCAATCTGCTCAAGGATGGGGAGAATGTCCTTCATGTTGGTAATCTTTTTTTCATGGATAAGAATGAAAGCATCTTCCAGAACCGCCTCCATTCTTTCAGGATCAGTCACCATGTAAGGAGAGAGGTATCCTCTGTCAAACTGCATACCTTCAACAACGTCGAGGGTTGTTTCCATGCCTTTGGCTTCCTCAACAGTGATAACACCTTCTTTGCCGACCTTGTTCATTGCTTCGGCGATGATATTACCGATGGTCTCATCGTTGTTGGCGGAAATGGTTCCAACCTGGGCAATCTCTTTCTGGTCTTTTGTCGGTTTGCTGATTTTCTTAAGCTCACCAACGCTTACTTCAACGGCCTTGTCGATCCCTCTTTTTACGTCCATGGGATTAGCGCCTGCCGCTACCATCTTGGAGCCTTCTTTTACGATGGCCTGGGCAAGAACGGTAGCTGTAGTCGTACCGTCACCTGCAACGTCAGAGGTCTTGGAAGCAACTTCCTTAACCATCTGTGCACCCATGTTTTCGAATTTGTCTTCCAGTTCGATTTCCTTGGCTACTGTTACACCATCTTTGGTGATTACAGGGGAACCGAATGATTTATCTATGATTACGTTTCTACCTTTAGGTCCGAGTGTTACTTTTACAGCATCGGCAAGTTGGTTTACTCCACCCAGAATTGCGCGCCTTGCCTCTTCACTGAAATTAATTTCTTTTGCCGCCATTTATCTTTCTCCTTTCTTGTCTTGTTTCTTACTCAAAAATTGCGAGGATATCGTCTTCACGCATAATGAGGAATTCTTCACCATCAATTTTAACGTCTGTACCGGAGTACTTACTGAAAAGTATTTTATCTCCCACTTTTACGTCCAGTGGAGTTACTTTTCCTTCATCGGAAATTCTTCCGTTTCCTACGGCTGCAATTTGACCTTCTGCAGGCTTTTCCTTTGCACTGTCAGGGATGATAATTCCACCCTTGCTTACCTCTTCCTCCTCAAGTCTCTTGACGAGAACTCTTTCATGAAGTGGTCTGATTTTGCTCATTTTATAAAACTCCTTTCTTTCATCTTCTATGTTTTGGATTTTTGCCTTTTTAGCACTCTCACAGGGAGAGTGCTAATGAGTAGTTAGAAATATAATAACAGGCATTTATAAAATCAAGGGGGGGAGGGTACTTTTTTTAACTTTTTTCTTTTTGCTGGTTATTTGATGGGTTGCCGGGGGTAAAGGATTAGTTGTATTGCAACTCGTCGAGCAGTTCGTTGACGAGAATATGGGCCGTGTCTTCGGCAAGGACTTCAATTGCCTGAAGCTGATTCATATCTTCAGATTCAAAGACTTCATTATTCGATTCGGAAACTTCAAAGAGGGGTTTTTTTGTCAGGTCATTCCAGAATTTAATGACGGCCTTTACCTTGACGCCGTCACGGCCGCAGCAGCCCTGTTCATATTTGTAGTTACTTACTTCCCCTGTAATATAGTAACAGTCTGAAGCAGCAGGGCATTGCTGTCCCATGTAGAAATCAAAATTATAGGTTTTGCCGTTGCGGCCGCTGAAATAGTCCTTTTTTGTCAGTTTCGTATAAAACTGGTCGGAAATAAGTTTTATAACCTCATCGGGAGTCGAGGCGCCGGAAAAGGGCCTGAAAAATATCATGTTTTTTTTGCCGGTGATTCTTTCATCGCTTAAACGATTGAGATGTGAACAGCTGTTTAAAAAAAGGGAAACTATGAGGAGGGCAAAGAGAATTCTCATAGGTCAAAGCCTCTTTTTTCCATTTCTTCGGTAAAGAGTTTGTTGTACATGACTTCCCACTCCCTGCTTCCTTCAGGAATAACTCTTGTATAGGAACGGATTTTTTTTCTTATCATGTCATCGACCTGGTCTTCGGCCTTGAAATAATTGAGGAGTATTTTTTTAATATCATGAAGGACGGGAACCTTTCCTCCTTCATCGATGCAGGATTCTTCTTCAAAGAGGTCGAGGATAAGATGTGAGAGGTGGCTCACCCTGTCATCACTGAATCTCATAGTATGAACCCCTTCTCTTTGGCTATTTTTGATTTTATCATGGAGAAAATTTTTCTTGAATCGACTTCACCTCTCTCAATCTGGCTTGCGTAGCTTGCCATGATCCGCTTTACTTCCCTGTCAATCTGCTCTTCGCCTTTCAGGTTGTCTGCGAATATGGCCCTGATCTTTTCCCTAAGCTTGTTTTCACTTTCGCCGAGCCGGAAATAGTCATTTTTTTTTAACTCATTAACGAGAATAAGCGATATTTTTTCAAGCTCTTTTTCATGATCTTTCATGATCCTAAAACTAACAGAGGCAGGGGGCTTTTGCAAGTGAAAAGCAGTATATTAAGCATTTGTTTACAAATGGTATTTATTGCGATATATTTGCTTATAAATAAAGAAATATTAAATGCGGCTAAAAAAGCTGTTTTTGACGCGCTGATTGATATCTCTTCAATTGATATCCGGGGATAGCAGAAAAGTTTGGAAAGGCCATTTTATTGTTTTTTTAATGTTAATATGCTTTGATGAGATGAAAGAAAGACTCTATATTAATCATTGTTTTCTAAAGTAAGCAGGATATGCCATGGGTGAGCCGAAAGAGCCTGAAGACAGTATTTACAATTTACGGGACGAGATAGATAAAATTTTTCGAGATGTTCTGACTGAAGAGGGATTCTTTGACAGGGTTCATTTCCCTGTTGTAGACATTACGGAGAAAAATGATATTCTGAAAATAGAGATAGAAATTCCCGGATTGTGCAAGGAAGATATAAAACTTGAAATGCTTGGCAATACGCTTGTCCTGGAGGGTAACAAGATTGATCAGGAAGGGTCGGAAAGAGTAAAGTATGTTTGCATGGAAAGGCGTTTTGGCCCCTTCAGAAGGACCATTGTTCTACCTACAATGACGGATATAACGAATGTAAAAACAAAACATGAAAATGGTGTGCTTACCATTACTATGCCCAAGCGGCTGGAACGCAGGGAAGCGGTTAAAACAATTGAAATAGAATAATAAGGGAGGTTCGTTTTGCCTGAAGAAGATGCAAAACAGGAAGAATTAAAAATACCCGGCACCATGCCTATGCTGCCCGTGAGAGATGTGGTCGTGTTCCCCTACATGATCCTGCCCCTCTTTGTCGGCAGAGAGGCGTCAATCAAGGCTGTCGATGAGGCCCTGGCAAAAGACAGGATAATTTTCCTTGCCTCTCAAAAAAGTGTGGAAGACGAAGAGCCCAAAACGAAGGATATCTATCGTTCGGGAACGATTTCCATGATTATGAGGATGCTCAAACTTCCCGACGGCAGGGTCAAGATCCTTGTACAGGGGCTTTCGCGGGGGAAAATAAAAAAATATGTAAAGACCTCCCCTTCCTTTAAGGTGAGTGTGGATAAACTGGATGAGCCGCAGCTTACAGACCTTTCACTTGAAATAGAAGCGCTCATGAGAAACGTCAAGGAGCAGCTCTCTGAAATTGTAAATATGGGAACCCTTGTTGCCCCTGAACTCCTTCAGGTCATTGATGAGATCAATGATCCGGGAAGGCTGGCAGATCTTGTTGCTTCCAACCTGGGCATGAAAGTGGAAGATTCGCAAAAGGCCCTGGAAATAGCCGATCCCGTTAAGCGGCTTAAAAAGGTTAATGAAATGCTTGGCAAGGAACTGGAAGTTATCACCATGCAGGCCAAGATCCAGTCCATGGCGAAAGAAGAGATGACAAAAAGTCAGCGCGAATATTTCCTGAGAGAACAGCTTAAGGCCATCAGGCAGGAACTGGGTGAAACAGACGATCTGAGCGCTGAAATTGATGAACTGAGAGAGCAGATAGATACAGCCGCTATGCCTGATGAGGTTGAAAAGGAGGCTGTCAAACAGCTTGAGCGGCTTGAGAAGATGCACCCCGACTCAGCCGAATCGGGTGTTATAAGAACCTATATAGAATGGCTTGTTGATCTCCCCTGGAGCATCTCTACCGATGACAACCTCGATGTCATTGCCGCCAGAAATGTACTTGATGAAGACCACTATGACCTGGAAAAGCTCAAAGAGAGAATCCTTGAATTTCTTAGTGTGAGAAAACTTACCGATAAAAAGAAAGGGCCTATTCTCTGTTTTGTGGGACCACCGGGGACAGGCAAGACCTCCCTCGGCAAATCTATTGCCAGGGCCATGGGGAGGAAATTTATTCGCATGTCCCTTGGCGGCATGAGAGATGAGGCCGAAATAAGGGGGCACAGAAGAACCTATGTGGGGGCCATGCCCGGAAGAATAGTGCAAAGCCTTAAGCAGGCAGGATCAAATAATCCTGTAATAATGCTTGATGAAGTAGATAAAATAGGTATGGATTTCAGAGGGGACCCCGCCTCGGCGCTTCTTGAAGTCCTCGATCCTGAGCAAAACAACTCTTTCGCCGATCACTATCTCGGCGTACCCTTCGATCTTTCCGATGTAATGTTTATTACAACAGCCAATATGCTCGATCCCATCCCCTCTGCACTGAGGGACAGGATGGAAGTGCTTGAGCTTTCGGGCTATACCCTGGAAGAGAAGATGCAGATATCGAAGCGTTATCTCATCCCGAGGCAGATTGAACAAAACGGTTTGAATGTGGAAAATATATCCATTTCCGATGCTGCGCTCAGGAGTATTATTTCTCAGTACACAAGGGAAGCGGGACTTAGGAACCTTGAAAGGGAGATTGGTTCCGTATGCCGCAAAGTGGCCAGAAAGATAGCGGAAGGACGCAAAAAGAAGAGTGTCGTTACGGCAGGCAACCTGTCGTCCTTTCTCGGTCCTCCCAGGTTTCTGCCGGAGGCTGAAAGAGAAGAAAACGAGATCGGTGTGGCAACGGGTCTTGCCTGGACCCAGACCGGTGGAGAGATCCTTTACGTTGAAACGTCGGTTATGAAAGGGAAGGGGGGGCTCACACTGACAGGTCAACTGGGTGATGTGATGAAGGAGTCGGGCCAGGCGGCGCTCAGCTACACAAGAGCAAATTCGGAAAGACTTGGAATAAGGGATAGTTTTTTTGAAAGTAGTGAGATTCATATTCATGTCCCGTCAGGCGCCATTCCTAAAGATGGCCCTTCGGCAGGCATTACCATGGCCTCATCGCTTGTTTCCGCCGCTACGGGAATCCCCCTGAAAAGAGACGTGGCCATGACCGGTGAAATTACGCTCAGAGGAAGAGTGCTGCCTATTGGTGGTCTGAAAGATAAGGCCCTGGCAGCTATGAGAGCCGGCATTAAGGATATTATTATCCCTGATCAAAACAAAAAGGACCTGGAAGAGATACCCGTTCATTTGCGGAAAAAAATGCATTTTATTCCTATAAGCCATATTGATGATGTTTTTAAGTATGCACTGATCCAAAGTCCTTTTAAAGGTGTCGGTAAGGCCGAAGTAAAACAGGCGGTAATGACTTAATTTTTTGGCTGGCGCTCAATGGAAGTTAAAGATCTTGGAGAATTTAACCTGATTGAAAAAATTGCGGCTCACTTTAACGGCCGCGATCAAGATCTGTTAATCGGTATTGGTGACGATTGCGCTGTCTACGGCAAGGGAAGCAAAAAGCTGTCACTGGTCACTTCGGACATGCTCGTTGAGGGGATTCATTTCAATCTTGATTTTACGTCACCCTACTATCTGGGAGGCAAATCGCTTGCCCTTAACATAAGTGACATTGCGGCCATGGGAGGCAAACCCCGATGGTTTCTCCTCTCTCTTGCCCTGCCGGGCCATATGGATGTAAGTTTTGTAGAAGAATTTTGCACCGGCGCCGCCCATATTGCAAATAAATATGGCCTTAAGCTTATCGGCGGTGATACGGTCGCTTCTCCTGATAAAATTATTATCAGCATTACCCTTATGGGCGAAGAAGATGGGACAGAGCCCATCAGAAGAGATGGCGCTGCCGATGGAGACCAGATATTTGTTACCGGTACGATTGGAGATTCGGCTGCCGGACTTGAACTTCTTAAGGGAGGAACATCCCGTGATAGTGAGAATAAAAGCCATGTTGAGGTCATCATGAAGCATCTTTCCCCCACCCCGCGAATTCTGGAATCCGAATTTATTGCGTCAGGAAAAATTGCTACTTCCATGATTGACATCAGCGATGGTCTCTTGCAGGACCTGAATCATATCTGCCGGAGCAGCGGTGTCCGGGGAAAGGTGTGGCTCGACAGAATTCCTTTGTCTGATAGTTACAGGGAGACGGCGCAGGGATTAGATCTCGATACCCCTTTTCCCCTTGTCGGCGGTGAGGATTACGAACTCCTTTTTACCGTTCCGCTGGAAAAGGTGGAGGAACTCGATTTGCTGGAAAAGGAGTTTTTTTGCAGGGTGACCCATATCGGCGAAATTGTGCGGGGCGAGGGTGTTGCTCTTTACGATAGCCACAATAATGAAATCGAGCTGACACAGTACGGTTATGAGCATTTTAAGGCCGGACAATAAGTTTTATTGACTTGTTAGTTCTAAATGTGGTAACTCCCTTATTTGTTAAGGGATTTTAGGAGAGAAAGGTTCCTCCAGCGATAGCTTGAAAGGAGTTAAAGGATTTTTCTGAACTGTACACCTGAAGATAATAAGCCGGGAAATATTACAGGTATCTCAAAGGAGACTTTTATGGGGGTCAGGGATATTGTTCTCGAAAGGGGAGGCCTTGATATAGGCAATTATAAAGATAAATGCATTAAAAGGCGTATTGCCGTGAGAATCAGGGCAAGAGGTTGCAGCAGCCATGAAGAATACCTGAAACTGCTAAAAAGTGATGAAAGAGAAACGGATAAGCTGCTCAACGTTCTAACGATTAATGTTACCCAGTTTTTCAGAAACATTGAAGTCTATGAAAAGGTAAGAGAGATTGTGTTCCCTTCTATTTTCAGGGAAAGGGAAGCAGATAAGGATGAGGGAATCAGGGTATGGTCTCCGGGGTGTTCCAGCGGAGAAGAACCCTATAGCGTTGCCATTATGTTGAGGGAGTATTTTAGGAGAGAACTGGGGCAATATCCTCTGTCGATTATGGCAACCGATTTCGACAGGAAAATGATCAAAAAGGGAAGGGACGGTATCTATCATGAAAAAAGTATGGAAGAAATGCCGCCCCAACTTAAGGAAAAGTACTTCAGTCCTCTTGAGAGCGGGCTTTTTTTAGTTGATAAAAAGATCAGGGACATGGTTGCCTTTAAGCGAAAAAATATTCTTGAAGAAAACATGTATGGTGATATGGATCTGGTCGTTTGCCGGAATATGCTCATCTATTTTTCGAGGGAACAGCAGAACGAAGTTTTACTTAAGCTGGCTAAAGCTCTCAAGGTGGGAGGCTATCTTGTTCTGGGAAAGGCTGAAACGCTCGTGTCGGAAAGCAGGAAGATATTTGATACGGTCTGTACCCGGGAGAGAATATATAAAAAATCAAACTGTACAGGTTTATAATTTAGTTTAGGAGGCTTTAGAATGAGGATTGAAATAGGCTATAAGTTTATATTTGGATTTATAATCGTCATTGGTGCAGTTGTCGCGGTTCCCTATATTACCCCCTATCTTGGAATAGATAAATATTGGTGGGAAGAACTCTTTACTGTCCTTTGTGCCGTTGTAATAGGCCTCTTAATTGGGACGGCCTTCTCATCGAAACTTGGGAAAATATTCGGGGATATGTCTGAAGCGGCGGAAGAGATCAGTAATGGTAATCTTAAAGAAAGAACAATTCTTATGTCAAAGGCAACCTTTCCTGATGAAACAGTTGACCTGGAAGCTTCCATACAGCAAATGCTGAGAAGTTTAAGGGAGCTCGTGACGAGCATGAAGAGCCATTCCGGCAGTGTTTCCGACGCGGCCCAGAGCCTTTCCGCAACGGCAGAGGAGATGAATGCCTCGACGGAAGAGATCTCTTCCACTATAGAACAGATCACGAAGGGGGCCGAACTTCAGACCGATATGGTTGAAAAATCTTCCAAACTTATCAAGGAAATGGCGGCCTTTATTGAAAAGGTGGAAAGCAGTTCAAAGGTTGCCGCTGACAACTCGGCGAAAACATCCAAAACTGCCGAGGATGGAAGCCAGCAGGCCATGGAGGTTATTGAAAAACTCAAGGGGGTTTTTGAGGAGGTGGATAAATCCTGTGAAGTTGTTTTCCGCTTCGGAGAAAAAACGCATGAAATCGGGAAAATTGTAGAGGTAATTACCAAGATTGCCCAGCAGACGAACCTGCTGGCCCTTAACGCAACCATCGAAGCGGCCCGTGCCGGTGAATACGGAAGGGGGTTTGCCGTTGTTGCCGAAGAGATAAGAAAGCTGGCGGAAAGTTCAACCCGGTCTGCCGAGCAGATTACGACACTCATTAAAGGTATTGAAAAGGAAAGCGCTGCCGCTGTCGGCTCTCTAAGGGAGAGTACGGGCGTGATGAATGAAGGTAAGGAGGGTATTGAATTTACGGAGCAAAAACTTCAGGAAATTGTGAAGATGGTCCAGATTTCCACGGAAAGTTCAAACAATATTTACCTTCTCACTCGTGAGCAGATGACCGGCGCCAGAGGCATGGTTACGGCTATTGATGAAATTGCCAAGGTGGCAGAGGATAATGCAGCGGCTACGGAAGAGGCTTCTGCTGCAACGGAGGAACAGATGGCTTCCATGCAGGAAATGGCTTCTGCCGCCCAGGAGCTTTCAAATCTTGCCGATGAGATGCGCAAGGCTACGGACAGGTTCGAGGTTTAAGGTTTTATGGTGGAGGTCGCTGAAAAAAGCACGGCTCTTTCTTCTTCCGGTGAACAGTACATCCTTTTCAAATTGGGAGATGAGTTATTTGCTTTTAATATAGCCACTGTTAACGAAATTACGGAACTGCTTCCCATGAATATGGTTCCCCGGTCGCCTAAATTTATTAAGGGCGTGATCAATTTTCACGGAAGAGTTATTGCCATCCATGACCTTGCAGCTTTTTTTAACTTAACTTCCGGCAAAAAAAACTTGGCTCTGAAAAGAATTATTGTGCTTGTGCCGAAAACTTACCATATAGGCTTTCTCGTTGATAGCGTAAAAGAGATTACCTGGATTAATGATGAAGATGAAGAGGTTAACCCCATGGAAGGAAAAGATTTTAAAAATATATATGTAGATAAGGTGGTTTGTATAGGCGATACACCGGTAAATATTATCGATGTAGATAAACTGCTGGCCGACCTGGAAGACTATTTTAAGGAGGTTTACATTGAGCATTAAGATACTGATTGTAGATGATGCCGTATTCATGCGAAACATGATTAAGGATATCTTTACAGGTGATGAATTTGAAGTCATTGGGGAGGCGGCAAATGGTGTGGAAGCAATAGAGAAATACAAGGAGCTTCAACCTGATGTCGTTACCATGGATATCGTTATGCCCCTCAAAAGCGGTATTGAAGCGGTAAAAGAGATTGTTACCGAATTCAATGATGCAAAAATTGTCATGTGCAGCGCTCTTGGCCAGGATTCTCTCATCATGGAGGCGATTGAAGCCGGCGCCAAGGATTTTATTGTAAAACCATTCAAGGCTGACAAGGTCATAGAAATAGTAAAGAGAATTGTTACTGATTGAGACGTGGACAGACGTTTCATGGCGCCGTTTCAACGATTAATTTTTAGAAGATTCATTCCGGTTAATTTTATTAATTAACTATCTTAAGCCAGGACCAGCCTTATGGATATGTCCAAATATAAAGGGATGTTCATTTCCGAAACAAAAGAACATCTCCAGAGTATGAACAAACTCATCATATCGCTTGAAAAAACTCCTGACAAACAGGAAGATATTGAGGCCCTCTTCAGGGAGGCCCATTCCGTAAAGGGGATGGCTGCTTCCATGGGGTATAGTGATATCTCCGAACTAAGCCATAAAATGGAAGACATGATGGACCTCTTCAGGAAGGGGACCCTTAAGCTTGATTCTTCTGCCGTTGATCTCCTTTTTGAGGGGCTCGATAGCCTTGAACTTATGTTGAAGGGAATCGAAAATGACGAACCTGCCGGCATAGACTGCTCGGCGCTTATCTCAAAAATGCAGGACATACAAAAGGTCAAGGGAAGCGGCAGGGAGGCAGAAGCTCCCAGGGAAGAAACCGCTGAAACGCCTTTAGAACCAAAGGCGACAGAAGGCGCCCTGTTAACTGTTGATATAAAGATCGACTCCTCATCCCAGATTCCCGGAATGAGGGGATTTCTTGTTTATAAAAACCTGACCAACATAGCGGAAGTTGTTTCTGTAGCGCCCGATATTGAGACTGTAAAGCAGGGGGATTTCGGTAACGAAATTTCATTCCGGATTTCTACCGAAAAGGGCGCTGCTCAAGTCAATGAAATGCTGAAAAAAATGGTTGATCTGGCCAGCTTCAGTGTCTATAAAGTTGATACCGTCACTGCCTCTGCTGAAGAATCGTCAAAGCGTCCCGCGCAGGAGCCGCCAGGCTTTTCAAAACCCGGCGCACCCCCAAAAAAGCAGCAGGTGAGAACGGTAAGGGTTACTACCGACCTTCTCGATAACCTGATTAATATTGTTGGTGAAATGATTATCGCCCGTTCCCGCCTCTTTGAGATGGGAAAGGAAATACCTTCAGAACCCCTTCATGAAGGCATGCTTGAGATGAGCAAGCTCATCAGAGACCTTCATGGACAGGTTATGTCTGTCCGTATGACGCCTATTGAAAATCTTATGGAGCGCCTGCCCCGTGTTGTGAGGGACCTGGCGAGAAAGAGTGACAAAGAGGTAGAGCTTGCTATTGAAGGAAAGGATATCGAGCTTGACAGGGCAATTGTTGATGAAATGGGGGACCCCCTTGTGCATATCCTGAGAAATTGCGTTGATCACGGTGTCGAGTCTATGGAAGACAGAAAGGCGGCAGGCAAAAATCCTGTGGGAATAATAAAGATCAGGGCAATGAGAGAAAAGGACCAGGTCTACATCAATATCCAGGATGACGGTCGGGGGATGGATGTTGATAAGATCAAAAGAAAAGCCATTGCCAGGGGGATTCTTAAAAAAGAGAAACTTAATCTTATCAGTGACAAAGAAGCCCTCATGCTTGTTTGCCATTCCGGTTTGAGTACGGCTGAAAAGGTGACTGACGTTTCCGGCCGTGGTGTTGGCATGGACGCTGTAAAGTCTGTTGTCGACTCAATCGGCGGCAGTCTTCATATTGATTCTACACCGAATAAGGGAACCATTATTACGCTTAAACTGCCGCTCACCGTTGCAATTGTTCATGTTCTTCTCGTTAAGGTAAATGAAGAAGTTCTGGCTATACCCATTAACAAGATAATCAGAACAGCCGAAGTAGAAAAAAGCGGCCTCAAGCGGAGTCAGAAACAGCTTGCCGTTCTTATCGATAATGAGCTTATTCCTCTTCTTAGTTTAAAGAGAATTTTAAAGATGAAAGGGAAGGATGTGCTTGGTCAGCAGATATCGATTGTTGTCGTCGAAATGAAGAATAAGAAAATAGGTCTTGTTGTGGACAGTTTTGTAGAGCAACAGGAATCCTTTGTTAAACCGCTTGAGCCCCCTTTGTCATGGGTAAAGGGTTTTTCCGGAGCTACTATTCTTGGTGACGGGTCGGTTATCTTTGTCCTTGATATGCCTAACTTACTTTAAAGGTTGATGACGATGGTATTTTCCAGACTTCAAAATGCCCAGCTCGATGCACTGACTGAAATCAGTAATATCGGTGTTGGCCATGCGGCAACGGCCCTTTCCCAGCTTCTTGCAACGAGTGTTGAAATAAGGGTTCCAAAAGTTGAATTACTCGATATTGCGGATGTTCCCGATCAACTCGGTGGGGACGATACGCCTGTTGTGGGAATGTTTCTTAAAATGCTGGGGGATGCCAGCGGTAATATGCTTCTTATTTACCCGAGGGAAAGCGCTGAACGGATGGTCTCTCTTCTTTTACAGAAAGAACTTGAAGAAGGTGAAGTTTTTTCAGAAATGTCGCTTTCGGCGCTGAAGGAAGTGGGTAACATTCTTGCGTCAGCCTACCTCAGCGCTTTAGGCACCATGCTCAATATAAATCTCATCTGTTCAACGCCGAGTGTTTCATATGATATGGCAGGCGCCATTGTTGATTACTCGCTCATTGAGCTTTGCAGCGCAGAAGATAAGGCCCTTGTCGTTGAAACTGAATTTTTCCTGAGAGGCGATGAGGTAAAGGGTAACTTTTTTCTCATTCCTGACCCCGGTTCTCTCAATGTTATTCTTAAAGCTGCGGGTCAGGAAAGGTAGAGGCATTTTGTGGCAGTCGATTGTAATATCATCAAGGTAAAAATTGCTGATTATAAAATCGGGGCAGCTCCTGACATCCTGGTAACGAACGGACTCGGTTCATGTGTCGGCCTTTCTCTTTATGATAAAGAAAAAAAAATGGGCTGTCTTGCCCATATTATGCTCCCAAACAGTACAAAAGCGGTGGAGGAGAAATTTTATCCCAGGTATGCAGATACGGCTATCAATCTCATGCTGGAAAAACTTGGCCATAATGGCTGTTCATCAATAAGCCTTGAAGCAAAAATGGCCGGTGGGGCCTCCATGTTTCCGGCGCTGAAAAAAGAAAATAAAGGTGTGGGAGACAGGAATGTTGAAGCCATTCTCGAAATATTGCAGACACATGAGATCAGGCTTATCGGTTCTGATACGGGAGGTTCTTACGGAAGAAGTATCGAGTTTAGCACTGATTCCGGCAAAATGAGTATTAAATCTATCCAGCACGGCATTTTGGAAATCTAAATTTTTCATTTCTTGATTCCTTTTGTTTTTCCAGATATATTTAAGGAACCTCTTCAATACCGCAGCGCAGCGTCTGTATATTTGGGGAGCGCCCTTAAGTTTTTGAGTAAAGGGTCTTAACTATGGAAAAAACTATCATCCCCATTGCCGGTGGAAAGGGTGGCGTTGGTAAAAGTCTCTTTGTGGCCAACCTCTCTATTGCCCTTGCAAAGGCGGGCCATTCAACGGTTGCCGTAGACCTTGATCTGGGCAGCTCCAATCTGCATACTTACCTGGGGCTTCCCAATGTTAATCCCGGTATCGGTGATTTTCTCAAGGTCAAAAAAGTCAGTTTCGATGGTTATCTTGTAGATACGGGGATCGAGAACTTTTCCTTTCTTCCCGGTGACGGCAAATCTCCTTTTATGGCAAACATCCCCTATGCCCAGAAACTGCGCATAATAAGAGAAATAAAAAAGATTCCCGCAGAATATATCCTCGTCGATCTCGGGGCCGGAAGTTCTTTTAATACACTTGATTTTTTCGGCATGGCCGATTCAGGAATCATCATTTCCACTTTTGAGTATTCGGCAATTATGAATGTGCTCATGTTTTTGAAGAATTTTATCCTGAGGAAGATGAGGCATATTGCGCGGCCCAACAGGGCTGCTACAGCGCTTATTGATGAGTTATGTAAAAAATCGACAACTTCAAAGCCGCTTACCTCTGAACTGGTTATCGAGGAGATGGATAAGGTTGACCGTCAGGTAGCCGGGGAGATGATGGCCTTTTGCCATGATTGCCGTCCCCGGTTTGTATTTAATATGGGTGAAAACCCGGAGGAACTCAAGGTTCTCGATAATCTCCATTCAACGATTAAGGAGAGGCTTTCCCTGGAGACGGAATATATCGGGTTTGTTTTTGACGACAGTCATGTCAAGAAATCTGTTAAGGAGAAAGTACCGCTTCTCACCTATTATGATGATTCTATTGCTGCCGAAGGGATAGAGAGTATTGCCGGTCGGATTATTAAATACTGGGACGGTCCTATTGAAGGCAGTATAGAGAAGCTTATGGCGGCAACGCAAAAGGCATATGATTCCAAATTTATAGAATCCTACGATATCAGTCTGGCCTGAGTTATTCACTTTTATTTCATTAAGGGTGGATTGAAATAGCCGAACTTTATTGACCGTCTTACTTCTTTTATCTTCTCCATCCACTTTCTGATTCCGATTGTTTCTGCCTTGACTTCCCCCATTTCCATTTCTTCCCAGTACATATGGGGATCCATGTTGAGATTTCTCATCTGTATCATGTTGACGGGAATTTCTTTTAAAAGAGCAGTCATTTCCGCCATTTCATCTGCCCTGTCGGTAAAGCCGGGATAGATGAAGTAGTTGAGGGAGACCCATTTGTTTAACGCTTTGGCTACTTTCATCGATTCTTTCACATGAGAAAGGCCGTAACCCTTCGGTTTGAAGTAACGCTCGTAGTAGCGCTCCTGAGCGCTGTTTAATGATATTCTGATACTGTCCAGTCCGGCATTGCAGATTTTTTCGACGGCTTCAGGCATGGATGCGTTACTGTTCAGGTTGATGGTTCCCTTTTGTGTTTTCTTTCTCATTTCCCTGACGGCTTCTTCAATGAGTCTGGCCTGGGTCAGGGGTTCCCCCTCACAGCCCTGACCGAAACTGACAACGGCCCGTGGCGCTGATTCGAGATGAGGGACGCAGTATTGAACGATTTCATCAACGGTAGGTGTGAAGTTGAGCCTGTCCTGTGTAGAAGGAATATCTGATTCTTCGGGTTGTTTGGAAATGCAGCCCCGGCACTCGGAGTTGCATCCTACCGATACGGGAACAGGCGCTTCCCATCGTCCCATAACCCAGTTTCTGGCGGCGGGGCAGAGGTAGTCAAAGGCACAGTTCTCTATGAGGTGGGTGGTGAGCCGGTTTCCTTTGTATTTTTTAAGAAGCTTTTTCCCTCGTCTTATAATTTCTGCCTGATCAAAGTTTTCACAGTCCTGTCTTTTGTCGTTATCCACCCTGAGAGCTGCTGCGACAAAGTCTTTGCCGTCAAAACCAACGGCTGCATAGGCAAAAAGGGGGAGTGCCCGGGCTCCTTCCTTTTTCTTGCAGGCTGAAAGATAGAGCGCTGTATAGGCGGGCGCAAGAAAGGCCGAAGCGGCGAACACTTTCATCCCCCTGTAACTTTTAAGGGTCTTTATTTTGCCGCTCCTGCGATCAATCCCCAGTGCATACCTGTCAGGCAGAACATGCAGGTCGCTGCCATAGGGGAGCGGTATTATCGCTTCTCTTTCAGGGATGACAAATTCATTACCGCTTCGAGCAAGCATGGCATATTCGGGCAGGTCGAAAAGGTTTCCTGCTTCGTCGCTCACAACGAGGGAGGGGAGGGCGTTGAGTTGTTTTCTGCTGACATTCTTTAACATAGCGCTATATTAGCATAGGGAGAGTAAATGGTAAATAAGGCCTGACTTGACGATAACCGGAAAGACCTTTTATAATATTCCTATGGAAATGACTTTTGACAGAAACAGGCTCGGTGTAGGCCTTGCTGTCTCCCTTGTTGTCCACCTTGTACTTCTCTTCTTCATCGCTGTCATCTCTTCTATTGATATAAAACCGGTGGTACCTGAATCAAAGGATTTTTTTGTGGAAATCTTTGATGGGACGGTGGAGAAGAAAGAACAGTCACGCTCTGAGGAAAACAAGCGATTTGGACGGGAAGCGAACCGGGTAGAGAAGGAGACAGCCCCGCCACCATCACCGTTACCTCCCGAGGTGTTTTCAAAAGAGCAGCGTTCTGTGTCGTCCAGGCCTGAGAGTGTGCAGGCTGAACCATCAGAAGGCAATTTAGAGTTGGAAAGTAGTAAAGAACCCTTTACCGATGCTCCTGGGCTTGATGTAAAGGAGCAAGCTCCTGTTATACAGGATGGGTTGAGTAAGAGTCCCCTTGAAAAAGCCGAAAAAAAACTGCCTTCTTTCAGTGCCCTCATGCCCTCATATGAACGGCTTTCCATGCAAAGGCCTGACCTTGATACACCGAGAGAAGTGGAAATTGGCAATGCCGTCTCACTCAACACGACAGAATTTAAATATATCTCCTACTTTTCCAAAATCAAGCGGCAGATCCAGATGGTCTGGAAGTACCCTGAATCGGCGAGAAGAGAAGGTTTAAAGGGGATACTGACACTTAAATTTTCCATTAATGAGGATGGAACTTTGAAAGGTGTAAATCTTCTTCGGTCCTCGGGCAGTTCAATTCTCGACGGCGCCGCCATAGATGCCATCAGGGATGCCGTTCCTTTTTTCCCCTTGCCTGATAACCTGGGTGAGGTTCTTGATGTTGTTGCCAACTTTGAGTATGAGTTGAATGGGTATTATTTCAGGTAGCAATTGTAAATTGGGTAGAGGAATGCGAAACCGGATTCCCGATTAGACCCTCGGGAATGACAATGGGGGGGGCATTCGGAGTAGGACAGGCAAGGCTTCTTTCTTCCCTGTCATCCCCGAATTATTCTATCGGGGATATGGTTCTAATTTTGTTACTTGGTCAACCCGGCAGATTTTAAAACCGGATTCCCGATTAGACCCTCGGGAATGACAATGAGGGGGGCATTCGGTAAGAACAAAAGAGGTAGATTGGAATGGACAGATAAGGTGTTCTGCTTTTTCTGTCATCCCCGAATTATTCTATCGGGGATATGGTTCTAATTTTGTTACTTGGTCAACCCGGCAGACTTCAAAACCGGATTCCCGATTAGACCTTCGGGAATGACAATGAGGGGGGCATTCGGTAAGAACAAAAGAGGTAGATTGGAATGGACAGACAAGGTGTTCTTCTTCTCTGTCATCCCCGAGCGCTTCTATCGGGGATATGGTTTCAATTCCATTACTTGATCAAATCACAATACAAATCCCGCCACTGGGGATTATTCTTTTCAATCAAAGCAATTTTCCATGCTCTATTCCACTTCTTAAGCTGTTTTTCCCGTGCTAAGGCACTATTTACATCTTCGGCAACCTCAAAATAAACAAGGTTATGGATGTGGTATTTATTTGTAAAACCCTCTGCCAAATCAGATTTGTGAGTATAAACCCTTCCTGTTAGATCGGAGGTAACACCGATATAAAGCATTCCGTCTCGCTTACTTGCCATGATGTAGACATAGTATTGTTTATTCATCATATCTTAAAACCAGATTCCCGATTAAACCCTCGGGAATGACAAAAGGGGGACATTCGGAGTAGGATAGGCAAGGCTTCTTTCTTTCCTGTCATCCCCGAGTGCTTCTATCGGGGATATGGTTTTGATTTTATTGCTTTATCAAATCATCAAACGTTAAAACCGGATTCCCGATTAAACCCTCGGGAATGACAAAAAAAGTAGTAGTAATGTACCCACTCATTTACGGTAGAAAAAAGTCCTGCTCCTTTTAAGCAGTTCGGCGGCACGGCTCTTGTTATTGCCGCAATATTCCAAAACCCTGACCCTGGCGGTCTCTATTATACTTTCTACGGAAAGATCGACACAGGGATTGTGAAAAAGGACCCTTTCCAATTGTACTCCCGGGACAAACCACTCTTAATGAAAAGCTGCCGCATTACCTTTTAAATTTTCTTAAAGGAAGTTCGAACACATTTTTCCATTTGTAAAACTTCGTCGTCTGTCAGACTTGCGAACTTGGCCTTACGCATGTTAATTGACAGTTGACCTTTGTTGTCAATGCACAGGCGGATAAAGAGATCAATAAGCCGATCAGGCATATCCACAATCTCTCTTATAGCCAATTTTGCCCTATCGTAATCAATAATAAAGTCCAATTCTGAGACTAACTCATGTTCAATTGTATCCTCGATAAATCCGAATAATCTTTCAGCTATTGCGGTCATATCGATATATTTATAATGCAGTGCCGTTTCATTCTTAACATCCATTCTGCCATCAGCATCCAGTTCATAATCCAGCAGTGGCAAAAGAGACTTTGAAAAGAGCTCTAAAGCTTCATCATATTCCCTCATCTTGTGGAGCATGGTTGCTGAAACCGGGAAAATAAAGCCTTTCGGTGTAAACAACCTTTTTGCCAAAATATTATGAATTAGAAAGCGATGAATACGACCATTACCATCATCAAAAGGATGAATAAATACAAATCCGAATGAAATTGCTGTCGCAATCAAAACAGGATGAACTTGAGAATCCACCATTCGCTTATAGGCCTGGAACATGCCTTCCATGAGTTCTTGAAGGTCTTCAGGCCTGGGTGAAATATAATGGATCACCTCATTACCAAAACTTACGGTTTGTCCCACATAGTTTTGATCAGTACGAAAATCATGATTAGCAAAACGTTCATCAACAGTTGCCTTCTGAAGTTCTATCAATGATTTTTTTTCAAAGAACTCCTGATCATCTGCTCGCATAAGCAATTCAACAAATCGGGCTGCCCGTTTCTGATCCGGAACTGCTCGCTCAATCTCAAAGGAAGATTTTGTTTCCCTGGTAAATAAATAAGAAACTGCCCGCTGTATGATTTCCGGCGGATATTGACCTATTACTTCTATTCCTTTCTTGTCTAGCTGAAGATCAATATAATCTTCCAGTTCATCAGTTCGTCGAATCATAGGGCAGAAGTGCTGATTGCCTAAGAGATTATCTGTAACTTTTTGACGGCGGGATTGGGCACCTTTTCCAGTGTAATACTGGCCCGAATCAAGGAGATCAACATAATTAGTTACACCGGGAGTTTCCAAATCCAGTTCCTTGTCCATAAGATATTCGTACAAAAACCAGATTTTTCGTGAATGCTTCCCTGCTGGATTTCGCTTGATAGAGTCTTCAAGTTCCCCGGAGTCTACAACCGGGAAAAGAGCTTTGAGTATCTCCAAGTTGATCCCTTCATACTTTAGAGCAAATACTAAATGATCCATCAAAGTGTCTGCAGGGTCATATCTCCTGGTATAAATCTCCTTCCTCCGGTAATCCTCTATAACCGTCTTACGCCTTCCTTTTTCAGCGATGAATGACTGAGTATGATGAGGTATGACTTTAAGAGAATAGCGCCGTACTAATTCGCCATAACCAACGAGCCTAAGATCTTTGTCCGGGTTAATTTTCATATTTATTGCTAACGCATAGTTTTAATAAACATTTATTTGAGGAATAATAGATTAATTCTAGTGAAAGTGTAGCAAAACACTTTTTATTTGTAAATTTATTTATTTTTGATTGGAAATTGGTTGAAAAAGACTTTTTGATGTAGAAGTTTGGATTTTATTGGCTATTCTTGTTTCAAATCATATTTACAAATTATCGACCAGTACCTAAATCTCGTTGCCGCTGCCTTACTATTTGTTGCTGCATCCTTTGCAACTGCTGCAGGGCCTTATTTTTATTTTTGTCAGAGTTTGCTAATCCTTCAATATAATGTTGTTAAGCCAGGGGAGACAGCTTAAAACTATTGCACTTGAAGAAGATGCAACGATTCAGAAGCTTTTAAATGAAGCACTGAATGATCTGTTTGTTGAACTGGAAACGTAAGTACAGTAGAGCCTGGCAATAAAAACGTCTTACAGGGAAATTATATGCCCCGGATTTTCATCCGGGTTACGCTTAAGTTAAAGACCCTATACCACTAAAATTAGAACCCTTTATTGCCCTCCTTTCTTCTCTGTCATCCCCGAGTGCTCCTATCGGGGATATGGTTTTGGTTTTATTACTTAATCAAATCACCATACTTAAAAACCAGATTCCCGATTAGACCCTCGGGAATGACAAATTCATATAGGTTTCTTTCTTTCCTGTCATCCCCGAATGCCCCTGTCGGGGATATGGTTTCAATTTCATGACTCGATCAAATCACAATAAAAATCTCACCACCGGGGATTATGCTTTTTAACCAAAACCAGATTCCCGATTAAATCCTCGGGAATGACAATAGCGGGACATTCGGAGTGGGATAGATAAAATATGGTTTTCGTAGATCAGAATGGGCGGAGTGAAGTGCAACCCATAATTTCAAGAGAAAGAGCTATCACTTCACACCAGCCGCCCCAGCCTCAATCTCCTTTATTCGCTTAAGAATTTTCATTGCCTCATCCCTTTTACCACTGTCATAAAGCAACTGCCCCTTTCTTTTCAGCGGATTGATGTAGGCTGAAGCCAGGACTTTGACCGTGAGATCATCTTTCAGATTATATTGGAGCAGGCTTCGGAAATTGAAGGTGTCCCATTTTTTTACAGCCGGTTTTTCGTAGGTCTTGCTGACTTTGTAAATGAGGCCTTCATTGATAACGTAAATCCCTTTTATCTCTTTAAATTGTCTGTAGACGGGACCGAATTCATAGGATATATAGATAGGTCTTATTGCGATGATGTCTTCAATAACAGTATCCACCTGGTTTACCTTAAAGGCATCGAGCATGTCGGCAAAGGCGACTTTTTTACCGCTTCTTGATGAATGCTTGCCCAGGTCTTCCACTTTGATATCAATATTTTTGTACCTTTCCCTGATTTGTCCTTTGAACCAGGGAAGCATGAGAAAGTCCACGTCGATGACGGCCACATCGGGTCTTGCGCCTTCAACAAACTGGAGATACCAGAGGGGAAAGAGGGCCGTGTCGGACTCAACGAAAATAACACCCTTTTCATCGATGCTGTTAAATATGTTGGAGGCATAATCGAGGGCAAAGTAGTTATTGCTTTCGTCGTTTTTTTGATAGACAGAGGGTGCGTTATAAATCAGGGAAGCTGAAATTGCGGCAAAAAGTACGGTAAGGGAAATGTGGCCCCCTTTTCTATTGACTATTATAGATGTTAAGTTCGAAACAGCGAGACCGATCCAGAGCGCCATGATGGCATAGGAAGGGATCAACATGGCGCTTACGTTTTTGTAGGATTCTGAAGATGTGGGATTTAAAACGAGCAGGGTAGCAATTCCGTGGATAATAAAAAGGAGGAAGAGAAATAAAAAGGGAGGCTTTCCCCATTTGTAAGACCTTGTGAGGCCCCACAGCGCCAGAATCGCTCCTGTAAAGGTAAATTCCCGGACTATAGCACTGCCATACCAGGTAAGTTGCTTAAATGCCTGTTGTAAAGTAAGGCTTGTTTCAATCGTTGGAAAGTGTCTTCTTAGTACTATATCGAAAAATTGCCTAAAGTTTTCAGGATCGCCCCAGTCCATAGCGGGGGACTGCATTGACCTTAGGGGCATATAAATATAAACACTTAAGCCGAGTATGAATAAGGCGATCAATGAAAAGATAAGAGGAATATTTTTTATTTCATTTCGCTTTCCGGCAATAAGGAAGATGATCAATAGAGGTATAAAGGGAAGCAGTGTGTGATGATTGGCAAGACCAAGGCCATAAAGAAAAAAGCCTGCCGGCAGGTATGGCCTGTCTCCCTTTTTCCACCAGAGATAAGTAAAAAAAAGCAGCAATGAAAAGAAAAGAAGGTTGAGGGTATAAACTTCTGACACTACCGATTGGGACCATAAGGTAGTTGAGAGAGCCAGAAAGGTTGCAAAAAAAATAATGCCCACTCTGGCGTAATTGATTCCGGAAATTTCAATGAGCAGTGCAAGTATAAATATGGATGCTGCCGAATAAAAGGCCGATGCTAAATTAATCCGCCGGGCAATGGAGTCAGACCAGGGAATGAGAGAAAAAAACTTGCCCAGCAAAGAATAAAGGGGATAGCCCGGCGGATGGGACATGCCGAGTGTATAGGCTGATGATATCAGTTCGGGGGAATCGCCAAAATTTATTGTTGGTGACAGGGTGAAAGCATAAAGTATGAGAGTTATTGCTGAGAGTGTAAGTGGGAGAATTAACTTTTTTTTATAAAATGCTGAAGGAGGAGAATCCATTGCATTAAATGTAAAATACCAGATCTGGTATGACAAAAGATTTATTACTCATAATTATATCAGATAAATTTTTAATAATAAAATCCCTCCTCACCTCCCTTTACAAAAGGGAGGGATTTTAATCTCCCCCTTTTGTAAAGGGGGAAATATGCCCCTAGAGGGTATTAAGGGGATTTTAACGCGGTTTAGCTTTCACTTATGAATTTAGGCCGCCTGCTGCAATTTCAAGGGCCCTCATGCTTCCTTTGGCCTTGTTTACCGTTTCTACATATTCGCTTTCCGGGTCCGAATAGGCGACAATGCCGGCACCGGCCTGTACATATGCTTTGTCCCCCTTGATGAGAATAGTTCTTATGGTAATGCAGATATCCATATTGCCTGTAAAAGAGAAATAGCCCACGGCTCCCGCATAGGGGCCTCTTTTGGTCGGCTCCAGTTCCTCGATGATTTCCATGGCCCTTACCTTGGGTGCCCCTGATACGGTTCCCGCAGGGAAGCATGCCCTCAGCACGTCATAGGCATCGAGACCTTCATTGATATTGCTTTTTACGTTGGAGACAATATGCATGACATGAGAATAGCGCTCGATAACCATGAGTTCATCCACTTCAACACTGCCTACCTGTGATACCCTTCCCACGTCATTACGGCCAAGGTCGACAAGCATGATGTGCTCGGCTCTTTCCTTGGGGTCGGCAAGAAGATCTTCCTCAAGGGCCTTGTCTTCTTCTTCCGTTTCGCCTCTTTTGCGGGTCCCGGCAATGGGCCTTAGCGTAATGTCTCCTTCTTCTACTCTTACCAGTACTTCCGGTGATGATCCTACAAGGGAAACTTCATCCATAGTTAATAAAAACAGGTAGGGAGAGGGATTTAAAGACCTGATGGCCCGGTATACGTCGAAGGGATCTTCATGATTATCCACTTCAAAACGCTGGGAGAGAACGACCTGGAAAATATCGCCTTCCCGGATGTAGTCTCTTGCCTTTTCCACAATATTCTTGAAGGCTTGTTTTGAAAAGTTAGAGTTTGGTTCCTCTGGCTTTGACAGCCTTTTCCGGTTCTCCCTGATCGGTATAGGGCTTCTGAGGCGGTCGATCATATCTTCGACTCTTTCCGCTGCCCTGTGGTAAGCCTCTTCTGTATCAACACCCTCCGTATGGGCGTTTGAGACGACTTTAATCTTCTGATTTACATTGTCAAAGATGAGGATCGTATCGGTGATCATGAGAAGAGAATCAGGCAGGCCCAGATCATCTTCCGTAAGTTCAGGGAGTTTTTCAAAAAATCTGACCATGTCGTAACCGAGATAACCGACGGCACCTCCAAAAAACCTTGGAAGGCCCGGGAGCTTGACAGGCTTGTATCTGTTCATAAGCTCTTTCAGGTGATAGAGGGGGTCTTTATCACAATGGATGATTTTCGTTTCGCCATTTTCGATGATCTCTACATTGCCACCCTTGCTCTTGAAAATAACCGACGGCTCACAGCCGAGAAAGGAGTACCTGGCCCATTTTTCACCGCCTACGACGCTTTCAAATAGAAAGGAGTAAGGGCCGCGCGCTATTTTTTTATAGGCAGAGACAGGTGTATCCATGTCGGCCAGTATTTCCCTGTAAAGGGGAATAAGGTTCCCCTCTTTGGCCAGTTCTTTAAATTCGCTCATTGAAGGTGTGTGCATAGGAAGAATGTCCTGAGTACTTGTTGTAAAGATGTATACTAAATTATGAGTTAAAAAATGTCAAAGAATTAGCGGCATTGCTGATTTTTAATGGGTATAAAAAATAATCTTTTTTCAGGTATTTCAATACCGGTCTTTAATATCTCCGTCCACGGATAATAGCATTGTTTAGTTTTATTTGAAAAAATAGTATGCTATAAAGATTACAGTGCTATGTCAGGGAGAGATGAATGATCAGGCAGGTCGAATACTTTGAAAGCAGCGGCAGGGAAAATAGTGGGCGCTGTATTGAAATTACGTCTCAGCTTGTTAATGAGGGGTGCAGGCATGTTGTTGTCGCAACGACTGTCGGAACTACCGGTGCGGCTATGGCCAGGCAGCTTGAGGGTAAAAATGTCAACGTCGTTGTTGTTACCCATTCTGCAGGTTTTAAGGAGCCAAACCATTTTGAATTTTTGCCTGAACATCGAGATGAAATATTAAGGTGCGGCGCAAAAATATATACGGGCACCATACTGACTCATTCAATAGAAACGGCTTTTTCAAAGAAATTTGACGGTCTTTATCCGACTATGATCGTTGCCCAGTCACTAAGGAGGTTTGGCGAAGGGGTCAAGGTTTGCTGTGAAATCGTTATGGAGGCCTGTGACGGTAGTCTTATTCCCGAAGGGGAGGAAGTTGCGGCCCTTGCCGGTACGGTAAGGGGGGCTGATACGGTATGTATAATCAAATCGGCGGCATCAAAACGCTTCCTTGAATTAAAAGTGCTTGAAATTCTTGCAAAGCCGAGGGATTGAAATTTAATTTCCTTTCCAGTATTTTTTAAAAGGAGGTCGCCATTAAACTTTTTAAAGGGAAGGAACTGACACGCCGGCAGCTTCTTGATAAAGCGGCCAAAGCAAGAGGCAAGCGAAATGCGAAGAAGGCCGTTGCCATTTACCGGGAAATGCTTGCAAAAGAACCTAATGAATTTGAGTTGCATCTTAAAATGGCCCCTATCCTCGTATCTATGAAAAATTATAAGGATGCGGCTTCAAGTTTTAAAAAATCTGCTGAAGGATACTATAAAAAGGGAAAAGTAGACATGGCTATCGCAGTGTACCGGCAGGCTGCCCGTGCCATGCCGAATCACAGCGGCTTGTGGGAGCGTCTCGCCAGGCTGGAGCTGGATCGAAATAAAACGTCAAATGCGCTTGCCATTCTTATGGAAGGAAGTAAGCACTTTCATAAAAAATCGACCAGGGACAAGTCTGTCAGGCTTCTTCGTATTGCCTTTAAAATAAAACCCTGGCATTTTGATACGACCCTTGAGCTGGTAAGGCAGCTTGCCAAAAAGAAGGAAAAAAGAGAGGCCGTGAAAATTCTTAAGGGACTTTCAAAACGGGCAGAAACGAATAAAATGTATCGCAAGGCTATGCGCACTCAGTTTCGTATTTCTCCGACACCGGGACATCTGTTGCTTCTTATGAGGTCTTTCTTCCGAAGAGGATGATGGTTGCCTGTTTTGAGAGGACTTATTTTTCAGCCCTCTTATCCGGGTTTTGAATTAGTGGAGATTTCTTTAAACAAAGATTAGCTATAAAGGACAAATTAACCCTTATTAATTGGTAAGGAGTATTGTTAATGGCCATCGATGAGAAGAGGACAAGCGAGCGTATCGGATTTAACAAACCCATACTTTTCGGCCTGGAAAGGCCTCCGGCGAAGTGGGCTTACATCATAGACATTTCTGAAAAGGGATTGTTTATAAAAACCAATATCATCTATCCCGAAGGAACCGTTCTTTATTTGACCATTAAAGACGAAAAGGGTGTTGATCACGAACTGGTGGGTGAAGTGATGCGTTTCAGGAAGATCCCCCCTGCTTTTTACAAGGAAGGGCTCTCCGGTATGGGGATTAATCTGCTTACTTATGAAGAAGAGTTTCTGGAAGTTTATCGAAAGAAGCTCGAAGAAGAGAAATAGATTCTCAGAGCTCGGTTCCCCTTTGGGAATTTGGACTTATTTGTTTTTTCCCGGAGCTTTGTTCAATATTTTCTGCCTGTTGTCTGTTCGTTTATCAACGGCATAGGAACTGCCCGGTAACGATTTGGCGTAATCTTTGAGGTCTGCGGCAAGTTCCCCCACCTGGATGTGATTTACCAGTGTTCTGTGCTGGTTTGTAACAACGGCTATGGAAATAGTCATTATGGGGAAGTTTGTTTTTTCCCCCGGCG